>Ga0068859_100005430_pt1 | contig 12965 bp, 9 predicted proteins | sample KBSSwiS22_FD_66585 | JGI IMG/M metagenome (GOLD analysis project Ga0068859, IMG submission 66585) | Switchgrass rhizosphere microbial communities from Kellogg Biological Station, Michigan, USA - KBS Switchgrass S2-2 | ecosystem: Host-associated > Plants > Roots > Rhizosphere > Soil ... | reverse complement strand
CTGTCGGAAGACAAGGAGATTCTGTTCTCCTGTTATGCGCTGAGCCGGGGCAATCCAATCGAAGACGCCAAGGATCTGTTCCGCCAGATTCGAGGTGCCCTCGGCGACAATGGCGAGATTCTGGCGCTGGGACTCACCGGCTACGGCAAGGATCTCCTCAAGGACATCGTCGGCGCCGACTGCGCGGTCGTGGAAACCATTGCGCACGCCGCCGCCGGGCTTCACTTCTTCCCTGACGCCGATTGCATCTGCGACGTCGGCGGCGTGGACGTGAAGATCATGATCCTGAACCACGGCGCGGTGACCGACTTCCGTCTGAACTCGCAGTGTTCGTCGGGTAACGGCGCCTTCCTCCAGGGTGTCGCCGAACGCTTCGGTATTCCGATGAGCGATATGGCGGAACAGGCGTTCGAAGCGCAGGCGATCCCGCAGCTCTCCATGGGCTGCGGCGTGTTCCTCCAGAGCGACATCGTCAACCAGCAGCGCAAGGGCTGGCAGGCGTCGGAAATCCTCGCCGGGCTGTGCGCGATACTGCCGCTGAACGTGTGGATCTACGCTGGCGGGTTGAACAACCTGAGCGCGGTGGGACGGAAGTACATCCTGCAGGGCGGCACTCACAAGAACCTGGCGGTCGTGAAGACTCAAGTGGATTTCATCAAATCGAAGGTCCCGGACGCCGAGGTCGTCGTGCATCCGCATTCGGGAGAAGCCGGTGCGATTGGCGCGGCGCTGGTGTCGCTCGACTGGTGGGACGCCGGCGGCCGCAGTAAGTTCCGCGGCTTCGACAGCATCGAGGACCTCACGTATACCGCGACGACCGCACCGGAGACCATCTGCAACTGGTGTCCGGTAAATTGCCAGCGCAGTTTCATCGACGTCGCGCTGGCCGATGGCAAAGGGCGACCGTGGAGCAAGGTGCCGCTCGCCCAAGGATGGGAGCGGGTCATCGTCAATAATTCGTGCGCCAAGGGTCTCGTCGAGGACGTCAACGAGATGAAGGTCATCAGGACCGAAATCGAAAGGACCAAAGCTGCGTTTCCCAATGTTGCCGACCTGGTTCGCACGGAAGGCTTCCGGCGATCCGGCGTCACGGCGTAAAGATCGGTCTGAGCTTCGGGTCGGCATTCCGAAAATCCTGAACATGTGGAGCACCCACCAGTTCTGGGTGGGCTACCTCCGCGCACTCGGCCTGGCACCGGGCAACATCGTGTTCAGCTCGGACACCTCTGAAGAGCAGGGCCGCGAGTTCGGCAAGGGGCGCGGCACCGTGGACTGTTGCTATCCGGTCAAGTGCATGAGCGGGCACTACGGCGAGCTGCTGTTCGGCCAGAAGAAGCCGATCAACATCCTGCTCAGCCCCATGATTCACACCCTGCCGTCGCCGCTGCGCGGCCACGTCCAGGACACGCTCTCGTGCACGCGCGTGATGGCCGGGCCGGAAAACATCCGCGCCGGATTCATGAAGGAACGCGACGTCTTTGCCGAGAACGGTGTCCGCTATGCCTCGCCGTTCGTCTCGCTCGGGGACCGGGATGCCGCGGCAGATCAGCTCTACGAATCGCTCAAGGACGTCCTCGACCTCGACTACGAAGAGGCGCTGCAGGCGGCAGCCGCCGGCTATCGTGCCCTCGACGCGTTCACCGCGAAAGCACGGCGACAGAGCCGCGACATCTTGGAGTGGTGCGCGCGAGAGCAGCGGCCGTGCATCCTCGTGCTCGGACGGCCGTACCACATGGACACCGGCATCGGCCACGAAATCGAAGCCGAGTTGCAGGCACACGGCTATCCTGTCCTGTGGCTCCAGTACCTCCCGATCGATGACGATCTCCTGAACTGGCTGTTCGAAGAAGACCTGCGCGTCGGGCGCATCAAGAGTCCACTCGACATCTACGACGTATGGTCATCGTCCTGCAGCGGCAACACCAACGAGATTTTATGGGGAGCAAAGGTGGCGGCGCGCTGTCCGTGGATCAGCTGTGTGATACGGTTCTCGAGCTACGAATGCGGCATGGACCAGCCGACGTACACGCCGACTCAGAAGATCGTGGAAGCGACCGGCACGCTGTTCTTCAAGTTCGGCGATCTTGACGCCACCAAGCCGGCCGGGAGTATCAAAATCCGGGTCGAAACCATCGTGCACTACCTCTCCAGACACTCACCGGAGATCATTGCGAGAAAGCTCGCCGTGCTTTCGCCGTCGTCTCCGCTCTCGGCCCGGCCGGCTGAGGCTGCCGCCGCGCTTTCATGAGAACGATGAGGCCGATCACGAAGGCCGCACCGCCGAACCAGTGATCGACGCTGATACCGAAGTAGGCCGGCGGCGCTTCGTGGAGACTGTCCAGCGCAAAGCGAAACGCGCCGTACATGGCGAGAAACACGCCCAGAAAAAAGCCGGCGGGCCGTTTCGGACGGTCGAGCAGCGCGATGAAACCGACCAGCAGCAGTAGAAAGAACACTTCAAGAACGCCGAGGTCGTAGCGCGTCCCTCCCGGATACTGCACACCCAGCAGGCTGGCGGTGCGAATCCCCGGATGATCGTGGGCCACCGAGCAGCCGAGCCTGCCGAAAATAAACGCGCGAGGAAAGGCCCAGGCGATCACGTCCACGTACCGCCATAACGCAAGATTGCGCTGCCCGGTGGCCATCAGGAAACCAATGCCGCCAGCCAAACCGCCGATGACTCCGCCGAACGACGACATGACGAAGCCGCCGCGAAACAGCTCACCCGGCGCGGTCCAGAGCGTTACCAGGAAATCCGGGTAATAGAACCACTTCACGACGACAGAGACCGGAAAACCCACGAGGAAAACCCAGAAGGCCATTCCGTTGACAATGGACGGATCGAGACCTGTGCGCTTCGCGCGGCCAAGCATCCACAGGTGGCCGGAGACGACGGCCAGCGATGCGAATACGCCGAACAGGTAGATCACGAACGGTCCGAGGTGAATCGGAGGGACGTCGATGTATGGGATCACAGCCGCAATGATTTCGCGGACGCTCGAGATCGTCTGGCAGGCAACCTCAACGACGCGAGACCGTCAGCGAGTATGCCTCATCAGCATGTTCCTTGCGTAGTGCCAGGCCGCGGCTATCGGGGAGTCGCTCCCATGTGTGATGTGTGTCGAACGTGCGACGCGAAAGAATACTCAGCCGGCCTCAGGAAGCCTCGCATAGGCATCGGGGTTGTCGTCGAACTCCATCTTGCAGCCCTGTGAGCAGAAGTAGTACCTCTCGCCGCGGTGATCGGAGCGCCCGCCGGAAGCTTCCTCGCGAACATCGGCGCCGCATACCGGATCAATCGCCGATTTCGTTCTCGCGGTAGGCGCAGGAGCCGCTCTGCCTGCGAATTCGCCCACGGTCGGGTGCACGAGACGATCGAATTCGCTGTACGGCATGCCGATCGCGGTCTGGTGTGAGCCGGCGCTGAAGAACACGACCGGATCGTGCGTCAGTGACTCGTCCACGAAAACGTCCCGGCCATACAGCGGACCGAGCGGCGGGATCGCGCCGAGCTCGCAGTCATCGAACAGCAAGGCGAACTCTCTCTCGCTGGCGAGCCGGATCGAATGCGCGTGCGCGGCGCGTTGCAGGTGATTTAGATCAATCAGCGAAGGCGCTGGCACGACTGCCAGAATCGGCCGGTCGTCGGCCATACAGACGATGGTCTTGGCCCACTCGGATCCTGGGACATGGGCGGCCGCTGCCTCTTCCTGTGCGGTGAACGCGGTTGGATGACCGCGCAGCGAGTACTGCGCATGGTGACGCTCGAGAAAATTGGAGATCGCTGCGGGAACCATTGGAGCCTCCCGGAGGTGATGAGGGATTCACCGCTCCTGCGTTGCAAGAATCGGAGCGTGTCTCACGACTCCAACGCGGCACCGCAATTGCTCTCTTGCCGCGCATCGGCACAACTGCTCTGTTTCGAGGTGAACCATGCGATCGCGCACAGCTTTGTGGGGCGGCCTCGGTCTTGGGGTCGCGGTAGCGTTCCTATTCGATCCAGTGTCCGGCCGGCGACGACGGCGCCGGATAAGTGACGCGGCCGGACATCTGGCTCACCTTGGGACGCGCACCAGCGGGAGTATTCGACGCGATCTCCGCAACCGGACCTCGGGACTCATCGCTCGAGTCCGCCGCCGGATCAGCCAGGACCGGCCCGACGATGTCGTGCTCGAGGAACGGGTGAGGTCGGCAATCGGCCACGTCGTGGCGAACGCGCACGACATCACCGTGAGCGCGCGCGACGGCCACATCACGCTCGATGGCCCAATTCTCAGTTCAGACGACTATCGGCTGACGTACATCGTCCGCGCCATTCCCGGCGTCAAGCGCGTGGACACGCAGTTCAACAGTCACCTTCAGCCGGCGGCTGTCCGATCTCGGCTGTGACGAACGAACGGCGTGTGAGGACGCGTCAGGCAGCGGCCCGACGTCTGCGCTGGCGCGTTCGGGCCGCTTGCCGAGCGGCTGCGTGCCGGACTCGGGGTCCCTTCGTCCGGACAGCCTTCTGTGCCGAGGCGCGACGTGCGGCGGCCGAACGTCGCTTGGCCGCGGTCCGTGCCTGACGGGCAAGCGCTTTACGCGAGGCCGCCGAATGGCTTTCGTGTTTCAAGGCCCGCCTCGTGGCGCTCGATCGTTTCGGCGAGACTGATTTCGTTCGTCGTCGTCCAGCACGGGACGCAGAAGCCGCACTCTGTTTGGTTCTCGGGGTCGCGCTCGCCGGCGGCCGACCGAGTTTCACTCCAGCTCGGCGAGCTTTCGAGAGACCGATCGCGATCGCCTGCTTCGTCGACCGCGCGCCGTGCTTGCCTTCGCGAATGTGGTGTATTTCTTCGCGTACGAATTCGCCGGCTTGCGTCGAAGCGGACTTTCCGGCACGCCGATCCTGACGAGCTCGTTCCACCGTTGCTTTCTCAGGCATTGGTTTCTCCCATCGCCTGAGTGACGCAACCTCGGTGCCAGTTCGCAGCCGATGTTGCCGGGTAGTGCGAACGTCACGTTCGCCTGACGTCACGATTTCCGCAACGCTGTGGCAGGATCGATCCGCGCCGCTCGCCACGCCGGCCCCGCTACCGAGAGCGCGGCAGTGAATCCCAGCACCATCGTCACGAATGCAAAGGTCGCAACGTCCAGCGGCCGCACGCCAAACAACATCGTCTCGATCAGGCGGCCTGAGATTGCCGACAACCCCAGGCCAATCACGACGCCGGCGCCAATCGTCCGGGCGGCGTTGGCAATGACGAGCCTGATCACCTCCCGCGTCGTCGCGCCGAGCGCGCGGCGCACGCCGAAATCGCGGACGCGCTGCTGCACCGAATACGCGAGGATCCCGAACACACCAACCATCGCCAGGGCAAGCGCAAGCGCCGCAAACGCTCCAACTATCACGGCACGGAACCGGTGGCGTGCGGTGGCGGTCCGCGCAATGTCCTCGAGGGTATTGATGTCTCTGATGCTGACGAGTTGTTCGGTATCCACGCGGGAAATTGCCGCACGAACGGCCGGCGTCAAGGCTTCAGCGGAGCCCGACTTCGGACGCACGACGAGGAAGATGTCATCCGAAAGGTTCTGTGCCATCGGGACGTACACCTGCACGAAATCCTTCGTCTCGTCGGGCCGCCCTTTTATCTGTCTGGCCACACCGACGATTTCGCGCACGACCGGTCGGCCCTGCGGCGATGAGGCCGGTCGCAGCACCAGGCGCTGGCCGATCGGCGATCGACCGTGCAGGCTTCGCGCGAACGCTTCGTTGACGATGCAAACCGGGACGCTGTCTCGTGCGTCGTGCTGATCGAAGCCGCGTCCCGCCACGATCGGAAGATCGAGCGTTGAGAAATACGTCGTGCTGACGACCTGGTAGGCGGTCGTCGGACGCTGGGTCTCGCCCTCAGGCGGATCGCCGGCGATCTCGTAGGAAAACGCCGCCGCATCGAAAAAGTCGAGCGGCAAATCGCTCGCATACGCCGAACCGGCAACACTTGGAATGGTCGCGATCTCACGCTCGACCTGATCGAAGAACTGTTGCAACGATTCCGGCGTCGGGTACTTCGAGCCCAGCGGATCGACCAGCATCGACAGCACGCTGCCGGCGCGGTAGCCGCGATCGAACGCTTCGACGGCGACCAGCGTTCGCAACAAGAGGCCGGCCCCGAACAGCAGCAGCACCGCTGTGGCCACCTGGCCGACAACGAGCAGGCCGCGCAGCCTGCCGCTGCCGGCAGCTATCGTGCGGCTGTCAGACGAGATGACTGCCGCTGACGAAAAATCCGTGGCTTTCCACGCCGGCATCACGCCGAAAAGGAGCCCCACCAATACGGCGGCGACGGCGCAGAAGCCAATGATTCGCAGGTTGAATGACAGCGTAACGGTCGCCGGCAGCAGGCCTTGTGGAATGAGCGATGGCGCGATGCTCAGAATTGCTGCACCAACGGCACAGCCGACGGCGCCTCCAATCAACGACAGTACGAGGCTTTCCGTGATCAGCTGACGGACGATGCGCCGACGGCCCGCTCCAAGAGCGGACCGGATCGCCAGCTCACGCAGGCGCACGTTGGCTCTTGCCAGCAGCAGATTTGCCACGTTCGCGCAGCACAACAGCAGGACGAAGCCGACCACGCCGAGAAACAACATCGAGGTGACGCGTAGATCGGTGCCGACCATGGAATCGTGCAGCGGTTCGAGCGTCACGCTGCGGCCTCTGTTGGTTTGCGGGAACTCGCGTCCCAGGCTGTCGGCCACCATCGCAACATCTGCTTGCGCCGCCTCGAGCGACACGCCTGGCTTCATCCGGCCGACCGCTTGCCACAAGTAGGCGCCACGCATGTTGGGTGGAAGATTCAGACTCGGTCTCATCGCCCAGATGCTGGTCTGTCCAAGCAGTCGAAAACTTCCTGGGACGATGCCGACGATGGTCCAGAGCGCACCGTCGAAGCGAATCTGGCGGCCGACGACGGCCGGGTCGGCGTTGTATCGTGACCGCCAGAACGCTTCGCTCATCACGATCACGTTCGCCCGCTTGACGTCGTCCTCCGCGGAGAAGGTCCGGCCGGCGATCGGCTTCACACCCAACACGTCGAAGATATTGGCACTGACCCATTGACGCGAGACGGTCTCGGCGTTGCCGTCCGCGCCGGCCATCACCATTCCACCAACGCCCGGCGCAAAGCCGGCAATCGCGACGAAGGACCGTCCTCGAGCAGCCCAGTCGGTCATGTTGACCGGCGACGCAAAGCCGCGCGACGACTTCGCGCTGGTTTCCCATAGTGCGACGAGCCGGTCGGGCTGCCCGAATGGAAGGGGACGCAACAGCGTCGCGTCGACCAGGGCGAAGATGGCGCTGTTGGCGCCGATACCGAGGGCGAGCGTCAGAACGGCGACGACCGCAAATGCCGGAGAGTTCCTGAGCTGGCGAAACGCAAATCGCAGGTCATCGCGAAGTTCCTCGATCCAGCGCGTGACACGCATCTCGCGATCTCTCTTTCTGCCGAGGTCGGCCATCGTGCGTTTGAGTCGCGCGAGATCGCCCATGCGGCGGATGGCCTGATCGCGGGCAGTTTGGGGATCGAGCCCGCGCGCAACGAGTTCACGAGTCCGCAATTCAGCGTGCAGCGACAGCTCCTCGTCGACTTCCTGGTCGATCGGAATCTCCCAGAGCCACGAGCGAAGTGAGCGCTTCATGTCGACAACAGGACCCTGGAGACGCCCGTCGCAAAGCGTCGCCAGATGGCCATCTCGGTCACCAGTTGTTTGCGCCCGGCATCGGTCAGGCTGTACAGCTTGGCGCGCCGGCCGAGTTCGGATGTGCCCCACACCGCTTCCACCCAGCCGCGACGCTCGAGGCGGTAGAGCGCCGGATAGAGCGACCCTTCCTCGACGATGACGGCTTCGCCGCTCGTCTCCTCGATGAGCCGCGCCACGGCATAACCGTGGCAGGGACCTCGCGTTAACGTCTTGAGAATTAAGGCGTCTAGCGTGCCGTGAAGGAGGGCGTTGGGAGCTTTGGGTGGGATCGTCATTGGTGTTGTTACCCAGACATTCTGGGTAACAACACCCTTTGACGGAAACCGCGGCGGAAAGGTTTACCGGTGTCTGGACTTAGAACTCGTAGCGGACACCGACCCTGACCTGGCGGGGCGCCGTAAATTGCTGGCCCGAGACTACGCCCGACGCGCCAGCTAAACCGAAGTCGGGATTCGGAACCGTGAACTGCAACTCTGAAAAGTTGTCGTAATCGAGGATCGTCTGCGTGTTGAATACGTTGAAGACGTCCGCAATCAGGTGAAGGTCTCGTCCGCTGATTTTTACGGCGTACGAGGCCTCGGCATTGACCGGCTTGGTCCACGGCGTGCGCGTTTTGAATCCGTCGGACGTCTCGAAGCCGGCGCCGCGAGCGGTCAATGGAATCTCCCCGCCGCCGTTGTAGATCGGATGCGCTGCGAACGCCGTCAACGGCGCGCCGGACTCGAGCTCGATCCCGCCCGAGAGATTCAGCCGATTGCGGAACAGATAGCTTCCGTAGATCTTGAGGTCGTGCGTCCGATCGAGCGGCAGCGGACCTTTCCCGGCATCGCCCAGGAATCGGATGTCTCCGACATAGCCGAACTCGCTGGCGCCAATCGTCGCGTACGACGGATCGTTGGTCGGATAGTCATAGAGCGACGTGATGCCAGGATCCGACTGGCCGTTGTCGTTGCGGAAGAAGCCTTCGAAATTGCCGGTCAGCCGCGACCAGCGATAGGACGAGGTCAGCGACCAGTTGCTGGCAAACCGCTTGTTGGCCGTGAACTCGACCGCGTTGAAGTCGTGGACTGGCGACTCAAACGCAACCGTGACGCCTGGGATGTCCTGAACGACCGGCGTGGCGGCGCTGGGGTTGGTCAACAGATAGTTGGCGGTGGCGGCGCCGTCGAGCCCGAGCGACGTCGCCACCAGCGGAAACGACTGCACGTCTTCGAGCACACGGCCGATGTCGCGATGCACGAAGCGGACGCCCACGTCGATGCCATGGACCAGCGTGTACTCGGTCCCCGCCACGATCTCGTTGTAGTAACTGAGTTTCGCGTTGGGATCGATGTCATCGCCGGCCGCGCCCAGCAGCGTGAAGTGCGTCGTCGTCTGCTTGCCGTTGCTGGCGTTGATGGTCACGGTTCCGTTGGGCACCGGCCGGGTCAGATTCGAGTCGAAGTAATCGGCCGTGATGCTCGCGTCTGCCGAGAGCGCACGGGCCGCCAGATCATTGGGAACCCGGGCGTAATAGCGGCCGTAGTTCGCAAACACCTTCGCGCGACCGCTGCCGGTCGGATCCCAGGTGGCGCCGACACGCGGGGCCCAGTTGTTCTTGAGCGTGAACCCCTGGATGCGCGTTCCCGAGAGCGTTTCCTGTTCGTAGCGAAGGCCTGGCCGAATCGTCAGCGAGTTGCCGATCTTCCATTCGTCCGACACGAACAGCGCACCGTAGTGCTGAATCGTCGGCCGCACCGACGTCAGGCTCGCCAGCAGGACGTGGTAGATCTGGCCGAAATTCGGATCAGGAATGATGTCGACGACGGCACCGGTCGCCGTCTGCGCGCCGTTCGGCGCGGTGAAAGTCGGACCGGTGTACTGCGTCAACTGATTGAAGTCGAGATGCTCGTAATCAAAGCCGTACCGCAGCTGGTGCTGGCCGAAGCCGTCGACGATGTTCGTCGCCTTGGCCTGCGCCTGCCAGTTGTCGCTGTGGTTGCCCGGCTCGTAGAAACCGACGCCGCCGCTACGGACGCGTGGGGTCACGCGGAAATCGCGCACTGCCCATTCATCGACCGACGGCTTCTCGAGGATGTTGTTGAGTGCGTGACCGGCCGATCCCTCGACGAGAAAGTGCGAGTTCAGGACGCCGGCGTACCGGACGGTCTGATTGTGTCCGCCGTACTCGAGCGCGCTGTAGCTCGACGTGTCCACATTAATCAGGGCGCCCGGACGCTGCGGCCCAAGGTCGCCTCGCGCCGGGTCGCCAAAGAACGACACGTCGAAGCGATGCTGGCTGGTCGGCTGCCAGGTGCCCTTGGCGGCGTAGTTGGCGAGGTGGCGATCGCGATCGACCTCTCCGAGCGACACCAACGGAAACCCCGCCGGCGCCGTGAACGTGTTGGTCTGCCACTGCGGATCGATGGCACCGAAAAAGAACAGGCGGTTGCTCAGGACCGGGCCGCCGATTGTGACGCCGGCGTCGCTCAGCCGCGATGCGACGGCGTTGACGGTCCCTTCGACGCTCTGGACCGTTTTGTACTCCGATTCGAGGCCGCTCGGCCTGGTGTAGCCAAACGCGCTGCCCTTGAGCGCGTTCGAACCGCTCTTGGTGACGACGTTGATCACGCCACCGGTGGCCTGTCCGAATTCGGCTTCGTAGCCGCCGGTCTTGACTTGAACTTCCTGCATGAAATCGTAGGGCGTGCCGTTGCCGAGCGACCCGAAGACAATCGAATACGATCCGAGCGCGCCGAAGCCGCCATTGGTGATGTTCACGCCGTCGACGACGTACTGGTTCTCGAGACCGCTCGAGCCTTCAATCGATGGATTGGCGACGCCGACGTTGCCGCCGCTGCTGACGCCCGGCGCGAGATACAGCGTGTCGCTGAATCGGCGGCCCACCGGGAGCCGGGCCAGCGTCGCGCTGTCGAGATTGGCGCCGATCGTCGTGTTGGTGGTGTCGATGGTCGGGGACACGACGGTCACTTCAACGGTTTCCTTGAGCTCGCCGATCTGCATCGTCAGCGGGATCTCGATGGTCTGCCCGAGACGGACCTGAAGATCATTCTGATCAACGGCCTTGAACCCGTCGAGTTCTGCGTGCACGCTGTACAGTCCCGGCGTGAGGAAGGGAATCGTAAACCGTCCTTCTCCGTCGGTGAGCGTGGTCTTGACGCCCTGCGGGCCGGTCGCCTTGACCGACACGCCAGGCAGCGCGAGGCCCTGCGAGTCTACGAGCCGCCCCGAAATCGTACCGGTCGTATCCTGAGCGCCAGCGCGCCAGGCGACCGAACATGCAATCAACGCAATGATGACGACGATACTCAGTTTCTTCACGAAGACACCTCTCCGAACCACACCCCGGCACACCTGTCCGCGGTGGCATTCCGCTACGCACTCGCTTGGATAGGCAGAGACGCGGCAATTTCTTTCAGCAGTGAAGCCGCGCGGGAATCTGCTGCCTCACACCGCCATGCTTGGCGGCGCCAGACACCGTGACGCTTGTATGAACGACCTGATCTGTCGCCGAAATATTCCAACCTGATCCACAATCCGGTCGTATGAGCACACGTTCGGATCTCACGACCTACGTCGCGCTCCTGCGCGGAATCAACGTCGGCGGCAACGCCATGGTCAGCATGAAAGAGCTGAAGGCCTGCTTCGAAGGCCTGGGGTTCCAGGATGTCGTCACCTACATCAACAGCGGCAACATCATCTTCAAGGACAAGCGCACCGACATTCCCAAGCTCGTTCAGTTGATTGAAACAGGCATCAAGGCGCACCGCCGGATGGACATTCGCGTGATCGTGAGAACCAAGAGTGAAATGTCCGCCCTCTGCAAGAAAATTCCCGCCGACTGGGTCACCGACGGCGACATGCGCACGGACGTCATGTTCTTGTGGGACGCAGTGGATACGCCAGAGGCGATCGCGACTCTTCGGGCCGATCCCGGAGTCGATCGCCTTGTGCACGTCAAGGGGGCGTTGATCTGGAACGTCACGCGGAAGGACTATCCGAAGAGCAAGGTCCCCAAGATGATCGGCGGCACGTTCTACAAGAACATGACGGCACGGAATGCGAACACGACCAGGAAACTGCTCGAGCTGATGTCCAAGGAACCGACCACAACCTCAGAGCCCAGACCGCGCAGGACGGGCACGAACAGGCCGACGAAGACCCCGAAAGGCAAAAAGCGTTCTCGGTGACACTCGACACCCTTCGACGGTACGCACTGAACCGCAGCCTGTTCGGCCCGACCACGCTCGAACAGGCGATCGAGCGGCTTGGGTTCGTGCAGGCCGATCCAATCCGAGCGCCCGCCCGCGCACAGGATCTGACCCTGCGACATCGCGTCGTGAATTACCGGGCCGGCGATCTCGAGCGCCGCTACGACGAACTCGGAATCGAGGAAGACTTCTTCGTCAACTATGGGTTCGTCACCCGCGCCCTTCACGCTCTGATGCATCCGCGCGTCAGCGGCCGCGCACCGTGGTCCAGGTCTCAGGGAAAAGGGGCCAGCCTGATCCTCAAGTTCGTTCGCGAGCGAGGCGCCGTGCACCCGCGCGAGGTGGACGAGAAGCTGGGACGCGGCACGGTGACGAATTACTGGGGCGGATCGTCGAATGCGACGACACATCTCCTCGTTCAGATGCATTACCGGGGCCTGCTTCGGATCGTGAAGCGTGATGCCGGGATCCGGGTCTACGGCGTGCGGGAGCCGTCGCCGGCGGCGGTTGGCAAGCAGGAGCGCGCGGCCCGGATCGATGCGCTGGTCGACGTGGCGGTCGGAAAGTATGCGCCGGTGCCCGGCGCGACACTGTCCCAGCTGGTCGGGCGGTTACAGTACGCCGTGCCGCAGTGGAGGGATCAGCTGAAGCCGGCCTTGATCCGCGCGCGGCAGCGGCTGGCTCACTCGCGGCTGGACGGCGTCGATTGGTATTGGCCCACGACCGATGCGGAGCTCACCGCCGGTCAGCCGACTTCGGATACCGTCCGTCTGCTGGCGCCGTTCGATCCGCTCGTCTGGGATCGGCGGCGATTCGAGATCTTCTGGGGCTGGCCGTACCGATTCGAGGCCTACACACCGGCGGCCAAACGGTCCTTCGGTTACTACGCGCTACCGCTCTTGTGGCGCGATCGGGTCATCGGCTGGGGCAACGTCAGTCTCAAGAACGGCTCGCTCGACGCCAGGATCGGCTATGTGAGCGGGCGCGCACCTCGCGAGCGGACGTTCCGCCGCG
>Ga0068859_100005429_pt1 | contig 12965 bp, 13 predicted proteins | sample KBSSwiS22_FD_66585 | JGI IMG/M metagenome (GOLD analysis project Ga0068859, IMG submission 66585) | Switchgrass rhizosphere microbial communities from Kellogg Biological Station, Michigan, USA - KBS Switchgrass S2-2 | ecosystem: Host-associated > Plants > Roots > Rhizosphere > Soil ... | reverse complement strand
GGCGAAGTCGAGGCGTAGGCGGCCAACTCTGGGCCGCCACCCTGGCGTTCGCGAGTGAGTCGGGCTATCGGAAATTCATCGTGCAGGTTCGCGCCTCAAACACCCGTGCACAGGCTTTCTATCGGCACCTCGGTTTCCAGGACTGTGGTCGATTAAGACGCCAGGTCGTCATCGACGGTCTTGACGATGACGAGGTGTTGATGGAGCTTCACCATACTCATGACTCATGAGCAATCCCGGAATGGATAGGGTCATCGTGATCACGGGCGGCAGCCGTGGCATAGGCGCAGCGACGGCGCGGCTCGCGGGTGCCAGAGGATACACGGTGTGCGTGAATTACCGGCAGAACCGCGATGCCGCGGACAAAGTCGTCCGGGCGATCGAGGCGGGAGGATCGCGAGCCGTCGCGGCGCAGGCCGACGTGGCGAATGAGGCGGACGTGCTGCGATTGTTCGAGGCCTCGGATAAGCTCGGGCGCCTGTCGGCGCTCGTCAACAACGCCGGCATTCTCGAAACGCAGATGCGGGTCGATGCGATGGATGCCTCGAGGCTGCAGCGGGTTTTCGCGACCAACGTCGTCGGCGCGTTCTTGTGCGCACGCGAGGCTGTGCGGCGTTTGTCGACACGCCACGGCGGAAACGGCGGAGGCATCGTCAACGTGTCGTCGGGGGCTTCGCGCCTGGGCTCGCCCGGCGAGTATGTGGACTACGCCGCGTCGAAAGGCGCCATCGACACGCTGACGATCGGTCTGGCGCGAGAGGTGGCCGAGGAGGGCGTTCGGGTGAACTGCGTGCGGCCGGGCCACATCTACACAGAGCTGCATGCCAGCGGCGGAGAGCCGAATCGCGTGGAGCGCGTGAAGGCGGCGGTGCCGATGAAGCGCGGCGGCGACCCGGAAGAAGTGGCGCACGCCATCCTCTGGCTGCTCTCCGATGAGGCGTCTTACGTCACCGGCAGCTTCATCGATGTCGCGGGCGGAAAGTAGGGCTCTTTTTTATGTCCTCATGTCGAAACGCTCGACCACAGATGCTTAAGCTCGTCTTCCACTTCCGAAGGGGAAGACACCGTTTGCGTGATTTCATCGCGCACCAGATCCCGGTACCGGCCGCGCAGCCGGTGCACCGCTACTTTGACCGCTCCTTCGGACATGCCTAGCGCGGTGGCACTCTGCGCATAACTCAACTGAGGCAGATCGCCGACGAGATACGTCTTGAGGTGTTCAAATTGAACCATCTTCCCGTCGCGTACCATCTCCGCCCGTAGTCGCGAAAGGACCCGATCGAGCAGCGTGATCGCCCATCGCCGGTCGAACAGCTTCTCGGGTGTCTCGTCGGTCGCAGGTTCCAGCTGGAAGCGGCCCTCGGCGTTCTCGAATTCGAGCGAGAGCGCCGGTATGCCGCCGCCACGCTTTTTGGCGGCGTCTTTGTCGTGCTCGTTGGTGGCGAAATGCGTCAGCGAGGTGAGCAGGAACGATCGGAAGCGGCCCCGCTCGCGGTCGGCCTGTCGAAGGGTGTGTTTCTCGAGCAGCCGCGCAAAGAACGCCTGCGTGACGTCTTCCGCATCTGCGGCGGAATGACCGCGGCTTCGAAGAAACGCGTACAACGGATACCAATAGGTCTCGCACAGCACCGTCAACGCCGCTCGCGCGCCGGTGGCCGTCATGTCTCCGCCGGCGGCCATCACCATGCTCCAGCGCGTCGTGACAAATTGCCCATGTTTGCGCGGTGGAGTCACAGCGCCAGTATAGCGTCCAAGTTTCCGGCAACTGCGGGTATGCTGGGCTCTCCTTGATCACAATGTCGGCCGTGCGGCGGACGGCGCAAACGATGGTTTTGCTGGCTGGTGCCGCAGTTCCATCCGTTGCGCAGAGCACGGACCCGCCTCCTCAGACGCCGCCAGCCGTCGTGTCGAGCACCGCCGGCGATGACGACATCGTCGTGGTGACAGCGTCGCGTCGCGAAGAGCAATTACTGAATGCCCCGGCGACGATGACGGTGCTCACCGAGGAGGTGCTGGCGACAGGGCCCGGTCAGAGCGTGACGGAGCTCCTTCGAATCGTTCCCGGCTTGAATACGATCCAGACCTCCGCTCGCGACGTGAACGTGACCAGCCGCGGCGCGACGAGCACACTGTCGGATTCAATGCTGGTGTTGTTCGACGGGCGGTCGATCTACCAGGACTTCTTCGGTTCAGTCCTCTGGGACTTCCTCCCGGTCGACACAACCGAGATCAAACAGGTCGAGGTCATTCGAGGCCCCGCATCAGCGGTGTGGGGCGCCAACGCCATGACGGGCGTGGTGAACGTCGTCAGCAGGACGCCGCGCGAAATGCAGGGGACCAGCCTGTCGATTCGATTTGGCCAGTTCGACCGTTCAGCAACCGGCGGCAAATTCGATGGCGGCGGGCTGTTCAGCATCAACGCCACGCATGCTCGAGCGACGAGCGATCGGTTCGCGTACAAGCTTTCGGGCGGGTTTCTCGCTCACGAAGCATTCCTTCGACCGACGGGCACCATACCGGGTACCAGCACGCCGTATCCGCCGTTCGCGAACAGTGGAACCAGGCAACCGAAGCTCGACGCGCGCGTGGACTACGACATACCGGACCGGCAGCAGAAACTCGTGTTTGCCGGCGGCATCTCTGGTACCGAAGGCATCATTCATACGGGACTCGGTCCCTTGGATGCACAGCGCGGCTCGACGATGAAGTACGGACGTATGACGTACACGCGCGACCGGTTGAAGCTTCAGGCGTTTGTGAATGCGCTCGACGGCAATGCCCCTGTGCTGCTGCTCGCAGGCGCGGACGGCCATCCACTCGATTTTCGATTCGAGAATCAGGTGTACGACGTCGAGGTGTCGGATTTCCGCCTGATTGGCGCTCGCCACGTGCTGTCGTATGGCGGCAATTACCGGCACAACAACTTCGACCTGTCATTTGCGCCCGGCGGCAAACGTCGTGACGAAGGCGGCGTGTATTTACAAGATCAGATTTTGCTGTCCGAGCGGTATCGATGGATTGTCGGCGCGCGGGTGGACCGCTTCGATGTCCTCAAAAAAGCCGTCCTCTCGCCACGAACGGCTTTCTTGATCAAGCCGCGGCCGAACCACACGTTCCGCGTCTCTTTCAATCGAGCATTTCGTGCGCCCTCCATGGTGAACACGTTTCTCCACACCAGCTTCCTTAACCAGATCGATCTCGGAGCCGGTGCCGCGTTCTTCTTTCCGACAATCGCGCTCGGCAACGCCCAGTTGAGGGAAGAACGGCTTAGCGCGTACGAGGCGGGATACATCGGCAAGTTTCGACGAACAACGCTTGGTGCGGCGTTGTATGAAAGTCACACCAGAAACCTGATTCAGTTCACCCAGGCAGCGGCATATACGAGCACCGTGCCTCCGCCGGGCTGGCCGCTGCCGCCATCCTTTCTGGACGCGCTGATTGCGCAAGGCCGCGGCCTGCCCTCGCGATTCACGTATCGGAATTTCGATCATGTCACCGACCGGGGTCTCGAGCTGTCGGCCGACACGTTGGTGACCGCGGCGATTTCAGCCTTCGCCAACTATTCATGGCAGGCGAAGCCTCGACCGGCGGGCTTCGATCTTTCCGAGCTGAACCTGCCACCGGCGCATCGGTTCAACCTGGGAGTGAGCGGCACACGCGGGCGATATTTTGCCCACATGTCGGCAAGCTTCGTGGATAGTGCGTTCTGGCAGGACGTGCTTCCCGGCTATCAAGGCACGACGAGTGCCTACACGCTCGTCGATGGCGGAATCGGCGTGCGCTCGATCGACCGTAAGATGACGGTCGCCTTCCGCGGAAAGAATCTCCTGAACAAACCCATTCAGCAGCACATCTTCGGAGATATCATCCGGCGAACGGTAACCGGCGAGGTTCGATTCGACTTCTAGCCGACGGAGGCCCGACGTGACGCGACTATGCGCAATTTGCGGCGGCGCGTTAACGGCCGGCTCGTCGGCCGATGAGTTGTGCGCCCGGTGCCTGCTCTCGTCCGTGCTCGCCGACGACCACGAGCCGGACGTCGCGGAAGCCCGCGGCGGCACGCTGCTCGCCGAAGGAGCGATCGTCGGTTCGCTGAGGATTGTCCGAGTCCTCGGAAGAGGCGGCATGGCGACCGTGTATGAAGCTCGGGACGAACGGCTCGACCGCGCCGTCGCACTCAAAGTACTCCCTCCCGAATTCCTTCACGACCTGACATTCGCAGAGCGGTTCGAGCAGGAAGCCCGCATGGTTGCTGGGCTCGAGCACCCGAACATCGTTCCGATTTACGCGAGCGGCATCGACCAGGGCATTCCATGGATGAGCATGCGGTTGCTCGCCGGTGGCACGATCGGGTCGCTGCTCGAACACGGCCGTCCGGACGCCCGGCGGATCGTGCGTTTGCTGCGATCGGTCGCCAACGCGCTGGACTACGCGCACGCGCGCGGGATCGTGCATCGCGACATCAAGCCGACGAATATCCTGCTCGATGGCGCCGATGGGGCGTGCGTCGGCGATTTCGGGCTTGCCTACGTCCTGCAAGTGACCTCGCGAATGACGCCGGCCGGGCTTCTCGCGGGAACGCCGGAATACATGGCGCCAGAACACGCACTCGGAAAAGAGGCCGACCACCGCTGCGACATCTACAGTCTCGCGATGGTGGCGTATGAAATGTTCGCGGGCGTGCCGCCGTTCACGGCCGACTCCCCTGTTGCCCTTCTGTTGAAGCATGTGAACGACGCGCTGCCCGAGCCGACCGGCGATGTTGTGTCCGCGCCGGTCATGCGGGCACTTCGCAAAGGCGCAGCCAAAGATCCAGCGGAACGTTGGCCATCCGCGACAGCGTTTGTGGACGCACTCGACGCGGCAGTCGGCGCACAGGAACAGAACGCGGACGGCAGGCGATTGCTCTGGACGGCCGCGGTAGGCACCCTGGCGATCGTCGCGACGGTCGCAGCAGGATGGCTGGCGATTGGCGGGACCGACCGCACCACGCAATCCGATCCGGTTCCAGCTCCGGTGACTGCAGTTCCTCAACCGACTGAACCCGCCGCGACATCGACACCCTCGCGCCCGCCGGAAGTGAGCGCCCCATCGCCTTCGACGCTGCCGCCGGAGGTGCCGCGATCCCGGCCGATGAGAGACGGAGTGGCGCCGACGGCCCTGCCGACCGTATCGATACCCGTGATCGCCCCTTTACCGCGGCTGCTTCCAGCAGTTGAAGCCTCGGACACCACAGAAACGTCCGCGCCGCCGAAAACCATTCGCGACAACGACAACTCCAGCCCCGCTTCCGCGCCGCCACGTGACACCTTCACCATGCCGGCGCGGATTCGGTCTGTCAGTCCAAATTACCCGCCGGCAGCACGCGCGGCGCAGCTCGAGGGTGACGTGCTGCTCGAAGCCGTCGTGTCGGCCGAAGGCAAAGTGACGAACGTGACGATTGTGCGATCCGTCCACCCTCTTCTAAACGATGCCGCTCGCGCGGCCGTGCTGCAATACGAGTACACGCCTGCCCGAAGAAACGGTGTCGCGGAGCCGGCCGCCGTGCGGCTGACGGTGTCCTTCAGAATGCACTGAGCACGCGTGCAGCTTCTTCCGCCACCAGCGCGTGGCCGGCCCTGGTTGGATGAATGCCGTCCCAGAACAAGAACTCGTCGACATCGTGGCAGGTGAACGGCGCGATGTTTGGAGTGACGCACGCCGTTGTCACGGTCGTCAACCCGAACGCCCAGGGCCGCGCCACGATCGCATTCAGGAGCAGATTGGCATCGAGCCGCGTGAACGTCGCTCCGGGCAGCGCGGCCGTCAACTGGTCGAGAGCCTGCGCAAGACCAGCATTGAAGTGGCCCGTCAGCAACGCCGCCAGTCCCCCTGCCGCCGGACCGAGCGAGCGAATGGCGGGCGTCAGGCCGACATTCGGAGGTAACCAGACCAGGTACTGCGTGGCGCCAGCCGCGTAGAGACGTTGAATGTTCGTGGCGATTGATCCGAGAGCAGCCTGAAGAATGGGACCGCCATCGCCGCCGGCTGCATATACCTGGAACGCGTCGCGGATGTCGTTGCCGCCCATCTCGATGACGTAGAGCGCCCGCGGAGAAGCCACGCCACCCGAGCGCTCGAGAAACGCATCCACCTGCCGGGTCAGATTCACGTTGATGCCATCTTCATACGACCTGGCGGCGCCGACCGCGTAGTTGGTGACCGCCGCGTCGGTGGTTCCAAACGCCGGCCGGACACTCGCGCCGAGACCGGCGGATCTCGCGAACTGCTCGATCCACGTCGCGCCGTTGCTGAAGTGATGCCCGCCTTTTGCGTACGGGACACTCGGAATGAGAAGTGGATTCAGCATGAAGTCGGGAGGTGTGCCGGCATCCCCCGACAACGCGAACGCATTGCCTGGGTCCGACAAGCTGGTACCGAATACAACGATTCCGTCAAACCGGGATTGCGCCGACATCTCGCCCGACACGCCGAGGATCACGACTACGCACGCGATGATTGTTTTCATACCGTCATCTACAGCAATGGCCGCCAGTGGTTACACGTCGAAATACCCGGCGGCTGTAACGTCTGCGGGCGTTTGCTGTATTGCTCTTTGTGACCCTTTCCACCGTTCGGAGGCGCTTCGCCGCTGCTTGCAGCGTGGCATTGGTTGCGGGCGCCGCATGCGGCTGCGCCACGGTCAACACCCTCGCCGTGAGAGGTGTCGCAAAGACGTTAGCCAAAGGCGGCGATACCGTGACATCCCACAACGATCCCGAGCTGATCGCTGCCGCCATGCCGTTTGCGTTGATGCTGCACGAATCGCTGCTGGTCTCGGTGCCGACATTCGAGCCGCTGCTGACGACGACCTGCCGGCTGTACACGCAGTACGCATTCGGGTTTGTGGGCGCGGATGCGGAAGCCTTGCAGCGTGACAATTACGATCGATCCAAGGAGCTCAGCGGCCGCGCGTTCACGCTCGCCGAGCGCGGCAGGAACTACTGCTGGCGCGGACTCGAGGCGAAGTTTCCGCGCATCGGCCAGACGCTGAAGGCCCATCTCGCCGGCGCGCTCGCGCGGACGACAAAGAAGCACGTCGAGCTCCTGTACTGGTCGGCCGCGTCTCTTGGAGCAGCGATTTCCGCCGGAGGCCTCGATCACCCGGAGCTCTTGATCGACTGGCCCGTCGTTCGCGCGCTGGCCGAACGGGCGCTGGAGCTCGACGACACGTGGAACCACGGGGCGATTCCCGAGCTGATGATCACCGTGGAGAGTCAGGGCGAGACGCTTGGTGGATCCGAAGATCGCGCACGGAAGTACTTCGCGCGCGCCGTCGAGCTTCAACACGGGATGTCGCCGAGTCCCTACGTCGCGCTGGCGACTGGCGTCGTCAAGGCCCGGCAGGACCGAGAAGAGTTCGAGAGACTTCTCCGCCAGGCTCTCGCCATCGATCCAGATGCAGATCCAGCCCACCGTCTCGTCACTTTGATCACGCAGAAACGCGCGAAGCTGCTGCTCCAACGCATCGACGACCTGTTCCTGGAGCCGATTCCTGGTTCCAGATGACTGGAGGCATGACAGTGCTCGACAAAATACGACTTCCGTTTGCCGCCGCGTTCGCCTTGGCGGGCGCGATCTCGGTCGGCGCACAGACATCGGTCAACATCCGGCTGGCGACGCTGGCGCCGGATAATTCGCCGTGGACGAGCGCGCTCCGCTCGATGGGAACGTCGTGGGAGAAATCGACGGAAAAGCGCGTACGGCTGACCGTGTATGCCGGCACAATCCCCAGCGAGTCGTCGGCCATCGCTCGCATGTCGGTCGACGGGCTTCAAGCGGCGACCCTTATGGTCGCCGGCCTCGCCGAGATCGACGAGGCTTTCAACGTCTTCGGGATTCCGTTCTTTTTCGAATCGGACGCCGAGCTCGCGTACGTGGAACAAAAGCTGACGCCGCTGATGCAGGAACGTCTGCGAAGCAAGCACTATCACCTCGTCAACTGGGGCAACGCGGGGTGGATCCAGCTCTTTTCGAAGAAGGCGATTCGGACGCTCGAAGATGTGAAGCAGGCAAAGCTCTACACGACCGAAGGCAATCCAAAAATGGTGCAGTGGTACACCGCGAACGGCTTTCACGCGGTGCCGCTGTCGGCCGGCGAAATTCCCAAGCAGTTGACCCTGCCAACCGGCGCCATCAACGCCGCGCCGATGCCGCCGGTTTACGCGGTCGCTCTGCAGATCTTCAAGGATGCCCCCTTCATGCTCGATGTTCGCCTGGCGCCCCTCGTGGGCGCGACGGTGATGACCGACGCCGCGTGGAACAAGATCTCGCCTGAGGATCGCTCCCGCATTCTTGCCGCCGCGGCCGTCATGGAACGGGAGATCACCACGCAGGCGCCCGATCTCGACGCCAAGTCGGTCGCGGCGATGAAGACTGCGGGGCTTCAGGTCGTGACGCTCGATCCCAAAGCCGCCATCGAATTTCGCCGCGCCGCCGAGAATCTCGCGGTGACGCAGCGAGGCGCGATGATTCCATCCGAGGTATTTGATGCCGCGGTGCGCGAGCGTGCGGCGTTCAGGAAGATGACGCCCGCGAAATAACGCCGGGGCTGCTCCGGTGATCCAGTTGTGAGAGACTCGAGTCACCTCTCGAGGTGATGAGTGAGTGGACGAACGTGGGCGCTGAGAACAGCTGGGATCGCCGGTTGTATCGTTGTCGCGTTGGCTCTCTGGGCGTTCTGGTTCGAACCGGCGAGTCTCACTACCGCAGAACACGAACTGAGCCTGGCCTTGCCCGGTGGTCGACCCTTGCGTGTTGCGGTCCTCACCGATCTGCATGTTGGCTCTCCGTTCAATGGAATGGCGAAGCTCCGTTCAACCGTCGATCGCACCAATGCGGCGCAGCCCGACCTGATCTGCATTCTGGGCGACCTCGTCATTCAAGGTGTGCTGGGCGGCCGCTTCGTTCCGCCTGAAGAGATCGCGGTTGAGTTGGCGCACCTTCAGGCGGCCGCAGGCGTCGTCGCCGTCCTCGGCAATCATGACGGTTGGCTCGACCACGATCGTGTGCGGCACACGCTCGAAGCGATCGGCATCCGCGTCGTCGAGGACACGGCGGCCCGCCTCAACACGCCAATCGGCCCGGTTTGGGTTGCGGGCATCAGCGATCTCTGGACCGGTCGCCATGATCTGAACGCGGCCCTTGGAGCGGTATCCGACGACGGCGCTCCAGTGCTCCTGCTGACCCACAGTCCGGATGTTTTCCCCGCTGTGCCCGCCCGAGTGACGCTGACCCTGGCAGGCCATACGCACGGCGGTCAGGTGCGCTTGCCTTTCTTAGGGGCGCCAATCGTCCCCTCGAAATTCGGCCAACGCTTCGCCGCCGGTCACGTCGTTGAGGGCGGTCGCCATCTCTTCGTGGCCACGGGCGTCGGAACAAGCATTCTCCCAGTGCGTTTCCGGGTGCCGCCGGCCGTGACTCTTCTCACGTTGCGGCCTGAGAAGCACTAGTGGCCTGTCCCCGCTGAACGACTACTGGATTCCGGAGCGCGGCGCCCGCATGGCAAGGCGCGACGACCCAGAATACCGGGAGTATTTGAGGGAGGAGCAACGCAGCCAGCCGGGAATGCCCCGCCCGGAAGGCAGTACTTGATCAGCGGGGACAGGCCACCAGCTTGGTCCGGAGACTGGATTCGGCCGATAGGTAGATAGCGTATGGTTAAAGCGTGATGCGTATTCTCATCGTTGAAGACGAACGATCAGTGTCGGAGCTGCTTCGGCGGTGGCTGACCGAGTGGAACTACAGCGTGAACGTCGCACCATCAGCAACCGACGCGCTCAAAACCATGCTGGCCGATCCTGCCGAGATCATCCTCTGCGATATCCGCATGCCTGGACATCACGACGGCCTGTGGCTCGCCGAACGCGTGAGAGCGAAATGGCCACGCACGAAGATCATCATGGCGAGCGGGGTCGTCGAAACGGATGCCGTGGAGAAATCGCAGAAGCTGGGAGTTGTCGACTTCGTGACGAAGCCGTTCGACCGCGAGGTGTTGCGAAAGGCGCTCGATCGCGCGACGGCCGCTGGCTAAGTCCGTTACATAATGCATGCTATGCATGCGTTCCTCACAGCCGACGGCCTGATTGCCCTGCTCACACTGACCTTCCTCGAGGTCGTGCTGGGCGTCGATAACGTCATCTTCATTTCGATTCTCTCGGGCAAGCTGCCGCCCCATCAGCAAAGCAAAGCGCGGCGCACCGGACTCCTCGCCGCGATGGGCATGCGCATCCTGCTGCTGCTCTCCATCACCTGGATCATGCGCCTCACCCAGCCGCTCTTCTCGGTGATCGGCCGCGAGATCTCCGGCCGCGACCTGATCCTCATCTGCGGCGGCCTTTTTCTGATCTACAAGTCGACGATCGAAATCCACGACAAGCTGGAAGGCGAAGAAGGCCACGGCTCCACCAAAGTGGCCCCGACGTTCGGCTCCGTCATCCTCAACATCATGGTGCTCGACATCGTCTTTTCGCTCGACTCGGTAATCACGGCCGTCGGCATGGCAGACGATGTTTCCGTGATGATCGCCGCGGTCGTCATTGCCGTCGGCATCATGATGTTCCTGGCCGCGCCCATCAGCACGTTCGTCGGCCATCATCCAACGGTGAAAGTGCTCGCGCTCTCGTTCCTGCTGATGATCGGCGTGGCGCTGATCGGCGACGGCCTGGGCTTCCATATTCCGAAGGGCTACATCTACTTCGCGATGGGATTCTCGGTGTTCGTCGAGATGATCAACCTGCGCGTGCGCGCGGCGTCGACGCCGGTGAAGCTGCATCAGCCATACGTGGAGAGCAGCGAGCGCCCGACGACGTAAACGCCGTACACGCGTGTTGTCCGATGCTGTCCTACACGCTCTCGCATGAAACAGTCCCGACCAGTCAGACGTATTTACTGAGAGCGCCTTCTCCTGCCGGAGGCGCCTGGTTTAGTTCGGGGGTCCCATGGGAATTTTACGAGGGTTAGACAGCCGCCTGCTTGCCTGCGGATGCCTGGTCGGTGTGTATGAAACATATGCGGGCAAAACCCTGGCGATCGTCGATGCGCGGGGCGAGGGTTGCCGCGATAGCACGCACCGCCTGAACAACGTCCTCCCCCAACTGCGCCCCGAAACAGGGCCGCAGATCGGGGCGGACGGCGGCGCGGGTTGCAGCACGCCATAGATGGATGTATAATCCTCCATATATGGAGGACTTGGATGGCTGTGATCCAGCAGACGCTCGCCGGCTTCTCGGCTGACCAGGCCGTCGATCTCTCGAGCAAGACCGCGCAGGCTCGCCTGAGCCGTGCGGCGGTTCCCGCGTTCTTCAACCTCGCGCAGGCATGGTCCCTGAAAGACGAGCTGGCGCGCCTGCTGCTCGGCGGCGTCTCCAACGGCGCGTTCTACCAGCTCAAGCGCGGCGACAAGAAAACCCTCGATCAGGACAAGCTGACGCGCATCTCGCTGCTGCTGGGTATCTTCCGCGCGTTGAACATCCTCTATTCCCACAAGCTCGCCGACGCCTGGATCAATCTGCCGAACGCGAACCCGATGTTCAAGGGAGAGCCACCACTCACGTACATGATCAAAGGCGGCGTGCCGGCCTTCGTGCGGGTCCGCCAGCTGCTCGACGCGCGGCGCGGCGGCCGGTAAGCAGGCTGCGTCATGCCGCCGAAGCTGTCCGCCATCCGGCGGGACGATACCCACCGGCTGATCCCCTCACGCCATAGCGACCAGAGCGTTCTCGAAAGACTCACCAAACGTGCGGACGATCTGCCCGATCTTTTTGAGCTCGAAGGCGCCACCAACGATCGGCTGCTCGGCGAAGCGAATCTGCTTCCCGGCATCAGCGTGCACGAGCTGCTCTTCGGGGTTCCGTTCGCACACATCGTGAACGCGGCGTTCTGCCACGCGCACCCGCTGGGTAGCCGGTTCAACGGACCAGACCGCGGCGCGTGGTATTCCGCGTTCGAGCTCGACACGGCGCGCGCCGAAGTGACGTTTCACAAGCGAGAGGAACTGCGGGAAATCGGCTGGACCGAACCCGAGACTTTTACGCTCGACGATTACCTGGCGGATTTCCGCGGCGACTTTCACGACATCCGCCTGGATGCGGCATATCGCGACTGCATCGATCCCAACAGTCACGCGGCGTCTCAGCGGCTGGCCGCCGAGCTGCTCGCGGCGGGATCGGCCGGCATCGTCTATCCGAGCGCGCGACGCGCGAAAGGCACCTGCCTCGCCTGCTTCCGTCCGGCGCTCGTCACCAATGTCAGAAAAGGTGAGACGTTGAATCTGGCGATCACTGGTTGAGACGAATTGCCAGGTTCGGAATCGCGAGCTGCCGCTCGACCGATCCCACCTGCGTCGACCGCACGATCACGAGCTCGGCTTGTTCCAGCCATTGGCTGTCGAGCAGAACCTGCTGACCTGACGCGTTGCGCGAGTCGTGGAACATAATCATCACCGCAAGCGGCGGGAAGCCCGGGTTGTCTACGGTCCCAAAGCCAGCGGAAAACGGAATGGCTCTCATCAACGAGACCTCGTTCCGCAGGTCGTAAGGACTTCCCTCTACGACTTCTGATCTCCGCTGATTACGAAGGTAAACCAGGAATCTGCCCGGAGGGCGCCGATCGAATGCCGAGCGCGCGTCCAATTCGCGTGCATTGATGGAGACGCGGCCGGATTGCAGCTCGACGCGGTCCAGTGCGAAATGGAACGCGCCGTTCTCATGTACGGCGCCGCGTCGAAGCGGAAGGATGGCTTCGATGGCGTGGTGTGTCAGGGATACGCGGAACCGGCCCTCGTAAGCGCCCACGCTGGGCGCGACTCGCCGAATGTCCGGCTCCTTCGCGAAAAAAATGATCGGCCACTGGGCCTTGTCGTAGGGTACTCCTTCGCCCGCCACACGCTCGACGTTCAGGAGCCGCCGCAGCGCGACAGATCTTTG
>Ga0068859_100005428_pt1 | contig 12965 bp, 14 predicted proteins | sample KBSSwiS22_FD_66585 | JGI IMG/M metagenome (GOLD analysis project Ga0068859, IMG submission 66585) | Switchgrass rhizosphere microbial communities from Kellogg Biological Station, Michigan, USA - KBS Switchgrass S2-2 | ecosystem: Host-associated > Plants > Roots > Rhizosphere > Soil ... | reverse complement strand
TGGAAGTTCGACCCGGCGATGTTCGGCAACGCCAGTGATCTGGGGGAGGCACCCGATCGGGTGCGGTGCCCGCTGGTACTGCTGCGCTGTGAGTCCGGGATTCTCAGTCCTGCCCGGATCGCCGAGGCGCAGGAGCGGTTGGACGGTCGCCTGACGGTGCTCGAACTCCCGGGAGCCGGCCATCACCCGATGCTGGACCAGCCGCTGCTGCTCGTGGGCGTCCTGCGCGCGGTGATCGCGCTCGGCCGACCGGCCGCGGCGCGCGTCTGCTGAACGTCAGCCGGACGTCGGCATCGGCACGCGCGAGGCCTGGCCGGCGGCGTAACGCGGGCCGGCGATGCGACTCGGCGCGAACACTTCGCCGAGGTACGCCACCTCGTCGGCGCTGATAGCTACAGAGGTGGCCGCGGCATTCTCGGTGAGGTAGCTGACCCGCTTGGTGCCGGGGATCGGTACGACGTCCAGCGGCTGGGCCAGTAGCCAGGCGAGTGCCAACTGCCCGGGCCGGCATCCCTTCTGTGCGGCGAGTTCGTTGAGGGTCCGCACCGGCTCGAGGTTGTGCGCCAGGTTCTCGTCGCTGAACCGCGGGTTGGTGGAGCGCCAGTCCGTCGCCTCGAACCTCGTCTCGGCGCTCACTGCGCCGGTGAGAGCCGCCCTCCCGAGCGGCGCATACGGGACGACCGTGACGCCCAACCCGCGGCAGGCCGGGATCACCTCGGCCTCGATGCCGCGCTCCCACAACGAGTACTCGCTCTGCAGGGCGGTGATCGGGTGCACCGCGTGGGCCTTGCGCAGTATCTCCGCGGTCACCTCGCTCAGCCCGATGGCGCGCACCTTGCCGGCCGCCACCAGTTCGGCCATGGCACCCACCGTCTCTTCGATAGGCACCGTGCGGTCAAAGCGATGGTAGTAGTACAGGTCGATCTGGTCGACGCCGAGGCGCTGCAGGCTGGCGTCGCAGCAGGCGTGCACGTACTCGGGGCGCCCGCTGATCACGATCTCGCCGTCGCCGTCCTTGCGGGACGACGCGAACTTTGTGGCGAGGACCGCCTCGTCCCTGCGACCGGCGACCGCGCGTCCCAGCAAGGTCTCGTTGTGCCCGAACCGTACCGGCGCGCCGGGCGTCGTGTCGGCCGCGCCGTAGATGTCGGAGGTGTCGAAGAAATTGACGCCGAGGTCCAGCGCAGCGTGGATCGTGGCGATCGATTCGTCGTCGTTCGTCGGACCGAAGAACTGCGACATGCCCATGCAGCCCAAGCCGATCGGGCGTACCTGGATGTCCGAATGCCCGAGCGTGACACGCCCGGTACCTGTAGAGACGGTCATGCGGAGTCCCTTCCTCAACGGCATAACAGGTATATCAGTTATCGACATTGCGGCGCGAGATGTCTACGCTGCAGACATGTCCGCCCCGCTGCTCGCCCCGCTGTTCCAGCACCGCCCTGGGTATGCAGCCGCGCTCACGGCGGTGTGGTCGGCGGTGTGGAGCCAGGACGTGGTCGACACCACGACGCTCGAACTCTGCCGCCTGCGCATTGGGCAACTGCTGGGCGCCCGCCCCCACGCGGAACGGGTCGCGAAGGAGCTGCTGGAGGCGTTGCCGCGCTGGCCCGACGATTCGCACTTCGGTCACGGGCACAGGGTCGCGCTCGCGTTCGCCGAGCAACTGCTGTTCGACGTCTCCGCGCTCGACGACGAGCAGGTGGCCGACGTGATGCAGGAGTTCGGGGACGGAGGGCTGTCCGTGCTGGCGTATGCGTGCGGGTTGTTCGAGACGACGCAGCGGGCCGAACTGGCGGTAGGGGCGTTGTTCGCATGACCGGCGCGTCCCGCCCCGTCGTCACGCTCGCGGACGCCGCCCCCGCACTGGACGCGGCGAAGACCGCGTTCGAGCAGGTCGCCTACCCGGGAAGGGTGGACCTGGTCACGCGGGAACTCGTGCGCATCACCAGCGGTCGGCTGTCCCACTGCCGGCTGTGCCGCAATCTGCGCCTGCAGGCCGCGGTCGACCGCGGTTTCGAGGAGGACATGGTGGCGCACCTCGATGACCCGGATTCCAGCCCGTTGAGTCAGCGCCACCAGGCAGCGGTTCGGTTCGCCCGGCAGGTGCTCACGGACCCGTCGGGCATCACCAGCGACGATGCGGCCGCGCTGCGTGAGCACTTCGGGGACGAGCAGCTGGCCGAACTGCTGCTCGACCTGATCCGCTACCGCCCCGGCTCCCGCCTCACAGTGGTGACCGGGACAGACCTGGCCGATGACGAGCCGGTCCTGATCTGAGCTCGACGAAGGGGACGAACCGAATGGCTGACGCAACGGCGGGGTCGGCCGGCCAGGTCGTGCTCATCACCGGTGCCGGCGCGGGTATCGGGCGCCATTACGCGCACCGGTTCGCTGCCGAGGGCGCCTCTATCGCCGTAGCGGATCTGGATGAGGCGGCAGCGAAACGCGTCGCCGACGAGGTGGTGGCCGGGGGAGGGTGTGCCACTTACCACGCGATGGACGTTGCCGACGAGGACGCCGTGACGGATGCCGTCGCGTCAGCAGCGAAGGCCTTCGGCGGTATCGACGTGCTGGTCAACAATGCCGGCATCCATCTCGGTGAGGCGCAGGTGCCGTACACGCTTGCGGCGCTGCCGCGCTGGCGCGCCGTCTTCGAGGTGAACGTGCTCGGCGCTCTCGCCTGTGCCATCGCCTGTCGCCCGTTCATGCTGGGGCGGGAGAACCCCAGCATCATCAACCACTCGACGATGGCCGCGTACGGCCCGACCGGCGCCTACGGCGCGTCCAAGCTCGCCCTGAACTCGCTCACGCTGAGCCTCGCGACCGAGTACGGCCGCGACGGCATTCGGGTCAACGGCATCGCTCCCGGACTGGTCGACTCCGAGTCCGCCGTGGCCTGGATGGGTGACGCCGGGCGCGCCGGACTGCAGGAGTCCCTCGTTGCAGCGCAGGCGATCCGGCGCCCCGGGAGGATGGCCGACCTGGCGGACGTCGCGCTCTTCCTCGCCTCGCCCCGGGCAAGTTTCGTCACGGGGCAGACCATCCTGGTCGACGGCGGCGCGACCAAGCGTCCTGCATAGCCGGGATCGGGCGGCTGCACGGCCCGCGGCACCGGAAGGAGGCCGCGGGCCGTGGAGGGCCTACTTGGGAGCCAGTCGCTGAGCCCCGTCGATGCGGATCACCTCACCGTTGAGGAAATCGTTCTCGGCGATCTGCCGCACCAGTAGGCCGTACTCGTCAGCACGGCCCATCCGCTTCGGATTCGGGACCAGCGTGCCCCACTTCTCATGCGCCTCGGACTCCTCCATCCGGAAGGCGGGGGTGAAGAAGGTGCCAGGTGCGATGGTCATGACGCGGACCCCGAACGGGGCGAGGTCACGAGCCGCCGCCAGGCCGAGGCCGACCACGCCGCCCTTCGCGGCCGAGTAGTCCGACTGCCCGATCTGCCCTTCGAAGGCGGCGATGCTGGCGGTGTTGACGACCACGCCCCGCTGGCCGCTGTCCAGCGGTTCGTTGCGGGACATCGCCGACGCAGCGAGGCGCAGTAGGTTGAACGTGCCGACCAGATACACCTCGACGGTCTTGCGGAACAGATCCAGCGCATAGGGGTTGCCATCGCGGTCCAGGACCCGGCTGACGGCTGTCCGCCCGCCGTGGGCGGCGACAGCGACGCGCAGCGGTGCCAGGCCGACGGCAGCGTCGATCGCGGCCTGCAGCGAGGCGTCGTCGGTCACGTCCGTCTGGACGAACAGGGCCGAGTCCCCCAGCTCGTCGGCGAGGCGTTTGCCGTTCTCCTCGGAGAAGTCGGCGATGACGACCCGCACGCCGGCCGCGGTCAGGCGACGAGCCGCACCCGCTCCGAGTCCTCCGCCACCACCGGTGATGACGGCACTTGCTCCCTCAAGCTGCATGGATATGGCTCCTGGTCTGTGTGTCGTGTACGTTCTCTACAGTTAACTAATATACCCATCTTCCGAGGTTCACCACATGTCTGAAGCCGTTGTCGTCAGTGCGGTTCGCACCGCAGTCGGAACCTCGTTCAAGGGCTCGCTCACCGAGACGCTGCCGGAGGAGATGGCACGCGTCGTGGTCGCCGAATCCCTGACGCGCTCGGGTCTCGCACCCGAGATCATTGACGACGTCATCCTCGCCGAGGCCATCTACGGCGGCACCGACGTGGCGCGGCATGCCGCAGTCGAGGCCGGTCTCATCCACGTGCCGGGTGCCGCGGTCAACCGGCATTGCGCGGGAAGTCTGACGTCTGTACAGATCGCTGCCGGTTCGATCCGCGCGGGAATGGATCGGGCGGTGATCGCCGGCGGAGTGCACTCCTACTCGATGAACCCGCAGATGCGCCAGCGCGTCCCGGGCACCCTCGACGAGTGGAACGAGGGGTGGCAGGCTCCCTCCCACCCAGACACACCGGACGCCCCGAACCGCGACATGACCATCACGGTCGGATGGAACACCGCGGTCGAGGCGGGCCTGAGCAGACAGGATCTCGACGAATGGGCGTTGCGGTCGCACCAGCGCGCTGTTGCGGCCATCGACGCGGGTAGCTTCGAGGACGAAATCGTCCCGCTGCGGAACGTGCTGCTCAAGGACGGATCCAGATCGGACTTCGCCGTAGACGAGCACCCTCGCCGCGGGACGTCGATGGAGCGGCTCGCCGGCCTCAAACCGCTGCATCCGGAGATCGACGGCTTCTCGATCACGGCGGGCAACTCCAGCGGCATGAACGACGCCTGTGCGGCCTTGACCCTCGCTGCAGGCGACCTCGCCACCGGCAGTGGCCTGGAGGTGCTCGCCACGGTTCGCGCATGGGCGAACGTCGGCGTGGAACCGGCCCGCAACGGCATGGCCGTGATCCCTGCCATCGGTCGTCTTCTCGACCGCGCCGGCCGGAGGGTGGACGACGTCGCACTGTGGGAGATCAACGAGGCATTCGCCTCCGTACCGATCGCCACCGTACGGGCACTCGGAATCGACGACGAATTGGTCAACACCAGCGGCAGTGGGTGCAGCCTCGGCCACCCGATCGCGGCGTCCGGAGCGCGGATGCTCACCACGATGATCTACGAATTGCGCCGCCGCGGCGGTGGTCTCGGCGTGGCCGCGATGTGCGCCGCGGGCGGCATGGCGGGCGCACTGCTGGTGGAGGTCTGAGGATGCTGGCCACCCGTTTCACCCGGGAGTTCGGCGTCGACCATCCGCTGGTGTGCGGCGGCATGACATCCGTCGGCACTCCCGAGTTGATCTCGGCCGTTGCGAACGCCGGCGCGCTGGGCTTCCTCACCGCATTGACCGCCGGCTCGCCGGAGAACCTCTCGAAGGAGATCGCCCGTACCCGGACGATGACCGACCGGCCATTCGGCGTGAACCTGACGATCCTGCCCACCATCGAGCCCGTGCCGTACGAGGAGTACCGCGAGGCGATCATCGACTCCGGCATCAAGGTCGTCGAGACGGCGGGCAGCGACCCGACGCCGCACCTACCCTCGTTCCACGCGGCAGGGGTGAAGGTCGTACACAAGTGCGTGGCCGTCCGGCATGCGCTCTCCGCCGAGCGCAAGGGTGTCGACGCGATCAGTATCGACGGCTTCGAGTGTGCGGGACACCCGGGGGAGGACGACGTTCCGGGCCTCGTCCTGATCCCGGCGGCCGCCGACAAGGTGGGCCTGCCGTTGATCGCCAGCGGTGGCTTCGCCGACGGGCGCGGCCTGGCCGCTGCACTTGCCCTCGGCGCGGACGCGGTGAACATGGGTACGCGGTTCATGGCCACCGTCGAGGCGCCGATCCATGAGAACGTCAAGCTGCGCCTCGTCGATGCGGACGAGCGGCAGACTGACCTCGTCTACCGCAAGTTCCACAACACTGCCCGGGTGGCCCGCAATGCAGTGTCCCAGGAGATCCTCGCGATCTCGGCCAGGCCGGAGTCCGAGTTCGCCGACATCGCCTCGCTCGCCTCGGGAGCCCGTGGGCGGAAGTCCGTCTACGCAGAGGGTGACGTCGACGGCGGGATCTGGACGGCCGGGATGTCCCAGGGCCTGATCCACGACGTCCCGACGGTCGTCACGTTGGTGGAACGCATCGTGGGAGAGGCCGAGGAGATCATCAAGCACCGCCTCGCCTCCAGCGTCGTCCTCTGATTCATCCGATCCGGAAAGGAAGTCCCGTGACCGCAGCGCCGCCGACCCATGGCCGACAGGGCGTGCACTACCTTGACGACCTGCAGGTCGGACAGCGGTTTGTCTCTGCCTCACGTACCGTGACCGAGGCCGACGTCGTGGCCTTCGCGGGCCTCTCCGGCGACTTCAACCAGATCCACACCGATGTCGAGTTCGCCGCCAAGAGCGTCTACGGCAAGCGGGTCGTCTATGGTCTGCTCGGTCTGTCGATCGCCACCGGACTGTTGGACCGGCTGGGCATCTTCTCCGGCAGTGCCATGGCCATGCTCGGCATCGACGAGTGGAAGTTCCTGGCGCCGGTGTTCATCGGTGACACGGTGCACCTGGAGTTGGAGATTCTCGGTGTCCGTCCTTCCCGGTCGAAGCCGGACAGGGGCATTGTCGAGCGGCACTTCGAGCTGATCAACCAGCACGGCGAGATATGCCAGGCCGGGCGCATCGACGTGCTCGTCCGGCGCCATCCCGCCGGCTGACGGCGAGGACCGCGGCCCGCCTGCTCTCGCTCGCGATCAGGCGGGCGCTGGTGTTCGTCGCGTACCCAGCAAGGCTCGGGCCATGACCGCATGGAACGACGGTTCGAGCACACATCCACTGCCGGTGCGGCGGTTGCGAACCGCAACCGTCGCGTCCGAGAGGGCGGCGCAAAGCCCGTCCTGGAAGATGGCGGACGCGTAGTCGAAGCTCGTCCGGCCGACCCGGCCGACGGCGATCGCGACATCCACCTCGCCCGGGTACCGGATCGGGCTCAGCAGGTCGATGCGCACTCGCGCGAGTACGAACCCGTGGTCCGGGTGGTGTGCCTGCGGATGATCGATGGACGTGCGCACCAGGTACCGGCCCTCCTCGAAGAGCCGCGCGATGGCCTGCGGACCGACATCACCGGCCGGATCGGCATCGGAATTCCGTAGTTGGACGATGCGGTGTAGTGGGTAGTTCTCCGGCACGGTGCGTGCCGGGTCGGCAGAACCCGGGCGGCTCTTCACGCGACGCTGTCATAGCCGACCGATGCGGTGAGTCCGCTCCAGCGCGCGTCGCGCTCAGCGAGCTCGGTCGCGGCCTGCTCAGCCCTGACGAGCGTGTCCGCCCCGACCAGAAGGCGCGCTGGAGGATCAGTCACATCGAGCAGACGTCTGACGAGCTCGGCGACCTTGGCCGGATCTGTCGGCTCGTTCCCCGAGAACTCCCTGATCATCGTGGCGGCCGCCGAGACGGCGCCGGGGACCGCCGCGCGGTCGCTGCGACCCGGTCACCGGCACCGAGGGCCTCCTCGACGATCGCCCGGCCGAGGCCGCGCGAGCTTCCCGTGACGAACCAGACCCTCGTCATGGGGGCTTCCTCTCAGTCGATGCTGAAGCGCTTCAGCTCGGCCTGCACCAGGCCGTCGAGATCCTCCGCCGGCGGTGCCGGCAGGGTCATCGCGCCGGCCTCACGGCTCGGCAGGATGACTGTCGCGATTCCGGGCGTGGTGACCTCGCCGCGTTGGTTGGTGCACGTGAGCTCGAGATCGACGACGCGGTGCACGCCGTCGATGCGCTTGGCGACCACGGCACCGTTGATCCACGTCGTGTCGCCGATGTAGTTGAACTTGCGATGCTCACACCGCAACGTCCAGAGCCACGCGTCGTCCCCCATCCAGTCCGTCACGGCGTGCGTCAGCCAGATCTCGCGCTGGGCACCGTAGTCGTACGAGGTCGCGAGCCCGAGTTCCTGGGCACGCTCCGGCTCCCAGTGCAGTCGCTGCACCGTGTCCGGGATGTTCAAATGGTTCGGGGGGTACAGGCCGGGGGCCTTCTTGCGTGTTCGATACGAGATGCCGAACGCACCAGGGGGCGTGAGTTGCATGCCCCATCCGATGTGCCAGACCACGACATCGGTGGTGGTGAGCGGGCCCTTCACACGGGGCTGGATGGCATCGCCGACGTTGACGTCCTCCCAGTAGCGCGGGTCGGCGCCGCGGCGCGTCTCCGCCTCGTAGCACGCATCGATCTCCGCCAGTTGCTCCGGTGTGTAGGGTTCCGGCTTCACCTGGGGCTTCTTCTGGCCGCTTGCCTTCGTGGCCGAGCGCTCGGCGTTGATCCACGTTCCGCGCCGGATCGCGACCGGTTCGCCGTTGCCATTCGCGTAAAGGAAGTCTCGTGTCAGGTGCGCGGTCCGCCCGCCGAACCTGCTCGTCTTCTCCTGCACGCCCACTTCGGTCAGCAACAGCTTGCAGGAGTCGCCAAGAGCGAGCGGACGAAAGAACTCGAACTCCATGACCGCCTGGTACGAGCCGAGGCCGGCAAACGGGTCGCCCTTCAGGATCGCCTTGGTCTGTTCGTCGGGCTTCGGCGCGGCGTCCTCGCCCATCGTGTAGCAGAAGCCAGGTGGGGCGATCAGGGTTCCCCAGCGCGTGGTCCTGCTGTACTCCGGGTCGCAGTAGAGCGGGTTGTCGTCGCCGTACCCGTACGCGAAGTGACGTACGTTGTCGCTGCTCACCTCATGGTTGTGGCTCTTGCGGACCAGCGGCTGCGGGACTCCGAGCCGGCGCCGTGCGCGGGCGAATGCCTCGTCGGTCAGTCTGCCGAACGAGTCGGATACGCCCTGCGTCTCGCCGCTCTCCGCCGGGTCCGACTCCGCCGGGTCAGCGGCGGGCAGATCCGGTTCCGTCGGTGCGTCCATCCCTGTGACGAGGTCGGTCACTGTCCACCTCCTGTGGTGCAAGCCATGCCGGTCGACCGATCTCAGCTGATCAGTCAAATTCGATAACTAATTTAGTCTAAAGGATCGTGCGGGTCCGGGGGAAGTTGACGATTCCCCGAAGCGAGCGAGAAGTCACAATCGCTCGAATACGGCTGCCATGCCCTGGCCACCGCCGATGCACATCGTCTCGAGGCCGTACCGGCCACCGCGGCGCTTCAGCTCGTGCAGGAGCGTGGTCATGATGCGGACGCCGGTCGCACCGACGGGGTGGCCGAGGGAGATGCCGGAGCCGTTGACGTTGAACCTCGACTCGTCGTGCCAGTCCCAGCCCTTGAGTACGGCGAGGACTTGCGTGGCGAAGGCCTCATTCAGTTCGACCAGGTCCATGTCGTCGAAGCTCAGTTTCGTGCGCTCGAACAGCTTCGCCACGGCCGGAACGGGTCCGATGCCCATTCGTGCCGGATCGCAGCCGACGGCCGCCCAGCCGACCAGGTGCCCCATCGGTTCGAGTCCGAGGGAATCGGCGACCTCTTCGGCCATCACCAGGCAGGCGGCAGCCGCATCGTTCTGCTGGCTCGCGTTGCCAGCGGTCACCGTGCCGTTCTTGACGATCGTCCGCAGATTCGACAGCGACTCCACGGTCGTGTCCGGGCGCACGCCCTCGTCGCGGTCGAAGACGACGGGTTCGCCGCGGCGTTGCGGAACATCGACGGGGACGATCTCGTCTGCGAAGAGTCCGTGTTCCCACGCCGCGGCGGCGCGCTGCTGACTTCCGGCGGCATACTCGTCGGCCCGCTCGCGTGTGATCCCGTATTCCGTGCCGAGATTCTCGGCCGTCTCGATCATTCCGGAGATGACCCCGAAGCGGCTCTCGGGCTGCGAGCGGAGCCGTCCTCGATCGAGCCGGTCGTGCAGCGAGATGCCGCCGGACCTCGCGCCCCACCTGGCGTCCTGCGTGTACAGCTCGATGTTGCTCATGCTCTCGACGCCTCCGGCGAGCACGACGTCGGCCGCGCCGGTCTGCACCTGCATCGCCGCGGTGACGATCGACTGGAGGCCACCGCCGCAACGCCGGTCCAGTTGCATGCCCGGCACGCTCAGCGGAAGCCCTGCGTTCAACGCGGCCCATCGGCCGATGCACGGCGCCTCGGAGTTCGCGTACGACTGGGCGAACACCACGTCGTCGATTCGCCCGGGATCGATACCGGTGCGCGTCAGGACCTCCTTGATCACCGCCGTTGCGAGCTCCTCCGCCGGGACGGGCCGCAGCGTTCCGCCGAACGCGCCGACTGCTGTCCGTACCGGGCTGACGACGACTGCTCTTCTCATGGTGGGGGTGCCTCGCTTCATCTCTGGGTGTGGGCAGCGATGTGCTGCAGGGAGGAACGGCTCTCGCCGGGCCCGGCCGGTGCTGCGGCAAGCGCCTCGCGGTGGTCGGGGTGTGCGATCGACAGCAGCCGCTCGCGCCGCTGGGACAGCGTGAGGCCACGGAGGTTGACCGCGCCGTATTCGGTCACCACCCAGCCGACCTCGCTGCGCGGCATCGTGACCGGCCCGGACAGCACGGGCACGATGGCCGAGCGTCCTGCCACCGACGAGCGCAGTGCGATGACCGAGGCCCCGCCCTCGGACAGCGTGGCAGCGCGGGCGAAGTCCAGGGATCCGCCGGCGGCGCCGACGTATCTGCCGCCAGCGACCTCCGAGTTGATCTGGCCCGTGAGGTCCACCTCGATCGCAGCGTTGATCGAGATGAGGCGTGGCTGGTCGGTGAGAATCGTCGGGTCGTGCGTGTACGTCGTGTCTCGCAGCGCAACGTCGGGGTTGCCGTCGACTACCTCGAACAGCGCCCGCGTTCCGGTGAGGCATCCGGCCACCGTGACCCCGCGGTCGTGGACCTTGTGCGCGTTGGTCACGGCTCCGGCCCTGATCAGGTCGGCGACCGCATCGCCGATCGCTCCCGAGTGGATGCCGAGGTCGCGGTGCCCGCCCAGGCCGCGGACGATCGCCTCCGGAAGCGTGCCGATCCCCAGTTGCAGCGTGGCGCCGTCCGGGACGATCGCTGCCACGTGCTCGGCGATGAGCCGGTCGACCTCGCTGGGGGGTGGGCTGGACAGTTCTAGTGGGCGGTACTGCGCGGGCACGACGGCGGCGATCTCCTCGGCCCGCAGAACCGGGGCATCCGGGGTGCGCGGCGCTCCGAGGTTGACCTCGGCGACGATCACGCGCGCGCAGCGGGCCGCGGCGACGAGGTAGTCGGCGGCGACCGCGAAGTGGTAGGTCCCCGACTCGATGCCCGGGGTGACCTGGACGAATGCCACGTCGATCGGGACAGCCCGCGTCCGGAACAGCCGTGGCAGGTCGCTGTACCTGCTCGGCAGGATGTCCAATGCCCCGGTGCCGTCGAGGCGGCGGGTCGTACCTCCGCCTCCGTAGGCGACGTACTCCAGGTCGGAGCCCGGTAGGAGTTCCGGCCCACCCTCGGTGCCGATGCCCAGGAAGCAGCGGACTGGCCCGACGGCACCCTGCTGCTGCACGAGCGCACGGGTCAGCGTGATCGGCTCCGCACATGCCTGGCCCCAGATCACGGTGTCGCCGGCACGGAGCAGGCCTCGCAGGTCTATCGCGGCCGCGGCGGCCGACGCTGTCTCGGTCATCCGACTCCCATCCATTACAGTTAACTGAATTGGATGATAAGCGCTCGGGTGGCTGGAGGAATGATCGGTGGCGGAGCTGACTGCTGAAGAGCAGGAGTACGTCCTGGCGGTGCGCGACTGGGTCCGGCGCGAGGTGCTCCCGGTCGTGCGCGAGCTCGAGCACGCCAACACCTACCCCGAGAAGCTCATCGACCAGATGAAGGACCTCGGCATCTACGGGCTGGCCGTGCCCGAGGAGTTCGGCGGCGGCCCGGTATCCATGCCCTGCTACGCGCAGGTGACCGAAGAGCTCGCCCGCGGCTGGATGAGCCTCTCCGGCGCGATGGGCGGTCACACCGTGGTCGCCAAGCTGCTGCTCGCCTACGGCACGGACGCGCAGAAGAAGCAGTACCTGCCGGTGCTGGCCACCGGCGCGTGCCGCGCCACGATGGCGCTCACCGAACCCGGTGGGGGCTCCGACCTCCAGGCCATCACCACGGTCGCACGCCGGGAGGGTGACGAGTACGTGATCAACGGGTCGAAGACCTGGATCACGAATGCCCGCCGTTCGGGTCTGCTGGCGGTGCTCGTGAAGACCGATCCCGAGGCCCGGCCCCGGCACACCGGGATGAGTGTGCTGCTCGTACCGCAGGGTGCGCCCGGCATGACGGTGTCTCGCGACCTGCCCAAGCTGGGCTACAAGGGCGTCGAGAGCTGCGAGATCGCGTTCGAGGACTGCCGTGTTCCCGTCGATGCGTTGCTCGGGGGTGAGGCGGGCAAGGGCTTCGGCCAGTTCATGAAGGGACTCGAGACCGGCCGTATCCAGGTGGCCTCGCGTGCCCTCGGCGTCGCCCGAGCGGCGCTCGAGGACTCGATGAAGTACGCACGGGAGCGGGAGTCGTTCGGCAAGCCGATCTGGCAGCACCAGTCGATCGGCAACTATCTTGCCGACATGGCGACCAAGTACAGCGCGGCGCGGCAGCTCGTCCGGTTCGCGGCCGAGCTGTACGACAGTGGGCAGCGCGCCGACATGGAGGCGGGCATGGCGAAGCTGTTCGCCAGTGAGGTCGCGATGGAGATCGCCCTCAGCGGTGTGCGCATCCACGGCGGCTACGGCTACTCGACCGAGTACGACGTCGAGCGCTACTTCCGGGACGCGCCGCTGATGATCGTCGGCGAGGGCACGAACGAGATCCAACGGAACGTCATCGTCGGCCAGTTGATGAGCCGCGGGCTGACCCTGTGAGCGGGGCGGTTGCCGAGGGGCCGTGGTTCGAGGACTTCCGGAGGGGCCAGCGGTTCGAACGCGCGCCGTCGGTCACGCTGACGAGCGGGCAGGCCGCGGTGCACCAGTCGATCGTCGGCGACAGGCTGCGGCTCGCGCTGGACGACGAGCTGGCCGGCGCGGTCACCGGGCGGGCTCCACTGGCACATCCCGGCCTGGTCTGTGACCTGGCCATCG
>Ga0068859_100005427_pt1 | contig 12966 bp, 11 predicted proteins | sample KBSSwiS22_FD_66585 | JGI IMG/M metagenome (GOLD analysis project Ga0068859, IMG submission 66585) | Switchgrass rhizosphere microbial communities from Kellogg Biological Station, Michigan, USA - KBS Switchgrass S2-2 | ecosystem: Host-associated > Plants > Roots > Rhizosphere > Soil ... | reverse complement strand
GGGGATGTATTCGAACCATGCCTGGTTGGCGGCGACCTTGACCGTCTGGCCCGGCTGCGGAGGGCCTCCGGCCTGGAGGATGCTCTGCCGGCCCTGCCAGGAGAATTCGTGATTGTCCCAGATGCAGACGAACGGCCAGCGCGCGCGCGCGTCCTGCAGGTCGGGATCGGCCAGGTAGCCCTTGTAGACGACGCGGTATCCATCGAGCGTGAGCGGGTAGTGGAATTTGCCCGTCTGACCGCCATCGGGAATCCGGCAGACTTCGTAGATCGTGCGGTCGAACCGCGTCGGCATCTCGTCGGGGTATTCGACGACCTCGTAGATGAAATCACCGAGGTGGAGAACGAAACCGAGTTGATCGGCGGGTGCTACGCGCTCATCCTCGAAGATCATCCGTCGATAGCCGTTGAGCTTGCCTTCATTGACGCTCTGACAGCTCACGAAGGCGAAACGGACCGGCCGTGGATCGTTCGCCTGCGGAGCCGTGATCGTCCGGCCGACGCGGCTCCCGTTCCCCTCTTCGTCGGTGAAGCGGTACCAGTACACGCGCGCAGGCTTGAGATGACCGACGAGCACACGCGTCGTCCAATCCGATTCCGCCGAGACCGGTGCGGATGCCTTGGCGACGACCCGCCGGAACGCATCATCCTCGGCAACCTCCACCGTGAGCACACGGCGGCCGCCCGACCCGTACGGCCGCCGGGTCCAGAGGATGACGCTGCTCGAGTCGGGATCGCCGGACGCGACGCCTTCCGGAAACAGATCGCGCCGCTCATGCCAGCCGGTGCTTGACGCTCGAGCCTCGCCGCCCCAAGCCAGCGTGGCCCCCATCCCCACGGCCAATTGAAGGAACTCGCGTCGATTGAGCCTCATGGTCTATCTCCTACGCCATCTCATTTACGTAGAAGTTCTTCGGCAGTTTCGCGGGCTCGCCGCGGGCGCGATGGAGCAGGTAGGGAGCTCTAGCCCGATCGCGGATAGCCGAGCGTCGCGAGATCGCTCGTGATCTCGTCGAGGATCGCGGGGTCGTCGATCGTCGGCGGCACGTGGTAGGGGTGGCCGTCGGCGATCTTCTTGATCGTCCCGCGCACGATCTTCCCCGAGCGCGTCTTCGGAAGCCTCTTCACGACCATCGCCACCTTGAAGGACGCGACCGGCCCGACGCGCTCGCGCACCATCGCGACGAGCTGATCGACGATCTCGGCGTGAGTGTGCGACACGCCCGCCTTCAACACGACGAGCCCCAACGGGATCTCCCCCTTCAGCTCGTCGGCGACCCCGACGACGGCGCACTCGGCGACGTCGTGATGGGACGCCAGCACTTCCTCGAGCGAGCCGGTGGAGAGGCGGTGCCCCGCGACGTTGATGACGTCGTCGGTGCGGCTCATGACCGAGATGTAGCCCTCCTCGTCCTTGAACCCCGCGTCCGCGGTCTTGTAGAAGCCCGGGTAATCGACGAGGTAGCTCTCGCGAAACGCGTCGTCCCTGTTCCACAGGGTCAAGAGGCATCCGGGCGGCATCGGCAGCTCGATGACGATGTTCCCGGTGGTGCCCGCGGGCACTTCGCGGCCGTCGTCTCCGAGCACGCGCACGTCGTATCCGGGCACGGGCTTGCCGCACGAGCCGGGCTTGATCGGGAGCAGGCCGAGTCCCGCGAAGTTGGCGCCGACCGGCCAGCCCGTCTCCGTCTGCCACCAGTGATCGATCACCGGCACGCCCAACTTCTCTCCCGCCCACAGCAGCGTGTCCGGATCGCAGCGCTCGCCGGCGAGGAACAGCGTGCGGAAAGCGCTCAGGTCGTACCGCCGCATGTGCGCGCCCTCGGGGTCCTCGCGCTTGATCGCGCGAAACGCCGTCGGCGCCGTGAACAGCGCGCGGACCCCGTGTTGTGACGCGACGCGCCAGAACGCCCCGGGATCCGGCGTGCCGACGGGCTTTCCCTCATAGAGAACCGTCGTGTTCCCGTGCAGGAGCGGTCCGTAGACGATGTACGAGTGGCCGACCGCCCAGCCGAGGTCCGACGCCGACCAGAACACCTCGTCCGGCGAGACGCCGTACACGCTTCCCATGCTCCACTTCAGCGCGACCGCGTGTCCGCCGTTGTCGCGCACGACGCCCTTCGGCATGCCGGTCGTGCCGGACGTGTAGAGGATGTAGAGGGGGTCGGTCGCGGCGACGGGGACGCATGCGGCCGGCCGGGCGCCGGCGATGAACTCCGACCATTCCACGTCGCGCCCGGCGACCATCGTCGCCTCGAGCCGCGGTCGCTGGAGGATGACGCACCGCTCCGGCTTCGCCGCGGCGAGCTCGATCGCGTGGTCGAGGAGCGGCTTGTAGGGCACCACCCGTCCGGGCTCGATGCCGCACGAGGCGCTGACGACCACCTTGGGCTTCGCGTCGTCGATGCGCGCGGCGAGCTCGTGCGAGGCGAAACCGCCGAACACGACCGAGTGCACCGCCCCGACGCGCGCGCACGCGAGCATGGCGACGACCGCCTCGGGCACCATCGGCATGTAGACGATGACGCGGTCGCCCTGGACCACGCCTTGCCGGACCAGCGCTCCGGCGAACCGCGCCACCTCGTCGCGCAGCTCGCGGTAGGTGTAGGTCTTCACCGTGTCCGTGACCGGGCTGTCGTAGATCAGCGCGGCACGCTCGCCGCGGCCGCGATCGACGTGAAGGTCGAGCGCGTTGTAGCAGGTGTTGAGGGTGCCGCCCGGAAACCACCGGTAAAACGGCGCCTTCGCGTCGTCGAGGACGCGATCCCACTTTCGCTCCCAGTGGATCGCCCCGGCCGCTTCCGCCCAGAAGCCCTCCGGGTCGCGGCGCCAGCGATCGTAGGTCTCTCGATACCTGCTCATCGCGACGCGTCCGCCTCGTAGAAGCGCGCGATCGCATCCGCGGGCCAGTCGATGGACCGGCTCGTCTGCCTGTCCACGCACGCGGCGACCATCAGCGCCTTGGACAGCACCTTGCCCGACGCATCCGTCATCGAGCACTCGATCATCGCGTCCGGTCCGCGGAACTCCCGAACGGACGACGTGATCGTGATCTCGTGATCGGCGAGCACGGGACGGATGAAGTCGATCTCGAGCCGGCGGACCCACACCGCGAACGGGAGCCCCATGATGGCCGCCGTGTCCCAGCCGAGGTACCGGGCGAGACCCTCCATCCGATGGTCCACGTACAACGTCGCGAAGCGGCCCGTGCTGACGTGGTTGTACGGGTCGAGCTCCGAAAACCGGACGCGATGGGTCGTCGTGAAGACGATGGGTCGACTCACAGCCATCGCCGGACCTTGCTCTTGTACGCGACGTAGGGTGAGCCGAATGCGGCCTCGAGCTTTCGCTCTTCCGGAACGATGAAGCGCCTGGTGATCACCCAGGCAAAGAGCGGCACGATGAACCAGGGAACGACGCTTCCCAGGGCAAGTGCGAGACCCGCCAGCGCCAGCAGCATGCCGGCGTACATGGGGTTTCTGCTGAAGGAAAACGGCCCGGTGTGCACGAGGGACGTGGAGGGGTCGAACGGCTTGACGGTCGTGCCGGCGTCCTTGAAGAGGCGATCCGCCCAGACGTTGAGAACGAGCCCCGCCACCATGAGCAAGCCGCCGGCGAGGCGCCAAGGCATGACGACGAGCTGCTTCGCGGGTGCCACGAAGTGAAGCGCGACCATGAGAACGATCGCCAGAAGGAACAGGGAGGGCGGCAAGGGCCTAGCTGCCCGGCTTGGCGGGAACGGGAAAGACCGCTGTGGCGACGCTCCCGGTCATGTCGGCCCTCCGATGGAACGGATGCCGAAATGCTACTCCAGGGAGAGGGTCAGATCGACCGTCTCCTCGCCCCGCTGCACGCGAAGCTTCAGCGGGCTTCTCTTCATGGCTTCGGCCCGCTCGTCCCCGTTCATCTCGGAGACCGCACGGCCGTTGATGCTCACGATCCTGTCGCCCGCGCGAAGGCTGCCCTTGTCCGCGCGTCCCCCCGGGACGACCTGTGCGATCTCGAGGGGCGTCGCTTCGGGCGCCACGAACTTCATGCCGTACCGCTTCGGCCGTGCGGCCGCGATCAACCTTCCGTCCGCGGGCCCCACGAGTCGCAGCCGGTTCTGGGCGGGGTCCAGCACGATCGTGAGCTGGTTCAGGATCATCGGGCCGACGTTCGCGAGATCGAGGCCGATGTCCACGAAGTCCACCTCCGGCCGCTCGAGGACGTACCGGCCGATGCGCACGTCGCCGTCGAGCTTCGCCCCGCGCACGACGAGCTCGCGGTCCACGAGCCTCGCGCGGCCGACCTCCTGGAGCGGGGAGGCGAGCGGCAGCTCGGTCGCCAGCTTGTCGGGGAGCGACAGCCCCGCCGACGCGCCCGAGTCGAGGTGCGCGGCGACGGTCTTCCCGGCGACCGTGATGGGGATCTCCGGAAGGCCGCGCGCGCGGTCCCAGCCGAAGACCTCCTTGCCGTCGGGCTCGCTGAGCGCCCCCTTGCGGAACACGACGCGCTTCGCCGGATAGTCGATCTCCACGAGCAGGCCGGCGAGCCCGTACGGGCTGAGCACCCCGCGCGCCATCGCGGGGGAGGGCGGGAACGGCCACGGCGCAAACGCGACCCCGGGCACGTCCTGGACGTGAAGCCCGCCGATGTCGAGGCGGCCCATCGTGACGCGCTTGCCGTCGAGCCCGCCGCCGCCCGGGCTCCCGATGCGGGCGTCGCCGGCGAGCGTCAGGCCCGCGTCCTTCGCCCAGGCGAGATCGACGACGGAGCCGTGAGCGCCCGTGTCGAGGACGAAGGGGACCGGCGCCCTCCCGTCCACGCTCACGTCGAGCTCGATGCGGCCGTCCTTCAGGCGCATCGGCACGATGACGGACTCGGCGTCCATCTCGTACTTCAGGGGCTTCGGGGCCTCCATGTGGTGCGGATCGGCGGCGGCGAGGGCGAAGGCGAGCGAGGCGAGGAGCAGTGGCATGGGCGAGTCCTCCGGAAGACGTCGTATAGTACGTTTCGTACTATCGGAGAGTTCGAGGGAAATCGCCATCGCCCGAAACAAGGCGCCGACGGAGCTCGAAGGGACGGTCCTGGGGATCGTTTGGCGGGAAGGCCCCACGACCCCCTACAAGATCCGCCGGGTCTTCACGGACTCGCCGAGCCCCTACTGGAGCGGGAGCGCGGGCGCGATCTATCCCCTCGTGGTCCGGCTGGAGGCGGCGGGACTCCTACGCTCCGAGCCGCACGCCACCGGCTCCCGCCGCGCCCTCCGCTACCGGATCACCGCGAAGGGCCGGAGCGCTCTGGCCGCGTGGCTCGGCGATGCCGACAACGATCTCGTGACCGGCGTCCCCCCGGATCCTCTGCGAACGCGCATCCCGTTCCTGGAGATCCTGTCCGTGGGGGATCGTCGCGCCTATCTCGCTGACGCCGCGGACCGCATGCGCATCCACCTCGAGCGCAGCCGCGAGAACCTCGAAGCGAAGCGCCGCGAGGGGCCCTGGGCCATCGCGGTGGCGGAGGGGGCGATCGCGATGCTCGAGACGAGGCTGAAGTGGATCGCGAGCGTGAAGCGGCGCATCAACGACTGAGACACGTACCGTTTGCGGTCGCGATCACCGCAAGAGCAAGTGGGTCGTTGCATATCAGCAACAGAAAACGGGTGTGCTGGATGACGCCGCAACGGGACCGCAGTACTCCTTAGGAACCGAGCGCCCGGCACCCCCAGAGCCCAGGTGCCCCGACCCCCCCGACCTGGGTCCAAGCCGGGCGCTCAGTTGCACGCTCGGGCGCGCGCGATCAGCAGGTCGCGCTCGCGGGCGTTTTCGGCGAGCGATGCGGCGCGCTCGAACTCGATGCGCGCTTCGCGCCTCCTGCCGAGCTTCGTCAGCAGATCGCCACGGACGCTGGGGAGCAGGTGGTAGCTCGTCAGCGCCGGCTCGCCGGCGAGCGCGTCCACGATCTCGAGCCCCTCGGCGGGCCCGAACGCCATCGACACCGCGACGGCGCGGTTCAGCTCGACGACCGGCGAGCGCGTGATCTCGACGAGCGCGTCGTAGAGCGCGACGATGCGCTTCCAGTCGGTCTCGTCGCCGGCGCGCGCGCGCGCGTGGCACGCGGCGATCGCGGCTTGGAGCGCGTAGGGCCCGAGCGGCCGGGCGAGCGACTCGGAGCGCGCGAGCGCGGACAGGCCGCGCTCGATGAGGAGCCGGTCCCATTTCGCGCGGTCCTGGTCGAGGAGCAGGATCGGCTCGCCGGTGGGCGTGGTGCGGGCGCGGCTGCGGGACGCCTGGATCTCCATGAGCGCGACGAGGCCGTGCACCTCGGCTTCGCCGGGGACCAGGCCCGCCAGGATGCGCCCCAAGCGCAGCGCGTCGTCGCACAGCTCGGTCCGCATCCAGTCGTCGCCGCGCGTCGCCGCGTACCCCTCGTTGAAGACGAGGTAGATGACCTCGAGCACGCTCGGGAGTCGCGCGGACAGATCGTCTCCGCGCGGCACTTCGAACGGCACCTTCGCTTCGGCGAGGGTGCGCTTGGCCCGCACGATGCGCTGCGCGATCGTCGGCTCGGGGACCAGGAACGCGCGGGCGATCTCGTCGGTCGTCAGGCCGCCGAGGAGTCGAAGCGTCAGCGCGGTCCGCGCCTCCGCCGAGAGCACGGGGTGGCAGGCGATCAGGATGAGGCGCAGCACGTCGTCGCCGACGTCCTCCCCGTCGAGGTCGGGAGGCGCCGCCCAGGAAGGGGAGTCGGCCTCGATCTCCTCGTGCTTGCGCGCGAGCATCCGGCGGCGGCGGAGCTGATCGAGCGCGCGGTTCTTCGCGGTCGCCATGAGCCACGCGCCCGCGTTGTCGGGGATGCCGGTCGCGGGCCACGTCTCGAGCGCCGCGACGAGCGCTTCCTGTGCCAAGTCCTCCGCGAGCCCGACGTCCCGGACCAGGCGCACCAGGCCGCCGATGAGCCTGGCGGATTCGATCCGCCAGACCGCATCGACCGCCTGGCGCGTGGCCGGGTCGCTCATCAGCCCTTGTACGCCTTCTCGAGAGCCGCGATGTCGAACTTCACCATCTGCATCATCGCGTCGGTCACGCGCTTCGATCGCGCGCTGTCCTTGTCGGCCATCATCTGCTCCATCACGGCGGGGACGATCTGCCACCGGAGGCCGTAGCGGTCGTTGAGCCAGCCGCAGGCCACGGGCTTCCCTCCGCTCTGAAGCAGCGCGTTCCAGTACCTGTCGATCTCGGCCTGGTCCTCGCAGAGCACCATGATCGAGACCGCGTCGTTGAACTCGTGGTGCGGTCCCGCGGTCATCGCCTGGAACGGTTGCCCCATGAGCGTGAACTGCACGACCTTGACGGAGCCCGGAGGACCGGACGGGGATTCGCTCTGGAGCGCGGTCACCCGGTCCACGCTCGAGTTCGGAAAGATCGAGGCGTAGAACCGTGCGGCTTCCTCCGCCTCTCTCGCGTACCACAGGAACGGAAAGATCTTCGGCTTCGCCATCTCTTCCTCCTCAGGACTTCTTGTTCTGCTCGATCTCGGCGCGCTGCCGCGCCTCCTTCTCCCTCAGCTCCGGCGTGAACTCGGCGCCGAAGTCCGCCGCCTCGTAGAACGGCCGGATCTCGAGCTCGGACTCTTCGCCCGGCATCGGGTCGGGGCAGCGCCGCGCCCACTCGAGGGCTTCCTCCATCGAGCGGACCTGCCAGATCCAGTAGCCGGCGACCAGCTCCTTCGTTTCGGCGAACGGGCCGTCGATGACGGTCTTCTTACCGTTCGAGAAGCGGACCCGCTTCCCCTTGCTGCTCGGCTTGAGACCGTCGCCGGCGAGCATGATCCCCGCCTTGATCAGCTCGTCGTTGAAGTTCCCCATGTCGGTGAGGAGCTTCTCGCTCGGCATCATCCCCGCCTCGGAGTTCTTCGTCGCCTTGACCATCACCATGACTCGCATCGTCGTCTCCTTTCGCGTCGGCCGGGTCATCCGGCCTGTTCATCGGGGCGACGAACGGGGCTCCACCGGATCGACACGGAACGCGAAATTTCTTATTGGGGCGGATTGCCGCCCTCATTGTCTCACCTGCCTGCGGGAAAGCCCGGAGTGGCAGGCCGAGGGACTTCGCCGGATACTCACCAGCTATGGGGGTGATCCTCGCCGTTGTAACGTCTCTCGCGCTGGCGGCACCGGCCTGGCCGCTCCGCGCGAGCGCCTCCGCGCGCTACCTCGAGGACCAGGTCGGCCGCCCGTTCCTGATCACCTCCGACACCGCGTGGTGCCTCGTCAACGGCCTGACCGACGACGAGGTGGACACCTACCTCGCCACGCGCCAGGCCCAGGGGTTCAACGCCGTCCAGTTCATGCTGATGCCCAAGCACAGCAGCTGCGCCGTCGGCGCGGGGTCGGTCGATCCGTACGGCCACGAGCCGTTTTCGACCGGCGACGACGACTGGTCGCAGCCGGACCCGGCCTTCTGGTCACGCGTGGACGGGATCCTCGGCAAGCTCGAGGCGCGCGGCATGCTCGCGCTGGTGACGCCCGCGTACCTGGGCCTCGGGTGTTACTACGGGACCCAGGGCTGGTGCGCCGACATGGCGGCGCAGCCGGTCGAGCGGATGACGGCGTTCGGAACGTTCCTCGGGAACCGTTATCGAAATCGGGGGAACATCATCTGGATCGCGGGCGGGGACGCCAATCCGCTGCTCTACACCGGGATCGACGATCGCGTCGATGCGCTCATGTCCGCCATCACGCAGGCCGAGGCGGGCCGGCACCTGATCACGGGACACGCCGATCGCGGGGTCACCGCGTTCGAGGCGTTCGGTGCGCACGCCTGGCTCACCCTCGACAGCGCGTACGACGGGGACACGTGCCCCGACGACTCCATGGCCGACCAGATCCGCACCGAGACCGGGCGGACCCCCGCGCTTCCGGTCTTTTCGATCGAGCAGCGGTTCGACGCGGAAGGGGCGGACACGACGTGCCTCGCCGACCAGTACCTGTGGGCCGCGCTGGGCGGCGCGGTGGGTCATTCCTACGGGAACGGCTACATCTGGCCGTTCATGGACGGGTGGGACACCGAATCGGGGATCGACAGCGAAGGCGCCGCCGTGCAGACGAACGCCGGCAGGCTCGTGCGCTCGAGGCGGTTCTGGCTCTTCGTCCCCGACGAGGCGCACGAGAGCGTGATCGCGGGTTACGGGTCGGGCGCCTCCACGGTCGCGACCGCGCGCGCGTCCAACGGCGAGACGATCATGGCGTACGTGCCGGTGGGCGGGACGCAGATCACGGTGGACCTGGGGCGCCTCTCCGGGGCGCGCGCGACCGGGTACTGGTACGACCCCGCCACCGGTGTCGCGACCTTCCTCGGGAGCTTCGGCACGCAGGGCGAAGTGGACTTCGTCAGCCCGGGGGACGCGCGCGTGCTCGTCCTGGACGATGCCTCGCGGGCGCTGCCGGTCCCCGGCTCGCGCGACGCGGCGTTCCGCGGCACGAGGCCGTCGCGGCGCACGCCGCTGTTCTTCCGCTCCGAAGCGCCGCCCCGCTAGGAGAGCGTCGCCGCGATCTCGTTCAGGATCGCCTGCTCGGGGGCGGAGATCGTGCCCATCCCCAGGAACCCGCCCGCCGCTTCCGCGACCCCGCGCGCCAGCAGGAGCATGCGCTCGCGCATCTCGTCACGCTCGTGAGGCTGGAGCTGCGTCCACATCCCCGCGACGTAGGTCTTCCACGCGGCCACGATCGAGTCGGCGGGCTTGTGGTCGAGCCAGGACTGGAGGAGCTGGTGGCTCGCGGAGCCCGGGCGGATGTCCCGCTGTTCCGCGGCTTTCAGGATCGCCTCGCGCTCCTTCGTGTCGATCGTCCCGTCCGCCCAGGCCACGCGCGCGAGCGGCAACAGCATCATGGCGAGGATCGTCTGGGCGCTGACCCCCAGCTCGAGGAGCCGGTCGAGCAGGGCGTCCTCCGCGTTGGGCATCACCTGGCGCAGCGCGTCGCGGCGTTCCTTGTGGGCGGCTTTCTTCCGCATCGCCTCGAGAAGGGCGGCGTTTTCGCGGGCGAAGAAGGCGTCCTCGAGCGATTTCGCGTCGGGGTTGAACTCGGGCATTTTGGGTGTCCTCCGGGACGAACGATCTTACTTGCGCGATCGCGTCCGGGAAACAAGATTCCCGCCGTGGAGGAGGTCCCACTGATGAACTGGCTGAATCAGAAGTACGAGAACGAGCCCGCCAAGAGCACCACCACCCCCGCCACCCCGCAGCCCAACGCACACACACCGGCCGCCACGACGGCCCCCGCCCCGGCTCCCGCAGCCGCCGCACCGCGCGCGGTCGAGCCGATGGTCTCGGCGTCGAAGAACGCCTCGATCGGCAAGTCGATCGTCGTCAAGGGCGAGGTGACCGGCAGCGAAGACCTCGCGATCGAAGGGAAGGTCGATGGGAAGATCACGCTGACCGGCTGCCGCGTGACGATCGGCTCGACCGCGCAAGTCAGCGCCGAGATCGTCGCCAAGACCGTGATCGTCGGCGGCCAGGTCAAGGGCAGCGTCCGCGCCGAGGAGCGCATCGAGGTCGCCTCGACCGGGAACGTCAACGGCGATCTCCGCGCCCCGCGCGTCGTGCTCGCCGATGGCGCGAAGTTCAAGGGAAGCATCGACATGGACCCTAACTCGGGGTCGTCGCACGCGTCGTCGAGCAAGAACAGCTCGCGCGAGCGGGAGCGCGACCCCCTGCTCGTCCCGGAAGAATCCGCCGTCTAGGACGTCGTTCCGAAGTCCGCGAAGAAACGGGAGCCCGGGCCAAAGCCCGGGCTTCTTCGTTTCTACGGCACGGGGGTGGCCATGTCCTGCTGGATCTCGGCGGCGGAGAGCGCGCGGTTGTAGATCCGGACGTCGTCGATCCGGCCGTTGAAGTACTCGCCGTAGGCCGCCGTGCCGCCGATCGAGAGCGGGGACCCCGAGGCGGAGATGTTCCCCGAGGCTGCCGCACTCCCGACGAGCGTGCCTGAGACGTACAGGCGCACCGTGGTCCCGTCGTACGTCGCGGCGACGTGGGTCCACGTCGCCGCAGGGAGGGCCGCGGTCCCGAACGCATTGACGTTCGTGGAGCCGAACGTGCCGCCGACGGCCGGCCGGTTCGCATTCGAGGAGCCGGCCATCAGGTAGTACCGGTCGGTCTCCTTGTGGAGGATGGTGCGCCAATCGCTCGGGGCGGCGTTCGGGTAGACCCAGGCCTCGAGCGTCATCCCGCTCGTCAGGTCGAGATCGTTGGCGTCCGCGACGGTCGCCCGCGCGCCGGTCCCGTTGAAGTTGAGCGCGCCGCCGTTCTTCCCGCTCGGGGTCCACGTCGCGGCACCGAGCGTCGCCGTGTGGCCGAGCCCGGATCGGTCCGCGGAGGTCGGGCCCGACCCCTCGTCGAACGCGTACGCCGCGATCAGAGCCGAGGGCGCCGCGTTGAAGACGGTGACCGCGACGCCGGCGGAGGTCCGCTGATTCCCCGCGGCATCGCGCGCCCGCGCCGTCAGCGTGTGCGGGCCGTTCCCCGTCGTCCCCGTGTTCCACGAGATCGCGTAGGGCGAGGTGGTGTCCTCGGCGCCCAGGTTGGCGCCGTCCAGCAGGAACTGCACGCCGGCGACGGCGCCGTCGTCGGTGGCGGTTGCGGTGACCGAGACCGTTCCCGAGACGGTGGCGCCGGCGGACGGAGCCGTCACGGAGACGTCCGGCAGGGTCGTGTCGCCGAGGGCGGTCCCCGCGGCCTCGTTCGACGGAGGCCCCACGTTTCCGGCGGCGTCTTGGGCGGTGACCTTGTAGCGGTACGTTCCGGCGGCGAGACCCGTGTCGAGATACCCGGTCGTGGTGGACGTGCCGATGAGGTTCCCCGCCGACGGCGTGAACCCGGCCGTCGTTCCGCGGTGCACGTTGTAGCGGACGACGCCGATGTTGTCGGAGGCGGCGCCCCAACCGAGCGTCACGGTGCCGAGCGATCCCGTCGCCGAGAGCGTTCCGGGCGCGCCCGGTGCCGCCGCGTCCTCCCACGGGGCGGGCAGGCGCACGATCGCGGCCGTCGAGGGAGCTCCGGTGCCGTCGACGAGGAAGAGCATGTAGTGCCCGGGCGGCGCGATGTTGCCGGTCGCCGGCGCCGTCACGTCGAGGGCGCCGCCTGCGACCTGGAAGGGGAGCTCGAGGTAGCGCTGGTTCGAGTCCATCGCGTGCGTCGGGGAGCCGAGCCGGATCAGCGTCACCTTCGCGATCGACGCGGGTGCCGGCGTCCCCACCGTGAAGTGCGCGCCGTACGTGAGCGTCGTGGGCGAGGACGAGATCGTCGGACGCGGCCCCTTGAACAGGTACGGCGGCGAGTACAGCTCCACGCTGGTGAAGTTGGGGCCGAACCGCCCCCCGCCCGAAACCGCGACGCGTCCGTCCGGAAGCAGCAACGCGGTCGAGTGGTAGAGGCGCGGCTCCTGCATCGCGGCGACCGTGCGGTACGTCTCCGTGTCCGGGTTCCAGATCTCCGCCGACTTGATCGCCGACGCGGTCGCGTTGACGTCGGACGTGGTCCCGCCGCCGACGACGAGCACGGTCCCGTCGGGGAGCATGGTCAAGTTGTGCTGCGTCCGCGCGAACGCCATCGGCGCGATCGACCGCCACGTCGGCGACGGCTGCGTCAGGTCGATGACCCACGACAAGGCGTTGGACGCCTGCGGCGGGTAGTCGGGGTTCCGCGCCGACCCGGTCTTCAGGATCTTCGACATCCTGTACATGACCGACGCCCCGCCGTCGCGGAGCACCGGGTCCACGACGGTCCACGTCTGGGCGGACATGTCGAGCATCTGGCTGACGATCGGGTCCTCCTGCGTCGTCGCCGCGAAGATCCGCCCGTCGGGCAGCAGGTAGAGGTGCGGGTAGATCGGGAGCGGGTTCGATGCGGAGGTCAGCCGCGACCAGGCGTTGGCGGGCGGGTTGTACACCTCGGGGATCGCCGCGATCCCGTTGTGCGTCACGTTCGG
>Ga0068859_100005425_pt1 | contig 12967 bp, 13 predicted proteins | sample KBSSwiS22_FD_66585 | JGI IMG/M metagenome (GOLD analysis project Ga0068859, IMG submission 66585) | Switchgrass rhizosphere microbial communities from Kellogg Biological Station, Michigan, USA - KBS Switchgrass S2-2 | ecosystem: Host-associated > Plants > Roots > Rhizosphere > Soil ... | reverse complement strand
CCCGGCCACATGAAGGTCATGACGGCGATGGCGATTCCCAGAATGCCTTGCACCAGAAGCGGCCACGAGCGACTCTGACGCCGTGAGCGGCTCAAGCCCAGAGCCACATTCGTGACGCCGTCGATCAACGCATACAGCGCGAAGATGCCAACGAGGACGGCGAGCGTCAGCCCAGGCCAGACAAACGCCACAAACCCGATGACGATCCCGACGATACCTCTGATGATCAGCAAGGAAGGGTCAAGCATGGCTTCACCTCCGTCGTGCAGACGGCATCGGCGAGGCCGTCGCACTCCCCTGAATTTCGATTGCGAGTTGATGCAGACGACGCGCCAGCACGAGCAGGGTGACACCGAAGACAATCGCGTACGGGCCAACCAGCCATCGAAGTGCGGGAACGCCGACCTGCACACGCGAGAGCAGCAGCAGTAGAGCGACCGTGACCGAGACCGCGCTCGCGAATGGCAGCGGCCATTCACCCGTGAACTCGCGCCGCAGCGCCACGGCCACCGTGGCGTCGGCGATCCCCGTCACGATCGCCCACGCGGCGAAGAAACGTGGAAAGGTCAGGAGCAGTCCCGCGTCACCGAGCGCGACGAGTCCTCCGCCGATCCGAACGAGCGCTTCGAACAGAAGGCTTCCGAAGCCGCGGCGGTCCTTCACATCGATCGCGATCGCGAGCGCCACCATCCCATCGAATACGGCGTAGAAGCCGAAGAGATGAACGAAGCTTTCGATGGTGATGCCGGTCCAGCCAAACACTGCCAGTCCGAAGCCCGCCGCCAGAATCGCCCGCACCAGCATCCAGCTCCAGTTCCGCGCAAGCGCTTCGAGCATGATCCACCTCCGATAGCACGACGGCTGCGGTATGTCCGATCGCAAGCGCTACGCCAACGTCGTCAGCTCTGCGATCGGATCGACGCCGTTCAAAAGGGAATCCGTTTGGGATTGCCCGCGGTGCGCGCGGTCTTTAGATTCGAGTGGCACACCGTTACGCGCGAGCACAGGAGAAACAACATGGCCGTAGCGACAGAGACACGAACGGACGCGCAGATCCAGAGCGACGTCCTGGCAGAACTGAGATGGGACCCGCGGATGCAGCCGAATGAGATTGGCGTCACCGTCAAGGATGGTGTCGTGACGCTCACGGGGACCGTCGACTCGTACACCAAGAAGAGCGCCGCCGAACAGGCCGCACACCGGGTTCGCGGCGTCAAGGCGGTCGCCAACGATATCGAGGTCAGACTGTTCCCGTCAGCAGAGCGAAGCGACGCGGACATCGCGGCCGCGGCAGTACGGGCGCTCGAATGGGATGCGTTCATCCCGATCGACAAGCTCGACGTCACGGTGTCGAAAGGGTGGGTCACGCTCAAAGGCGAAGTCGACTGGAACTATCAGCGTGATGACGCGTACGACGTCGTCCGGCGATTGTCCGGCGTCAAGGGCGTGACAAACCTGATCGTCGTCAAGCCGAAGGTCACGCCGACCGAGCTGAAGAAGAAAATCGAGGACGCGCTGGTCCGCTCGGCGGAGGTGGACGCGAAGAACATCACCGTCGAAGTGGACGGCACGAAGGTGACGTTGAAGGGAACCGTGCGCTCCTGGGCCGAGCGGGAGGAGGCGCAGCGGCAGGCATGGTCAGCGCCTGGGGTCACCTCGGTCGACAACCGCATCACCATTGCGTATTGACGGATCCTCGCACGGTGGACGCGACGTCATGAAACACCTGGATCGGGCGGAGGCGCTCGTCGAAGGATTGCTGCGGCGAACACGCACGGTCGCGGTCATCGGAGCCAGCCCGAAGCCGGAGCGACACAGCCACGACGTTGTCCGATATCTCCACAAAGCCGGCTATGACGTGATCCCCGTGCGACCCGATCGCACACAGGTCGGAGAGTTGTCGACGTATGCACAGTTGAACGACGTGGGCGGGCCGGTGGATCTCGTCATCATCTTCCGCCGGCCGGACGCCGGGGTAACACATGTCCGAGAGGCGGTTGCGAAGCACGCAAGAGCCGTCTGGTTTCCGCCGGGGGCGTGGAGCCGCGACGCTGAAGACGCGGCGCGAGACGAGGGGCTGACCGTTGTGAAGGATCGGTGCATCATCGAAGATCACCGTCATCTGTTCAGCGCCGTCGGAGAAGTTGCCGCGGGACACCCCCGGAAGCTGTCATAGAGGAGGCGGTGTCTGGCCGCCTCGCCCGGTCAGTACGAGATCGCGATGCGGTTGTCGACGGAGAGCACGCCGGGCGCCGACCATGCCGCGCGCTCGGCGTCCTGTCTTTCCGCCCAGGAACGGACCGTGCCTTTCAGGATGACTTTGTTCCCATCGACGTCGACCGTGATCTTCTGGGCGTCTGTCTCCGCGGAGCGTTTCAATGCCTGTTCGATCTTCTGCTTGAGTTCCCACGGGGTGACTCTCGGCTTGACGGTGATCAGATTTGAGACGCCCTTCACACCGGTCAACCGCCGTACCACGCGCTCCGCTTCGTCCTTCTGATACTGCCACTCGACCGCGCCTTCCAGCGTCACGAAACCTTTCGTAACGGTGACGTCGATCGTGTCTGCCGGCAGCAGTGCATCCCACTCCAGTGCGCGTACCACAGCCGCCGCGATGTCAGCGTCGGTGCGTTCGGATGAGGACGGCAACCGCACTTCGATGTCATTGGCAACGGCCTTCACACCCCGCACGCGGTGCGCCGCCTGTTCGGCCGCCCACTTCTTCGTATAGGAATCCACCCATCCGGAAAGTGTCACGATGCCGTTCTTGACAGAAACGCCGATGTCCTGTCTCTGGACGCGCGGCTCCCAGTTCAATTCGGCAAGCACGTCATTCTGAATCTCTATGTCGGTCCGGGCTTCTGTTGCAACAGCCATGATTCGCTCCCTCTTCTTGTCATGCACCGCGACGTCCGACCGCGGCGGTGTCACAAGGGAAGCACGAGCGATACCGGCGTACCAACCGCAAATGGGTGTCATTGTGGGATGTCCTTCCCGATCGATGAGCGCGACGCGTTCGTGAGAGCGAACTGATCGGCTCATCGATCGCCACGCGACGGCGTGAAGCCGCATGAGGGGTGAAAAGGAACCGGTCTCATGTCGCCGCGGTCACCGCGAGGTGCTTCAATGGGGAAATGTTGAATGAGTAAGGGGAGGAGAAACCCATGCGCCACCACGTTTCGCGAGTACCTACGCTCACGATCGGCACGATGCTGATCCTAAGCGTCACGCTGATCGCACCGGTGCGAGCGTCGTCGACGCCGCAACAGCCGTCGACGTCGCAACAACAATCAAACGCCGCCGCAAATCGAGCGGCCACGGTCGATCTCGGAACGCTCGAGAAGGACCCTGCCAAGTACATGGGGAAGACCGTGACGGTCGAAGGTGATATACGCCGAATCCTGGGTCCGAATCTCTTCACCATCAAGGATCGCCGCTGGACAGACCTGTTTCGGGAGATGCCGGTCGTCGTGCCGGAGCCCTTTGCCGCGATAGTCCGCAGCAAAGCGCCCGTACGGATAACCGGCACGGTGGAGAAGGTGCCGATCGCTCAGATCGAGAGACGAGGAGGCATCCTTACGGATCCCAAGGTGCGAGTCGAGCTCGAGATGAAGCCGGCGCTCGTCGCCAAAGAGGTGCACGCAATGGTCCCCGGGACGATTGCAGTAGATCTGCTGGTCAATCCCGAGACCCCGGTGGCAACGTCGGGAAGCTCACAGGGTCCCATCACGGACGTGAGCCGGCTTCCGAAGCCCACCGACCAGTCCGCAGTGGGACGGCATGTGAATCTCATGAACGTCGGAGTGATGGCACCCACCGACCGAGGGTTCTGGATTATGACATCCAACGGCGAGCGGATCTTCGTCATGCCGGCGACGAAGACGCCGGTGAAGGCGGGGCAAAATGCCAATATTCAAGGCGTCGTCCTCGAGATGCCCGAAGGACTGCGGGTCGAGCTGAAGACCTCGGGCGAGCCCGTTTACATTTACGCCGACCGTGTGACGACGCGTTGATGAATGGAAGGACGAGGGGTGGACGTCGCAGCGGCATTCACCCCGATCGTCATTCAAAGCAGCGGCGTGATCAGATGTGCCGCGCGTTCGGCGAGACGCTCGACCCATGAACGCCGGTGGAATTGGTCCGCCGTGATTTCCGTGGCGTCGTGCAGGTCATCGAGGAAGATTTCCTCCATCCGCCGACCGAGCGTCGGATCGAGCACCATGAGCGTCGCTTCGTCGTTCAGCGCCAGCGAGCGGTTGTCAAAGTTCATCGAGCCGATCGTCGACCACTTGCCGTCTATAACGAACGTCTTGGCGTGCAGCGTTGAGGGCTGCCATTCGTACAGCCGCACGCCTGCGTCGAGCAGCTTCTCGTACGAGGCGCGTCCGGCGAGGCGTACGACCTGAACATCGGTGCGGGAGCCCCCGGTCAGCACCCGCACGTCGACACCCCGCCGGGCCGCGGCGGCCAGCAACTCGACGAAGTTGTCGTCGGGGGCGAAATACGCGTTGGTCAGATACAGCGTCTTCCTGGCGGCCGCGATCGAGAGCGCAAAGAAGCGTTCGGCAACCGTACTCCCCAGCGTCGGTGATGCGTAGAGCAGACCGGACGCGGTGACGCCGTGGTCGAGCGGCACGATCGCGGCACGCGTGATCGTCAGAACGCCGGTGGCTTCGACCCATGCCGCGATGAACGCCGCCTGAAGTTGCCGCACGGCTGGACCTTCGAACCGCACATTTGTTTCCCGCCACGATCCGCGCGTGTGTCCGTCGCCGAACCACTTGTCGTCGATTCCGAATCCGCCGGTCCAGCCGATGCGCCCATCGATCACAATCCCGCGGACGTGCGAACGGTGCTGCGCCAGGTGCAGTGTGGACAGTCGGATGGGACGGAACGGTTGGACGGCGATGCCGGCCGCCTGCAGCGCCGCTCGGTCCGCGGACGGAATGTGCGCCGTGCCGAACGCGTCGTACAGCACGAATACCCGTACCCCCGCCTCGGCACGTTCACGAAGAACACCTGTGAGTGTCATGGCCATCCGCCCCGGCTGGCCGTAGTACATCTGCACCGTGATGGTGTGCCGGGCCGAGCGCAGGTCATCCCACAGCCGTGAGTACGTGCCGTCCCCATTCAGTGTGACTTCGACGCGATTGCCCGGCCCCATTTCGGCACCGGTCAGCATGGTGACGCTGGAAGGAAACTGGCAGTCGCCGACTGCGACTGGAACTCCATCCGTGACCATGCCAGCCACGTGCCGGACGACGGTGCCGCGGGTGAGATGGAGAAAGCCAATGAGCGCAAGCACGATGGTGACGACGACCGTCGTCCACCACGTAATGCGGAGCAGCCGTCCCATCAGCGCGGATATCAATGCGTCGGCCGTGCCGCGGCCAGGACTCTCGTACGCGCGGCCGTGTGGGCGCGTCGCCAGCTCGGACGGAAAGCGTTCGAGGTCGAGCCCGACGAACTGACTGTCGAACATCGAGACAGGCAGGGCGGCATGTCCCAGGAAGCAGCCGGGTGATGACGTGACAAGCGCAAACGAGTGTCCCGTCTATCGATGGGGTATCGCGTCTAAGCCGCCTCGAGCAGAAGTTTTCTCGCGACCTCGGTGTGAATGCCGCGGACGCTGACGGTTTCCCCGTCGTGCAGCTTCACGATGCTCGCATCGTCAGGCTTGGCCGGGTCGGGCCGCACGCTGACGACGAATTCAGGGTTGATGTAGATCGCAGTTCCCAGCGCGGCATCCTTGAATGACACCACCATGACGTTCCTCCGCTGCTCGTGCTCGCCTGTGTGAAATGCAAAGCCGCTGCCCTGCGCCACGATTCGATTGTTCTGGCTACGCGACCAGTGTCGTGGCTGAGCGATCGTATTCGTGCACCGGCCCTCTCCGCAGGTGATGGAAGCCCTCTGAGACGCATTAACTCCTCGCCGTCACTGCTGCTTGAGATGCAGCCGGGTCAAGACGCAGGCTCATCGATCCGAAGACGACCGTCGAGAGGGAACTGGTTCGATGTTGCGGACCGCGTGCAATGGTGTTGCGATCCACAGCGACCTGAGTGCGAGTGCTAGATCCCAAGACGAGGGGTGTGACGAGGCATGCTCCTCGTGACTGTTCTGCCGTGAACCGACAACACCGAGGGTGGAGATAGAGGATGCACGCGCAGGTGCCGCTCGTGCGGTAGGCGAGTGAAACGCTATGCATCGCCTGTGGCGGCTCCCGGACGCCCTGCTGCTCCTTCTATTCTTCCTCCTGCCGCTGATGATCGTGCTCAGCGCCGCCGAGGGAACAGCCCAAGCCCCGACTGCGCTGTTCTGGCTGCTTCTCATCCTTCCTTTCCTGGTTCTCCCCTGGCTGTTGTACCGTGCCGAACCCGAAGAATGCGGCCAGGCACAACTGGCTGCCGCCCGCCGTGTCGAACACGAGGCCGCTGTCGGCGAAGAGCTCGCAAGCTTGGTGGCCCCTGTCGTTGACGTCCAGAAGGCTTACGCGGAAGCGGGGATACCAATTGTGCAGGGCCGCCTGCGAGACGAGCCCGCACGCGCGTTCGCATCCCTCGAGCGGCTCTTGGCTTCGCGAAAGATGACGCCGCTTCTCGAAGACCTCGGCCCGCAAGGCGTCCGCGTCATCGGGCTGCCGCAGGCCGTGGGTGGCGCGCTTGGTCAGCGGCCGTCTGTCCTGATCAACGTCGTGCTCTTCCTTGCGACTGTTGTCACCACTGTGTGGGCAGGGGCGCTCCATCAGGGGGTGAATCTGCTGGACAATCCCGGCGAGTACATGGTTGGCGTGCCCTATGCCGCGGCACTCCTCGGGATCCTTGGTGTACACGAGTTCGGGCATTACTTCGCGGCGCGATGGCATGGTGTGGATGTAACGCTGCCGTATTTCATTCCCGTTCCGATGGGTCTTGGCACCTTCGGCGCCTTCATCCAGATCAAGTCGTTGATCAAGACTCGCCGCGCAGTATTCGACATCGGCATCGCCGGGCCCTTGGCCGGATTGGTCGTGGCGCTGCCGGCGCTGTACTTCGGGCTGCGCGGTGTGACGCCGATCGGCGACGCCACACCCATGATGGGCGTACATGCCGGCTCGTCGCTCCTGCTGGCACTCATGTACCAGCTCGCGAATGGCGGTGAATTGGGAGCCGACGTCATCCATCTCTCGCCCGTGGCCTTCGCTGGCTGGATCGGCGTATTCATCACTGCCCTCAACCTGATGCCCGTCGGACAGCTCGATGGTGGCCATGTCGCCTACGGCCTCTTTGGCCAGCGTCGAGCGAGACAGATCAGCTTCGGAGCCTTTCTTGCGATGGTCGGGCTGGGGCTGTTCGTCTGGCCTGGCCTCTTGACCTGGGCCCTGCTGATTGCGTTGATCGGTGGTTTCTCGCACATGCCGGCGCTCGACGACGTGACGCCACCAGATAGTTCGCGTTTTACGTTAGGGGCAGTGGCGCTCGCAGTGCTCGTGTTGACGATGCTGCCGCTTCCCGGCGCCATGCGTGGGCTGATGCTTGATTCCCCCTATATGTGATCCGCCGATCGGATAGAAGACGGATCCGCGCCAACGCGCTCATGAACGGGAACTCGCGGTCTCAGGCCGTCCACTTCGAGGCGGCTATCTTCGACATGAACGGCGTGGTGATGCTGACGGCGTCAAAGCCAGATCCGCATTGATGGGGCTACGGTCTCTGCCGGAGACGTGCACCGCGGCTGCCGAATCAAGGGTTGCCGCCACTTCTTCGGCGACCTGCTCGGGCGGGTACGCACCGTTCACAACATGGAATGTCGGTCGGCATGAGTAATAGTCCAGCAGCGGCCTTGTCTCCTGCTCATAGACCTTCAGCCGTTTCCGCACCGTCTCGGCGTTGTCATCGATCCGCTCGATCAGCTCACCGCCGCACCGCCTGCACCGGGCGGCGTCCTCGTCGAAAGGGTCGGCGTCGGCAGCGCACTGTGCACAGATCCGGCGTGTGCTGAGGCGCCGAGCCAACTCATCTTGCGGTACCACGATGTTCACCACGAGCAACGGTCCGTTGTTGCGTTCCGCAACAATCGCGTCGAGCGCCTCGGCTTGCGCTCGGGTTCTGGGGAATCCATCGAGCACGAACCCGCGTACGGCATCGGGCTGTAGAAGGCGATCGCGCACGAGGGCAATCATGGTGGCATCGTCCACCAACTGTCCCTGCTCGATGATCGCCTTGGCACGGAGCCCGAGAGGAGTGGACATTTTGATTGCCTCGCGCAAGACGTCGCCTGTCGAGATCCTTGCTAGGTTCCGCATGCGTGCAAGCCGCTCGGCCTGGGTGCTCTTTCCAGCGCCCGGCGGACCCATGATGATTACTTTCATTTCAACTGACCACCGGATTCGCGGTCCGGCCAGTAATCTGCCGTGTCAGCCCGTGGTTGTCCCCGACGCTGCGAGATTGTCGCCACCAGGATCGGACAGTAGGCACGTGCTGCAGTCAGCTTGTCAGGGCTCGATGTTCCCTCGCTGTCGCGATTCGATTCAGCTCGTGGCGCGGCAGCAGTTCGCTGCTCCGCTGAATGGGCGTGTCGGGGAATACGTGTCGGAGCGAAAAGAAGATCCGGCGTCGAGTGAAGCACGAAGTCGGGACCCACGGTGCCGGAACGCAACGCTTCCATACGTCTCATGACACGCTCCGCGCCAACCACTGGGCAACTACGAACGAGTGTCGTTTGCGTAGATGGGCTCCTTCGGCAGCGTCGTTGCTACTTGAAGAGCGCAAGCGTGGCACGGCCTCACAACTTCGGGCGCGACGGCGATGTTGAGCTCACGATTACCCGGGCGGCTGGCAGCTATGTGTTCGATGCGCATCGCCGATATATCGACTTTGTCAGCGGCTGGTGCGTAGGTAACCTCGGATGGAATCACCCTGTTGTTGTCGACGCGGTTCGCCGGTTCCGCGGGCCCGACTACGTGTACCCCGAGCACGGCTACACACCCTGGGACGAACTGTCACGTCGGCTCGCCAAAGCAGTGCCCGGGCGCCTCGTCACCAGTTTCCGCGCCACCGGCGGCAGTGAGGCGATCGACCTCGCGCTTCAGGCGGCGATGCTTCATACGAGGCGCAGGCGCTTCTTGTCGCTCGAGGGTGCTTACCACGGCAATACGATTGGAGCGCTGAGCATTGGCTCAACAGACAATCGCCAGGTCTACCCGAATCTCCTGCAGTCGTGCGACACGATCGCGCCGCCGCTCGGTGAGCGCGCGCTCGACAGTATAGAGACCCGACTCAAGCGGCGTGACGTGGCGGCGTTCGTGATGGAGCCCGTCAGCATCAACCTTGGTGTACTGGTGCCGGCGGCCCCGTTCATGACCGGCCTTCAGCGGCTCTGCCAACGGTACGGCACGCTGCTGGTGATGGACGAAGTCGCGTGCGGATTCGGCCGGACCGGCGCGCTTTTCGCGACCGAGCACTACGGCCTTGCTCCAGACATGCTGTGTATTGGCAAGGCGATGACCGCCGGCGTACTTGGCGCCGGCGCGATGATTGCCACCGCCCCGGTGGCCAGATCAATGGAAAAGAGCGGCACCTTCTGGTCAACGTACGGCTGGCACCCCCGAAGCGTCGCCGCCGCAATTGCGACGATCGGCTATATGACCGCGAATCGCCGGAGGTTGATGAGCGGGGTCGAGAAGATGAGCGCCTACTTCTTCGCGCGGCTGGTTTCGTCACGGCTGTCACAGTTCGGCGCGATCAGCGTATCTGGTCTGGCGATCAGCGTCGACGTGGAAGACGAGGCTCGCGCCAATCGAATTCAGAAGCGATGCCTCCGGCGCGGTCTGGTACTGACGACGCAGGGAGCGAAGCTGCTGCTTCTGCCAGCGCTCACGATCGGCGAGTCGGTGGCAGCAGAAGGCCTCGATACCCTCGACGAATGCGTCCCACCCACACAAAAGACCAAGTACAAAGGACCTAGGATGAGGACGGACCAAGGGCCATGAAATAAGAACGAAGAACTTAATTCTAAATCTCGAACGGCACAGTTCTGTCGTCGATGTCGCCCACGCACGCGCGCCCGTTGTGCACGATCGTCAGCAGTCGATTCGATATCGGCTTCTGCAGCGAGTGGCGCAGGTGACGGTCGCCTTTCAACTGGATCCAACGTGCGTGTGTGGTGATGCACCCATGGGATTGGTCCCGCGACGGGCTCGACGGCGCCGCCGATCAGCATGCCGCCGCCCGTCGGCATCCGATACGCACGGACGACATTGGATTTGGTGTCGGCGACGAACACGTCGCCGTTGGGGGCGGCCTCGAAGCTTCATCGAAATCCTGCTGCCGACCGTGCAGCCAGCGGCCGTTCAGCAGCATGCGGTCCAGACCGTCATAGACGCCTGAGACTCGTTCGACGGTAGGAGTGGCCATCTCCCTCCATGACAACTCCGTGGCCGGCCCCTGACAACCGAAAGCCGGTTGCTGTCGAGCGGCTCAGCCCTCGGCGAGGTATCGATGCGCGAACGTGACCGCCATCGCACCCTCGCCGACGGCCGACGCACACCGCTTCACCGAGTTGTGCCGCACGTCGCCAGCCGCGAAGACGCCGGGGATATTCGTTTCGAGAAAGAACGGCGGCCGATCGAGCGGCCAGCTCTGAGGCACGCTGCCGTTGCGCCGGAGATCGGGGCCGGTAATCAGATAGCCCGCTTCGTCGCGCTCGACGCCCGCCGCGGCTGCCCATTCCGTGCGCGGCACCCCGCCGATGCACACGAACAGCCAATGCGTCCCGATCCGCCGCTGTTCGCCAGTCCGTCGGTTCGTCGCGACGACCGCCTCGAGGGTGCGGTCGCCTTCGAGCGCGGTGACTTCGGTCGACGTGAGCAGATCGACGTTCTTCGCGGCGTGAATGCGGTCGATTAGGTATGCAGAGACGCTCTCCTTCAGGCTGTCGCCACGTATCACGAGGGTGACGTTTCGGGCGTACCGCGACATGTGCAGCGTGGCCTGCGCGGCTGAATTCCCGGATCCGACGATCGCCACGCGGTCCCCGGTGCAGAACTGCGCTTCACTGGCGCCGGCGCCGTAGTAGACGCCTGCGCCGTGCAGCTTCTCTTCGTTCGGCAGCTCCAGCCGGCGGTACTCGATGCCGGTGGCACAGATGGCGGACTTGGCCACCAGCTTGGTACCGTCGGCGAGATAGCCAATTCGCTTGCCGGGTTGCAATTCGCCGCGAACCCCTTCGCGACCGAGCAGGATCTCCGCACCGAATTTGCAGGCCTGTTCGCGTGCGCGCTCGGCGAGCTCGGCGCCGCTGATGCCCTCCGGGAAACCGAGATAGTTTTCGATCTTCGGGCTGCTGCCGGCTTGCCCCCCCACCGCCCAGCGCTCGACGACCACGGTCTTCAGCCCCTCCGACGCCGCATACACCGCGGCACTGAGTCCGGCGGGGCCGGCACCGTAGATCGCCAGGTCGTACTCGGAGCGGGAGGGATCGTGAAAAAGTCCGAGCTTCTCACTCACGCTGCGAATGGTCGGGCGTTCCAGCCGCGTCCCGTCCTTGAAGATGCAGACTGGCAGGCGATCGTCGGTGACGCGGTCGAGTCCAATCGCTCGTGCGTCTTCATCTCTGCGCAGCTCGATCCATTCAAAGGGAACATCGTTCCGATAGAGGAAGTCGCGAATCGCGTAGCACATCGGCGATCCGGTCCGGCCGAACACCTTGACCTCGGCCCGTTGCGGCGAGTGCGCGTCGATCATGTGAGTTCTCCGACCGGGTCCAATGCAATCGACGAGCCCGTACTGCCCGTGTGGTGCACATCAAAACCGGCGACAACTGAATTCACCTTCGCACGTGTCAACAATGCGGCGTGACGCTGTGCTGCGATTCGTCACCGAACCGCACCGCGACGCGGCAGCGTACGAATACGTCCATCGCCCACCAGTGTGGTACGTCGTCGCGCAAGCTTGAAGCCGGCGCGCTCGATCACTTGCTGCATCTCGGCCGGCGGATGAACGAACGCACGGAAACCTGATTTGCGGGCTCGTCTGGCGTTGTCAATCCACATGCCCGAGCGAACGAACCATACATCACGCGGATAGGACAGCGCGACTGCGCGCTTGGCATGACGCCGCACGGACTCGTGAAACATGGGCTCGTACGCTGGATAGCAACACGCCGCGCGATCGAGCGTGACCAGGTCGGCAAGTGGCAGTTTCCCCGCGAGCTCGAGGAGGTCGCCTTCGACGATCGTCTCCGATTTCGTTCGACCCGTGCGACCGACTTCTTCCCGCGTCGCAGCAACGTAGGCGCTTGATGCGTCGAGGACAAGCGCGCTTCTGATGCCGCGATCCAGCAGCTCGAAGGTGAGCGCGCCAACGCCACCTCCAATATCAAGCAGTGAGCCTTGGCTGAGGCCGAGTTCGACGATGCTGTCACGCAGCAACCGAGTCGTAGGTACCAAGCGCCCCATGCGGTACGCCCGCAGCTCTTTTGCCGCTTTCTCAGCGGTGAACTGCCGATCAGCCGCTTCCGGGAAGTTACAGCAGGAGCAGAACACAGCGCGGTGTCAGACTATGCTCGCGCGCACGGCGATTGCCTGCAAGTATTCGCTTCTCTTGCCGCTGGTGCCTCAATCGCTTCGTTCTCGATCGTGAGATCCACGATCCGTTTGATTTGACAATCTCACTCGTCTGTCCGGAATGGACCGGAACTCGGATGGCGCGTCCTGCAGGACTCGCACTTGGTATCTGGGCACCCTCGTTCCATCGAGGATTCCGAACGGCTGAGCGGGCGGGCAATGGCGGGCAATGCGCCACGGCGACGGTGGCATTGACGGCAGCGTCGGTCTTTTGAAATCTGTAAGTTGCAGAATCTAAAAGACGCGTGAAAGTTCGAATCCCACTCTCTCCGCCAGATCACACACGTGCCCGGGTCAGTCACCTCCACTGCCTTTGAACTGGTCCGCCTCGTCGGCGAACAGCACATTGAAGCTGGTCAACGA
>Ga0068859_100005417_pt1 | contig 12971 bp, 17 predicted proteins | sample KBSSwiS22_FD_66585 | JGI IMG/M metagenome (GOLD analysis project Ga0068859, IMG submission 66585) | Switchgrass rhizosphere microbial communities from Kellogg Biological Station, Michigan, USA - KBS Switchgrass S2-2 | ecosystem: Host-associated > Plants > Roots > Rhizosphere > Soil ... | reverse complement strand
TTCAGTGGCTTTGCGGTACTCACATTCGTCCTACTCTGGTTCCATGATCAGGCCACGCCTTTCGTCGCGGGCATCGTGACGCTGTTTCTCGCGGTCGCGATCACCATCCCATCGCTCGCGCTCTGGCTCCGACGCCGGGGAAGTCGGCCGCTGCCGAAATCGATAGAGCGGTTCGCCGTGATCAAAGCGCTGCTCGAAACTGTCGCGAAAGCGCCAACGGACCTTTTGCGTGACCGGAAATTGTTGGTTCGGGTGGCGTTGTGCAACGCCCTCATTTTTCTGGCCGATGCCGCGACCTTATGGGTCTGCCTGAGGGCGCTTGGCGTTAATGCGGGCGGTGATACCGCCTTCATCGCCGTCATCATGGCGCAGATCGTGGTGACGCTCGGGCCGATCCCTCTCGGGCTTGGTAGCTTCGAGGCAACGTCGACCGCCATGCTCCGGCTGTTGGGCGTCCCGCTCGAAGCCGCCTTTGCGGCGACTATGCTGCTCAGGCTGATGACCCTGTGGCTTCCACTTGTCCCGGGGCTCGTCATGATGCGCGCGATGCTCTTCAGCCGCCGTCCGCGCCGTCAGGCGCTCAGCGTCACTAAAGCTCAACAAGATATTGATTTAACATAAGATATATTGTCGGATTCGAAATCTTGTAAGGGCAGACTTCGATCTGCGAACCCTTCAGTCGCCGTCTTTCGCGGTAGGAGTAAAACTCTGATTGGAATAAGGTGGGACGGTCGGTCGTTTCACGACATTGAAGCCAAAATTGGCTTCCTTGTGGCAGGCATTGCACCCCGCCGTCAGGCGATCGAATGCCGCAGTGAACCGGGTCCGATCCCTTGTCATGATAGCCGTGTCGATTTCGGCAATCGGCTCTCCCACGAATTCAGGAATCATCGTCATCAGAGGCTGGGGGACGCTCTTGTGATGCGGATGATATCTGACCGCATCGTCAAATCCTTCCTTCAACTCGTCCAGTTCGTAGGCCGCCAAAGGCCAGTTGTCCGCCTGGCCAGCAAACCACAGCTTGGCGTGGCGCATCTGAGTGAGCCCCATGATCTCTCCCAAGCCAATCACATAAGGTCCGGACGCATCTGCATACTGCGGGGCTGATTTCTTCTCGTTCGAGCACCCGCTGATTAGAAAACTGGCTACAATCGCGAGAAGTCCTAGCCGCCCAGCTTGCTGTCGATCCATTGTTCGATTTCCCGTCCGCCCTGCCTGATTCGGTAGGACGGCACGAGATGAACGATACCGCAGTGGTTATCGCCATCGGCATATTCTCATCGCCGGTTGTCGCCTGACGTCCCATCGGAGCTCCATGCCTGCCGCGCCGGCATAGGAACTTTACCAATATGGAGCCATCGGGCGCAGCCATATCCCGGCACCACCCCTCACCAAGTGGAAGTCGCCATGACCATCGCTGCCGCACCCTCCCCAACCGTCACCCTCAGGACGCGCACCGGCTTCGCGCTGGCCGTACGGGCCGCCGAACCGACCGATGAGGCGTTGCTCGAGGATTTCTTCACCGCGGTTTCGCCGGAAGACCTGCGCTTTCGCTTCCTGTCCGCGCTCGACCATGTCGGTCACGACCAGCTCGCGCATCTGGTCCGCGTTGATCATTGATGCCCAAAGGCCGTGATCTGCGCAATGAAGGCCGCGCCGAAGACGGCAAGGCGCCCAAGACGAATACACTTGGCACTGGCGCCTGACGCTCGGTGAGGCCGAACAGCGGCGCTCCGCTGAGGGGCGGCGCTGTCCTTTCGCCGGGAGTCACTACAACTCGGCTTCGACGAGCAACAGATCCTTGTCGCCGGGCAATGGTGAGATCGTGAAGCCCATGTCCTGCTCGACAGCCAGCGCGCCGCGATTCTGCGCGCTCTCGACCGATACGAGCCGCAGATAGCCGTGCGAGCGCGCAAAGCGGGCCACGTGGGCGAGGAGCGCCCAGCCGAAACCCTGATCCTTGTATCGTCGATCGATCGCGATCGCGACACCTGCAACCTCATGCGCGGCGTCGGTGGTGACCAGAGCCGAGGCGATGATCTCGTGGCTGTGGGGCAAGACGCCGATGAAATGCTCGGTGGCGACATGGTCGACGGCGGTCATTTCCTTCAACCGCTCGGCCAGCGAGGCACGATCGTGCCCGGGGAAGCGGAAACGACGATCCTCGACAGACATATGTTTCAAAAAAGCGTCGAGCGCGGCTGCGTCCTCGTCGCGGACCGGCCTCACATGAAGCGAATGACCGGATCGGGTGGAGAGGCTGGCGCTCCAATCGTGCAGCGGCAGGCATTCGCGGAGGCAGTCGAGATTGAGCCGGGTCATGACGCGCATCCCTTGACGGACGGCTGACGATAGCTTCTTGAGCGCTCCCCAACCATTCGTATTGGTACGCAGAAGGGGTACCGCACCTTGGGATGAATATGCATGGCAGGCGGGACGACGGCTCGTCTAGCTCGGCGGATCGGGTTGCTTCTATACCTTTCCGCGTCTGTCTCCATCCCGGCCTTCTGGCCATAAGTTGCGCCTTGGCGACGAGAGCCCGGTCGAGTTTCGGCCCAGCCCATCGGGCACGGTCCGCTTACGCCTCTCGCCGGCCTGTTGTGCGTGGCCGCCCGAAGCGATCGTCACAAGCGAACCGGGCGCTCCCGCGACGGCGACATCGCCCCGCCCCGACGGAAACAGCCGCCCCGATAGCTATCTGCAACACATTCGAACCACCAGTGGTGAGCATGGAGCCTTTTGCCGAGATCATCGCGCGGATGATGGAACCGACCGCGGCCGATGATCTGGCTATCCAGCGGCTGGTTAAGAAACGTCAGCACCATCTTCGTCGACGGCATGGCGCACCGCCCATATCCACAGCGCCAGAGCCATCGAGCTCGCTGATGATGATGGCCGGCTTCGCGCTGATTGGCATAGCGCTCAAGCGCAGAAAGGGCCAGGGCATCGGCCCGTGTTCGTGCAACGCGCCTATCGAGCGGGTGGTGTCCTGATCGCCCAGCCGATGTTCGCGAGCGCACTGCCCTCCACGATCAGATCGAGCGCGATTGCAAAACCAAGCGGCCAGAGCGACATCTCCGGCATCCCCGCGCCGATGATGACCGCAACCGTCAACGTCGTGAGACCCGACAGGGCTTCCCAGCCGCGCAGCGCTGCGTCGAGCCGGGCGGCGATCGCGAGCCGGCTCACCCCGGCCATCGCGAGTGATCCAACCAGCAAAAACTCGACCCAGCGCATCTCGATGAGCGGCTGGAACAGGATCACAAGGGCTGCGACGACGTAGAGAAGTGCCGCCAGCACGGTGAAAAGGGGCCAGCCGCGACGGCGGGCGCCCAGGGCATGGCTGATCTGCAGCGCTCCCGCCGCGAGCATCGCCATGCTGATCTCGAAGGTGCTCAGCCGATCGACGATCACGAGCGCGATCACCGACCCGATGCCGATGATCAGCAGCGAGCGGCCGATCAAGAGCGAGGGTCGCCGCAATTTTCCCTGGTCCTGGCCAGGGCGGGTGGCGGTCTTCAGCATGGGTCTCTCCTGTTCGAGAGGCTGGACTTTCCCGCGAGCCGGGCAACACGCTCAATTGGTGAATATACGCAGGCGTCCGCGCTGGGCCCTTGGGACATTCACCTATTCGGACAGAGATGGGGATCGGGCACGTGAGACCAAAGGAGAAGGCCATGTCGCTCGATATTCAATTCCATGGTGCTGCCCAGACCATCACCGGCTCGTGCACGGAGGTCATCGTCGGAAACCGCCATCTCCTTATCGACTGCGGCCTGTTTCAGGGGCCCCGGAGCCTCGAGCATCTCAACCACGAGCCTTTCGGCTTCGATGTCCGCGCCATTGACGCGGTGATCCTCACCCACGCGCATATCGACCATAGTGGTCTGCTTCCGCGCCTCGCGGCAGAGGGCTATGAAGGGGCGGTCTGGATGACGGCGCCGACGCGCGATCTGATCGGCTATCTGCTCGCCGATGCCGCAAGAATCCAGATCAGCGACGCACGGCACCATAACCTGCGCCGCGATCGCGCCGACGGCCGTGCGCATGAGCCAATCTACACGCCGGCCGACGCCGAGCGCGTTGTCGATTTCGCCCGCACCGCCAATCTCGACGAGTGGTTCGAGCCATGCCCGGATGTCCGGGCGCGCTTCTGGGACGCCGGACATATCCTTGGCGCAGCCTCGGTCGAGATCGAAGCTGGTGGAGTGTCCCTTCTGTTCTCAGGCGACGTGGGCGGCAAGATCGCCTCCCTCGAACACCAGCCAAAGGGACCGGTCGGGATCGACCATGTTATCTGCGAGTCGACCTATGGCGACCGGCCAAAGCCGCCCACGAGCATCGCAGCGCGACGCCAGGCGCTCAAGGTCGAGATCGAGGCTGCGATGCGCGCGGGTGGCAATCTGATCATCCCGGTCTTTGCGGTCGAACGCACGCAGGAGTTGCTGTTCGACATGGCGACGCTGTTCGACAGCGGTGAACTCGCGCCCCGATCGGTCTTCATCGATTCACCACTCGCCACCCGGATCACCTCGGTGTTCGCCCGCGGCGACACTGACGGAACGCGGGACGGTGCGGTCTTTTCGCACAGTGCCTTCCATTTCACCGAAAGCAGTCAAGAGTCGATCCGCCTCAATGCGCTTTCAGGCGCGATCATCCTTGCCGGCTCGGGTATGTGCGAGGGTGGGCGCGTGCGCCATCACCTGATCCACAATTTGGCTCGGCCGGACTCAACGGTGTTGTTCGTGGGCTACCAGGCCCATGGCACGCTCGGCCGCACGATTTCGGAAGGCGCAAACCGCGTGCGGATTTCAGGCCATGACGTCGCGGTGCGCGCGCAGATCCGCTCGATAGACAGCTATTCGGCGCACGCCGACCGCAGCGATCTGCTCGCATGGATCGATGCGCGGCGGCCGATTGGCGGCAGCCTCTTCCTCAACCATGGCGAGGCCAATGCGATCGCGTCGCTCGCACTTGCGTGCAAGGATAAAGGTGACGTGCGCTGTCCGTCGATCGGAGAGCGTTTCCGATTGACCGCCGGCGCGCCGGCGGAAAGGACCCGGACCGGGGACCCGGCGCTTCATGCTGCCGTCGAGCGCGACTGGCAGAACGACTATGCTGATTTTGCGCTGCGCCTGAAGCGGGAACTGGAGAAGATCACGGACCCGGCCGCCCGGCGACATGCCATCCGCGACATGCGCCAAGTGCTGACGGTCCACCAGCAGGGCGACGATGCGCGGTCAGTTCAGCGTCATAAGCGCCACGCCTGAGGCGGCTGCCGCCGCGCAAAGCCAGAGCGCGGGTCGTCGTCCCTGGCGATAATTGCCCAAGCTGATCGTCAAACCGGCCTTGGCGACCATGTTGAGTAGTACCGGCAGGCTGAGCGCGGTTGCCGCCGCCAGAGGGGCTATCCGCCCCGTCGGCAGCCCCGAGATGGTGAAGACCGCGGCATCGACATCGAACAGGCCGATCAGGGCCAAGACAATGTCAAGCGCAAGATCGCCAAGGGTCGCGAGAACCCAGTGCCCCGCGAGCGAGGCGGTACCGACGATGGCGGCTAGGCCGAACGCGGCCTTCAAGTCGAGTGGATTGCCGACAGGGATGGCCGGCTCCATGTTGTCGACGGGCCTGCGGGCTTGCAGGCCGGCGAGGCTGCCTAGCAGCGAGATGAAGCACGCCGGCGCCAGGAGGAGTGCCAGATGGGGCAGCACATGAGGGATGAAAATCGCCGTGATGACCATGACGCGCGCGAGCATCACGATATTGGCGGCGAGGATCGCGCTTTCGAACAATGTCCCGTCCGATTTGGCATCGAGTTTACGGGCGAGGGAGACAGTCGCCACGGTCGACGACACCACAGCAGCGGCGAGCGCCGTCACGATGATTCCGCGACGACCGGCAGCCCGTGCGTGGAAGAGAAAACCTGAGAAGGATAGCCCCGAGATGAGCACGACAACGAGCCATAGCTTGTGCGGATTCCACGCTGCATAGGGGCCCATGGCCCGATCCGGCATCAGCGGCAGCAGGACCAGCGCGATCACGGCGAACCGCGCGCCGGCACGGATTTCCGTTTCCTGGACGCCGAGCAGCCATCGGTGCAGCGGTTCGCGCGAGGCGAGAATGACCGTCGTCAAGGCCGCGCCGGCGATGGCGAGCGTGGGTGATGCCGCAATCGCCATGGCGCCGAGGCCGAGCGTGATAAGCCCAGCGATCGTCGCGGTGACGCTATGATGATTGGGCTGTGCAGCAATTCGCTCATAACCCAGTAGAAGACTAAGCCCCAGCAGGGCGACGATCGTGGCCGACAGCGGCAGTGGCAGCAGTGCGGCGATTCCGCCGCCAAGTCCCAGCAGCGTGAAGGTCCGCACACCCGCGATGCGGCTGCCTTCGGCCCCGTCACGAAGCACCCAACCGCGTTCGAGCCCGATCAGCAGGCCGGCCGCTGCCGCGTAGGCCAGCTCAATCAAACTCGAAGGCAGAGATATGGTCGACAATCAGTCCCTCCTGTTCGGGCGTAAGACTTTTGATGTCGGGTAGCGCACGGTGCACGGCTATGCGGGATTTCCCGAAGATCGCGTTACCGCTTGATCGCGGGAGGTCGGCGGCGACCTGCTGAAGGATCACCGAGCAATGCTCGCAGTGCGTCGAGAAGGGCTGCCGGCAGGAAGGGCTTTTCGAGCATGAGCCTGCGGGGTACCGCTTCGCGGTCCCAATCATCGGCGCTGTCGGCGCTGATGTGGAGGATCGGACGGCTTGGAAGGAGCTGAGGCGCCCGACGCGCAAGCCACCATCCTGGCATGCCTGGCAACCAGACATCGCTGATCAGCGCGGCAACCTCCGAGGTCGCCGAGAATATCAGCAGCGCTTCCTCCGCCGATCCAGCGGTCCGCACGGCAAACCTCTCGTCGGCCAGTAACGTGGCGATCTGCCGGAGGATGAGGCGGTCGTCGTCAACGACGATTACGGACATCATTGCCTTCATGGAAAGGAACCGGCTTGCTGGAGTCTTTCGGCGGTCCAGACCCTTGGAGGCGTTGATCGAGGTCAACGTCTTCCGTCCGGCCGCCGACAGATCACATGTGAGAGAAGCATCGCTCCATGGCGGCATCGTCGGCCGATGGCTTCGCGCACGGATTGAGACTGTCGAGATAGGCGATAATGGCCGCACGCTCGTCAGGGCTTAAAACAAAGCGCGGCATGTCGCGGTGCCCGACCTCGAGCCCTCGCGCAAAGGCGTCGTCCAGCGCGTAGACGGGGTAGCGCTTGAACATGTCTCGCAGGGGCGGTGCCGCCGGATTTCGGCTGGTATCGGTCATACCGATGGCGTGGCAACCGCCGCAGCGGTGCGCCGTGATGTCGTGCGCGGAAAATTGCGATGCCGCTTCCTCCCGTGCGTTCACGCTTCCGCTCATAACAGCCAGCGACAGCAGCGCCGCACCCATCACATGATATCGATCCATGGCGACAGGATGGGCTGCGAACAGACCCGGCTCTATGCGTAGATTCCACCAGGATCAGCGATCGCATCTGGGAGATGAAGCAGGGGATTTCATACTGCGCGACCAAAAGCGGACAGGGCGGATCATAAAGAAGCTGTCGTGCCTCCAGGTCGAGTGTCGATCCACCGCGATGGTTCGGGACAGGCTCCAGGCGATCGATTCTCGCCGACACACGACGCGCAGCGCCTCCTCGAAGCTAAGGGCAGCGCCCGCGAATTCGCGTCTGGCCGGCAGTGACACCGTGACCTGTCAGCAATTCCGCACATGTGTCGAGGAGGCTGTTGTCGCCGGCTTTGCCCATCACATCGACGTGCGCGGCACGATCCAGCAGCGGTTGGCACAGCATCAGGGCTCGTCCGAATTGGGGCGAGTCGCTGGCGACCACCATCACCCGGCCCGCGGCGCTGAAGTGCAATTGCGACGGTGGAAGCATCAGCACCGGACCATAGCCTCGCTCGATCATGCGGATCAGCAGGGCTGTGGAGCTCGAGACGATGAAGGTGGCCGATGCAAGCAGATCGTCACGCTCCTCCGCGTCGCGCTTGAGGCAGATCTCGCAGAGCCCGGCCGAGGGCTCGTGTGGCGATTGGCGATGACCTCTGATCGCCGTGGCCTGCGGCGCGGCGCAGGGCCCGGCCTGTCGATCAATGCAGCAGATTTCGGCGCCGAAGCTTCGACTAAGCTCGATCGCGGCTTCGATCACGGCGGGTGCTGGTCCGCTCTCATCGTCGACGAGCATGACAACGGCCACTGGCGCACCTCCCTTTTCGGGGTCTGCCAAGGGGCAGCAGGTGGATATGGGGAACCCTACGTCGTTCGGCCCGACCTATCTTCGGGTCTATCGCCCTCTCGCGGGGATGCGGTCTTGGGGACCGATGCGGGTCCGGCTGCCAGATGCAACGGGCAGACCGATGTGGGATCAGTGCCGCGTTTCGAGATAGGCGATCAGGTCGTCGCGCGCTTCGGCATCGCGAACGCCTTCGCCGGGCATCCGGATCCCGGGCACGGTCGTGGGGGGTGCTCCTACAAAAAGCCGCAATCGATCGGGGTTCCAGACTTGGCGAAGCAGGTGGGCTTTTCAGCGATGTTCAAAGGTGTCGGCGTGCTTGCCCCCTCGCGGCGTCAAAGCGTCTTGCGCGCGGCGCCTCACGCCGCCGCGCGGTTCGCCGGCCACAATGCCCGATCAATGGCGGAACCGGGAAAGCTGGCGGTTGTTCTTGGTCATCATCCTCCTCGCGTCATTTCCGCGGGCTTGGAGTATGCGAACATGAACCAGACCGCATCGAGCGCCGTGCCGGATACGTCCGATCACGCGCTCATATTGGGTAGCCGCGTCAACGATACGCCCGTGTTCAGCAAGAACGGCGAGCGGATCGGTCATATCGACGATCTCTCGATCGAGAGGGTCAGCGGCAAGGTTGTCTACGCAATCATGTCCTTCGGCGGATTTCTCGGCATCGGCGAGAAATTCCATCCGATACCCTGGTCGCTGCTCGACTATGATCCCGAACGGGGCGGTTATGTTGTGCCGCTGGACAAGAAAGCGCTCGAGGAAGCCCCTCATTATGACCGCTATGAATTGACCGCTCTGGGAGGTCCCGAGCATCTGTCATATGGAGAGCGGATCTTCGGTTTCTACGGCCCCTACGGCCCGGTCCCCTATTTCTGACGAATTCACGACAATAGAGGATTTGGGTCCGAATCCTTACCGTCGGCTCGGGTGCGCGATTGGTCCATCTTCCTGTCGCGCAGTTGGTTCGACGGGCGGCTTTTCAGGAGGATATCATGGCGGTTGAAATGGTGGCGCTCAAGAACGGACCATATCTGGTCACGGGCGATCTAGCCCAGCTCGAACTGCGCGACGGACAGGGCAATCTCTATGATTCAACGGGCAAGCACCGGATTTTTCTGTGCCGATGCGGCGCGTCGACCACCAAGCCGTTTTGCGACGGACAGCATTCGAAGATCGGCTTCGAGGCCGCCGAAGCCGCCGTCGCGGCGAGCGGCTGAGCCTCCCTCGTCCTTGCCGGTCGCATCGGGAGACTTGGATCCGTCGCTGGAGCCTGGTTGTTAAACGCTTGCACCAGCGATTGTGTCGCTATGAGCCTCACAAACCGAACGGGTAGGTTTCTTCGGCACCTTCGCGTTGCACCCCCGGCAGCGGTGTGACCGCGCTCGTATTGTCGAACCACACGAATGCGTCGAATTGTCGAGGTAAGATCGCGGTTGAATAATGGCTCGAGCGTTCGGTTTCCGGCCGGTAGATGACTCCGATGAAGCGCTCGAGCCGGGGCTCCATCAGCCGCTCGCGCAGCCTATCGTGCACGCCTTCCCGCAGATCGAGCAGGAAATGGCCGATTCCGGCATCGTGGCATTGCCGTTCATAGCTGTCCGGCCGTGACGGATTGACCTGCTTGACCTCCGTCGGTCCGTCCCAGTCGGTTGCCGCCGCGACCGTGCCTTCGTGCGTGCCGAAGCCGATCAGCCGTGCCCGCTCGCCATATCGCTCGCGGACGAGCTGGCCGATGTTGAGCTCCTTGCGTGCCTGTCCCATTTCGGTGAAGCGGGCGTCGCCGATATGCGAATTGTGCGCCCAGACCACCGCCTTGGCGTCTTCGCCCTTGGCGGCCTCGCGTCTTTAAGGGTCAACACCGCGCAGCGACGATGGCTTCGTTGCGGAGCGACAGGCCGAGTGGAAAACGCGAAGAAGACCGGTACGCAGGAACCGCGCCGGCGCTGTTTCGCCTTCTGTCGGGACGGTGCCTCCGTTCATCACATCGGCAGGAACATCCTGCGGGAAACCCGGTTCTGACCGGATCGCGCGCGCTGCCCGGAGCGGCACGTTGGAGCGTCAAAAATCAGCGGCAGAACAAAACGGTTCCTCCCGGCGGGGCGAGGAAACCGATGACGCATTCCTCCTTCCTGCCAGCAGGCGGGCGCGATCGAAAGCCCAAGCCACGCAAAGTATAGGAGAGCATGTCGTCATGGCCAGCCAATCCCTCACCCCTTTTCGGTCCCGTTCGACCGAGCCGTTTCCGGCGCCCAGTCCATTCCTTTCCTTTTACCGCCAGGCCAATCGCTTGTTCGAGGATGTGTTTCGAGAGTTCGACCATGCGCGTGACGTTCTCGGTGGAAGCCTGGCCCTGCATATCGATGTGACCCAGAGTGACCAGCAAACCCGCATCACCGCCGAGCTGCCCGGCGTGAAGGAAGAAGATATCGAAGTGAGCGTCGACAATGATGTTCTCACGATCTGTGCCGAGAAGCGCGTGGAGCATGACGAGGAGAAGGATACCCGCCATCTCAGCGAGCGCTCCTATGGCACGTTCCAGCGGTCGCTGCGGTTGCCGCAGTCAGTCGATCCGGATCAGGTGCATGCCCATTTCGATCGTGGCGTGCTGACCGTGACGCTGCCGCGAACGGCGTCGGAAGATGGCCGCCGGACGATCGCGATCGAGAGCGGCCCGCCACCGCAGAACGCGGCCGAAACGCCGCCTGAATCGCGTCATTGAGGAAAGCGGGAGGCGGCGTAGCTGCGCCGCCCCCCTTCGCATGGAGGAAAAACGATGAAGATCAGCGAATGCATGACACGCGACGTCCGGGTCGCCGATCCGGCCGAGACGCTGCAGGATGCCGCGCGGACGATGGCGGACATCGATGCGGGCATTCTGCCGGTCGGCAAAAACGACCGGCTAGTGGGCATCATAACCGATCGCGACATCGCCATTCGCGCGGTCGGCACCGGCCGCGCACCCGATGCGAAGATACGCGACGTGATGAGCGAGGAGGTCAAATATTGCTTCGCCGACGACGAAGTCGACGACATCCTCTACGAAATGGCACAGCAACAGATCCGTCGCATGCCGGTGGTCGATCGGAACAAACGTCTGGTCGGCATCGTCTCGATCAGCGACCTTGCGTCCTATGGCGAGACCATGCGCGCCGGCGAGACGCTGGGCGAGATCGCACGGCCGAGCGGGCTGCATTCGCAGGCCGCCTGACTGGATCCCCGACCGGATCGACGTCGAGCAGCATGGCAAGGAGAAGACCGATGACCATCGCACCAAAATTGCGTCATTATCTCGATGCGCTGGAGGCGGACTATGAACTGATCGAGCATTCGCCGACCCGGTCGGCGATGCAGAATGCTGCGGTCTGCCATATCCCGCCCGATCGGATCGCCAAGGCGGTGCTGCTCGACACGCCCGAGGACTATCTGCTCGCCGTGCTGCCGTCCGATCGCCGGGTCGGGCTGGGCGACCTCAGGAGCGAGCTCGGACAGAAACCGCGCCTCGCCGACGAGGATGAGATCGCCGCGATCTTCGACGATTGCGCCGTCGGCGCCGTGCCGCCGCTGGGGTTCAGCTATGGCATCGCCACGATCATCGACGAAAGCCTCGACAACCAGCCGGACATTTATTTCGAAGGCGGTGACCATGCGTCGCTGATCCATATGGACCAGGCCGAGTTCGCACGCCTGACCCGGCAGGCGCGGCATGGCCAGTTCAGCGATTTCTGGGCGGGCACGGCATAGAAAGGTCCTTGGAGGATCGCGCAAGCCGTTGGCATTCCAGCGAAATGTCTGTCAATCCGGTTCCCGGGAGCGTATGTTGGCTCGACAGGGGCCAACGAATGGAGGCCGACATGAAAGACTTGACCGTCGACTATTGTGAACGACGGGCTCAGGAAGAGAAGCGTGCGGCGATGGCCGCGACATGCAACGAAGCGGCGTTGGCCCATCGCCAACTCGCCCGCGAATTTGCCGCCAAGGCGCAGGCTCTGCGAGCCGATTTCGAAAAGACGGAGCGGAGACCCGTCCAACCGATCGATACCCTGTCCCACCAGGAATAGGCATCAAGGCGTAGGAGCCGGCTCGGGCAACGCTCATCACCTGGCCACCCGCATGGTTCGACTCCACGCCTTTTCCAGCAATGCGACGACCTCTTCGTCGGTCGTCTGGGTGAAATCGCGATAATAAGGGGCGACGGCGTAGAAGGGCCGCGGCGTGGCGAGGCATATGATCTCGTCGGCTTCGGCCTGCAGGCCCTCGATCGTATCGACAGGCGCAACCGGCACGGCGAGGATCACGTGTCGCGCACCGGTTTTGCCCAGCCCCTGCAGCGCTGCCCTTACGGTCCCGCCGGTGGCTATGCCGTCATCCACGATGATCACCGTCCGATCGCGCACGGCCACAGGCTCATGCTCGCCGAGATAGGCCCTGCGGCGGCGTTCGATTTCCTCCAGCTCGCGTCGCGCCTGCTGCTCGACATAGGCCGACGGCACCTGGAGCTGCCTTATCATGGCCTCGTCGATCACGATCTGCGGATCGCTGCCGTCGACCACCGCGCCGATCCCGAACTCCGCATGGCCGGGGGCGCCGACCTTGCGGACGAAGAGGAGGTCGAGCGGGGCGTTGAGCGCCTTCGCCACCTCATAGCCGACCGGCACGCCACCGCGCGGCAGCGCCAGCAC
>Ga0068859_100005415_pt1 | contig 12973 bp, 8 predicted proteins | sample KBSSwiS22_FD_66585 | JGI IMG/M metagenome (GOLD analysis project Ga0068859, IMG submission 66585) | Switchgrass rhizosphere microbial communities from Kellogg Biological Station, Michigan, USA - KBS Switchgrass S2-2 | ecosystem: Host-associated > Plants > Roots > Rhizosphere > Soil ... | reverse complement strand
GCAGGGCACGCCGGTGAAGTCCTGCATGATGACGCGGGCCGGGGTGAACTGGATCTCCTGGCTCGGCTCGGCCTTCGGATCCCAGTTCGCCAGCGCCCGCACGTGGTCGGCGGTGATGTTCGCGCCGTCCTCGGTCCGCAGCAGGTTCTCCAGCAGCACCTTCAGGCTGTAAGGCAGGCGGTCAGCACCGGGCACCGCGTCCAGCCGTCGGATGGTGTAGGCACGCTCCCCTACTACCAGCTCGCCGAGGCTCCCGAAGCTGTCCATGCTCGTCGTCTCCTTCTGTCACACCCAACGCGCCGCGTTCTCCTCGACTCGGCGCACCGCCCGGCCGGATAGGCCAGCGGAGGGCACGGTCGAACCCGGGACCGGTTGTCACCGGCCCCCGGCCCATCCTGGCACTCCCAGCCCCGTGGTCGGCACCGCGGCGAGGTCCGTGACGGTCGCATCACCAGCGAGTTACTTAGCTTGGCTAAGCATATAACGAATCGGCGCGGACGTATACACGACGGCGGATCAAGGCGCCAGGTTATCCAGGGCGCCCGCACCCGCCGGGGGCCCACGGACTCTGGCGATCGACGATTCAGTACCACCGCTGCCACTCCGTCGGCTGCATGTCAGGGGCCAGACAGACCAACCCAGCCACCACATAGAAACCGACCAGCGAAACCCGCACCCGGCCAGAACCCCTGAACCCGCACGCCCCAACTGTCAAGCAGCACCCCGGATCACGCAGGGGCGGGCGCTGCTCGCCCGGGACCAGGCGATGCCGCCCAAGGGCGCTCCGCGCCCGGTTCGGGCGGATCGCCTTAGCGGGACTCGTCGGCGAGCGCGGGGCGATCCAGGCAGAACGTCGAACGTCGCAGCCGGCCGAGAGCCGCCCAGCGCTCGTCTGGTGCCGGCGGGACCGGCAGGTACGCTGCGGCGGCCTTCGCCCGCGCTTCGAGAGGCAGGTCGGGCGCCTCGAGGCAGAGCTCAGGCAGTTCGGCCGCCAGCGGACGCAGTGCCGGCAGATCCGGCGCGAGCACTGGCGTCCCGGCGGCGCACCCGGCCAGGATGACGGCGACGAGGTCGCGCGCGGCCCCGGCGCCCACTCCCCCCGGTTCTGGACCTGGCGGCGTCGCGGCGCCGGCCGGGGCGGGCACCACGAGCAGCGCCGCCTCGACGAGCAGGCGCGCGACCTCGTGCGCGGCACGCTCGCCGGCCAGGTGGAGCGCACCGACCACGCCCGCCGCCGTCGCCCGTTCGAGCAGCCGGCCGCGCTGCGCCTGGGGCACCGGGCCGACGAGACGCAGCCGGGCCGGCTGGCCGTCGCGGCGCAGCGCGGCGAGCAGGTCGACCGCGCTGGCCCGGCCGTGCTCGTCCTCGGCAGTGCCCAGATGCAGCATGGTCCAGGCGGCCTCGTGGGCGCCAGTCCGGCCGGGGCGGCCGCGCGCCGCGATCGCGACGCCGAACAGCGCGAGATCGACGGGCGGCGCGACGGCCGACGCCGCCGTCACAGCGGCCGACGACGACAGCTGTGACGGCGCGCCCCAAGAGGCCGGTTCCCTGGGGGGCGAGGGCGGCGGGGTCGGGGACGAGCGGACGTCGGGCCCGCGGGCATCGGGCTTCAGAGGGACTCCACCGCCAAAGGCGCGGAGACGATCAGGCTCTCGGCGTCCGGGGCGCGGCGCTGGCCAGGGACGTGTGGGGCTGGCGGCAGCCAGCGGCGGGTGTCGAGCACCGCGCGGGCGAACCGGGTGACCAGACCGCGTGGGAAGAGGTCGTGGTCGACGAGGACGACGACCAGATCAGCGGCGGCCACCTCCGCCTCGGTCAGCTCGACCAGCCGGACCGGGGCGCTGACCTGCGTCGGGTCGACGTGCGGGTCGGCCGCCCGGACGTCGGCGCCGAGCCCCGCGAGCAGCGTCGCGATCCGCACCGCGGGCGATTCCCGGGCGTCGCCGCTGTTCTTCTTGTACGACAGTCCCAGCAGCAGGATCCGGCTGTCGCGCACCGCCCGGCCGCGGTCGTTGAGCATCAGGCCGATGCGGCCGACGACATGGTCGGGCATGTGGTCGTTGATGTCGTTGGCCAGCTCGACGAACCGGAACGAGCGCCCGACGCTGCGCTCGACCCGCCAGGACAGGTAGGACGGGTCGATCGGCAGGCAGTGCCCGCCGACGCCGGGGCCGGGGGTGAACCGCATGAATCCATAGGGCTTGGTGGCGGCGGCGTCGATCGCCTCCCAGACGTCGACGCCGAGTTGGCCGGCGACCATCGCCAGTTCGTTGACCAGCGCGATGTTGACGTGCCTGAAGGTGTTCTCCAAGAGTTTGGTCAGCTCGGCCGTCCGGGTCGAGCTGACGGGGACCGTCCGCGTCACGATCATGTCGTAGAAGGCGCGTACCGCGGCGAGCGACGCGCCGTCGATGCCGGAGACGACCTTCGGGGTGTTCTCCAGGTTCCAGGTTCGGTTACCAGGATCGATGCGTTCCGGCGAGTAGCCGAGCCGGAAGTCCCGGCCGGCGACGAGCCCGGATCCAGCCTCCAGCAGTGGAGCGAACAGTTCCTCGGTGGTGCCGGGATAGGTGGTGGACTCGAGCACCACCGTCGCCCCCGGCTGTAGCAGCGGGGCGAGACAGCGGCCGGACTGGGCGATGTAGGACAGGTCCGGGGCGCCGTCGTGCAGCGGGGTCGGCACGGTGACCACGGCGACATCGAAACCGGCGGCCGGGCCGTACTCGGCGACCGGCTCGTACCGTCCGCTGGCCAGCGCGGTGCGCAGGTGTTCGTCCGTGACGTCGTCGATGTAGGACTCGCCGGCCGCCAGCCGCTTCACCCGCTGCTCGTCGACATCGACGCCGACGACCCTCCAGCCTGCCGCCACCGCGCGCATGGACAGTGGCAAGCCCACGTAGCCCTGCCCGACAACCACCAGCTTCCCAAGCTCCTTCATATACACAGTGTTATCTATCGCATACTCAGAGTGAGGTAGCGGGTCATCGTGTCGCACCCTCGTCGCGCCGGCCGAGCCGCGGAGGGCATCGACGCGCGGGCCAGTACCACCGCTGCCCACTCCGTCAGGACGACGCGGGCGGCCGGCGGGGCAGATGGCCGAGGGCATCGGCGATGCGGCGGCCGGCCTGGCCGTCCCAGAGTGCCGGGCGGCGCGGCGGCGGCGGGTCGCGCAGAACCTCCCGGGCCGCGGCGACGATCGTGCCCGGTGAGCGGCCCACCACCCGGTTGGTCCCTTCCGTGACGGTGATCGGGCGTTCGGTGTTGTCACGCAAGGTAAGGCATGGGACGCCTAGGACGGTGGTCTCCTCCTGCACGCCGCCGGAGTCGGTCAGCACCAGCCGCGCGCCCGACTGCAGGGCGAGGAAGTCGAGGTACCCGATGGGCGGCAGTGGCCGAACCCCGGCCGGAAGTCTGCCCCTGAGGCGGGCCGCGGTCCGCGGGTGCACTGGGAACAGCAGCGGGCACTCGCGGGCGACGGCACCGAGCGCGGCGAGCAGCCCGTCGAGCACGACCGGGTCGTCGACGTTCGCGGGCCGGTGCAGCGTCACCAGTCCGTAGTCGCCGGGCCGCACGCCGAGGTCCGCGAGGGTCGGGCGGGCGCGCGCGGCACCGAGCGAGCCCAGCAGCGTGTCGACCATGACATTGCCGACCAGATGGACCGCGCTCGGGGCCGCGCCCTCGCGCCGCAGGTTGTCGACGGCATCCGCCGACGGCGCGAACAGATGCTCGCAGAGCCGGTCGGTGACGATTCTGTTGATCTCCTCCGGCATGGAGCGGTCGCCGCTGCGCAGGCCGGCCTCGACGTGTGCCGCCGGCACCCCGGCCTTTGCCGCGACCAGAGCGCAGGCCAGCGTCGAGTTGACGTCGCCGACCACGACGACCACGTCGGGCGCGAGCTCGTCGAGCAGCGGCTCGAACGCGGTCATCACGGCGGCGGTCTGGGCCGCGTGCGAGCCGGACCCGGCGCCCAGGTAGTGGTCCGAACGCCCGATTCCGAGCTCGGTGAGGAAGACGCCGCTCATCGCGTCGTCATAGTGCTGGCCGGTGTGCACCAGCGTCGGCAGCGCGCCGCCCGCGGTAAGCGCGTCCAGGATCGGTTTGACCTTCATGAAGTTGGGCCGGGCGGCCGCGACGACGACGGCGCGCAGCCCGGCGCACGACCCGCTCGACTCCCGCCCGGCCTGCGCCGGCACCTCCGCCATCCGACCCGCCGCCGCGCCGCCCGCCGCCGCGCCGCCCGCCGCCGCGCCGCCCGCCGCGCCAGCCGTGGCGCCAGGCGGGGGAACAATCACCCGGTCATCCATGGCGCGGCTCACCGTCCCGGTTCCGAGACGCTCGAGGGGACCTGGTCGAGCGCGGGCCGGGGCTCCGGGACGTCGGGCCGAGGGCCGGGATCCTGATCGGCGCCGGCCACGTCCGCCGAGACACCGAGGCCGAGCGCGACCGCCGCCGTCAGCGTGGCCCGGCTCGACGCGAGCAGCTCGGCGGTGAGGCCCGGCCCGTCCGCGAGGGCGTCCTGACCGCGGCTGTCCGCCCGCAGGCACAGGGACCGGAAGTGCCGGACGGCGGGCCCGTGGCCCTTGTCCTGGGCGCCGCGCCACCTGACCCGGCCGTTCACGACGAGCCGACGGAAGTCGTCGAGACGCAGGTGGTCACCACCGTAGACCGCCTCGACGGCCTCCTTGCCCGCGTCGGCCGGGCGGGCCGAGCTGTAGGCAATCGTGGACAGCGTCCCGTCGGCGTGCCGCAGCGCTACCGTGACATCCGGGGTGAGCAGCGCCTCGGCCTCCCGGCCGGCGAGCGCGGTGACCGCCTCGACCGGGCTGGCGGCCAGGACCGCGCAGGTGTCAACGAAATGGCACACCTCGCCGAGCAGCCGGCCGCCCTGGCGGCGGTCGGCATACCAGTGTTCGGTGGGCACGGGCCCGGCCGCCACCCGGTAGACGATGGACAGCGGCCCGTCGCGGCGGGCCAGCGCGCGGGCGCCGGCGAGCACCGCCGGCGCGAACCGCCGGTTATAGCCGACCATCAACACCCCGCCGCCAGCCGCGGCGGCACGTTCGACGTCGGCAAGCTCGGCGAGCGTGAGCGCGGGTGGCTTCTCGCACCAGACGTGCCGGCCGCGTTCGAGGGCGGCGACGGCGAGCGCCGCGTGGCTGTCATGTGCTGAGGCGAGCACGACGACGCCGTTGCGGTCGTCGTCGATGACCTCCCAGGCGTCGGCGGCGGCACCGGCGAACCCGTGTCGCTCGGCGAACGCGGCCGCGCTGCGCCCGCCGGCGGAGGCGACGGTGGTGAAGGTGGTAAAACCGGCGGCGCGGAACGCGGGCAGCAGGACGGACGCGGAGAACGCGCCCGCCCCGATCCACCCGACCCCGCTCCCGCGCGGGCCGGCGGGCGCGAGTGTCGCGCCACGCGGCCTGGTCGCCACCGGGGTGCGGGTGGGGCGGCCGGGCGCGCCCACCAGCTCGTCGCCGGCGGGCGCGTCGTCGGTGGGCGGGTAGCGGAAGCGGATGGCCAGGTACGGCTCGGACCGGGTGGCGACGAGCTGGTAGGCGTTCGGTGCCTCGTCGATGGCGAAGGTGTGAGTGACGAGGTCGGCGAACTCCAGACGGCCGCCGGCCAGCAGGTCCAGCACCGCCTCCTGGTTGCGGCCCTCGGTCCAGCGCACCTGGCCGGCCGGGTAGTCGACGCCCCAGTCCTCGTAACCGCGTTCGTACCGGCCGGGCCCGTACGAGCGGGCGAAGCGCAGCGACAGCTCCCGTTCGTAGAACGGCGCCCGCGCGAGATTCAGCGGAACGTCACCGACGACGACCAGCTGGGCGCGATCGCGGGCGAGTTCGGTGGCGCGCGCCACCGGGTTGCCGGACCGGCCGGCGGCGCAGATGAGCACGGCATCGGCGCCGCGGCCCCGGCTCCAGGAGCGGATCCGCGCGTTCGTCGCCTTACCCGACTCCTTCAGTGCCAGAGCGCCGGCGCCGGCAGCGGCGGCGAGCGGGAGCTCGGCGAGGTCGATGCCGGCGACGTCACAGCCGCTGGCGAGGGCGAGCCGGGCGGCGAGCTGCCCGACGAGACCGAGCCCGACCACCACCACCTTGGCTCCCGGGCCGACCTCGGCGAGACGCAGGCCGTGCAGCGCGATCGACGCGATCGTGGCGAAGGCGGCGTCCTCGGCGCGCACGCCGTCGGGAACCCGGGCGCACAGCAGCCCTGGGACGGCCTGGAAGTCGGCGTGGTTGGCGCGACCCGCGCCGCCGGTCGCGACCAGGTCGCCTGGTCGGATACCCGCGACCGCGTCCCCGACGGCCACCGCCCGCCCGCAGCCGCTGTAGCCAAGCGGCAGATCGGAGTCGAGCCGAGCGCGCACCGTGCGCACCGCCGCCGCGACGCCCTCGGCCCGGGCCTTGTCGGCGACCTTGCGTACCAGGTCCGGGCGGGCCTTGGCTTTGGCGAGCAGACCGGCGCTGGCGAGCTCGGTCACGGCGCGTTCGGTGCCGGCGGACACGATGGTGGCCTCGGTGCGCACCAGCACCTCGGTCGGGCCGATCGTCGGCGCCGGCACGTCGACGACGCGCACCTCGCCGCCGGACACGGCCTGGACCACCTGCCTCACCGCTCCGCCCGCCCGGCCACGCCCTGACGGTTCGACGCGCCGTTACGGAGCGTCACCAGCTCGCCGCACACCTGCTGTCGCATCATGGCGACGAGCGTAGTCGCCTCATTACATTCAGCCATTGAACCGGGCCGGAGGCGAGGCCCATCCCGTCCAGCTTCTCCGCGCGGAGGAACCCATGGTCGGTGCCGGATTCACTGCCTGTGTCGTCACCCTGGCGACGGCTCCGCTTGTGATCGCCTACATGCGGCGCATGGCCGTCCTGGACGTTGCCAACGAGCGCACCCTGCACACCCGGCCGACGCCACGGGGCGGCGGCGCCGCCGTGGTACTGGGGCTGTTCTCGGGTGTCGTGTTCATGGTGCTCACCAGCGGCCGGTCAAGCGCTCCCGACCTGCTGCCGATGACGCTGGCCGTCGCGTTGTTCGGCCTGCTCGGCCTGGCCGAGGACGTGGGCGGCGACATCGGCGGGATCGCGCCACTGTGCCGCCTCGCGGTCCAGGCGATGGTGTCACTCGGCGTGACCGCAATAACGATCGTCAGCGTGACGCTGGCCGACGGTCAGCCGGACACGGTGCTGCTCGTCACCGCCGCCGTAGTCGGGCCGGTGTGGCTCACGGGGTTCGTGAACGCCTTCAACTTCATGGACGGCGTGAACGGCATCTCGGCCGCGCAGGCGACCGTCGCGGGCGTCGGCTACGCGTTGGTTGGCACGGCGCACCACAACCCACCGCTGGTCGCCGGCGGGGCGGTGGTCGCCGGCGCGGCACTCGGGTTCGCGCCGTTCAACGTGCCGCGGGCGCTGGTGTTTCTCGGCGATGTCGGCAGCTATGCGCTCGGCGGGGCGATCGGAGCGCTGGCACTGCAGGCGTGGTTGTCCGGCATCGGGCCCGAGGCGGTGCTGGCACCCGTCATCCTCTACCTGGCGGACACGGCGACCACCCTGGTTCGCAGGGTGCGGGCCGGCGAGCGCTGGTACCTGCCGCACCGCGGCCACGCCTACCAGCGGCTGGTGTCCGCCGGCTGGTCGCACACCGCTGTCGCCGGTTATACCGGTCTGCTCGCCGCGCTGTGCGCGGCGCTCGGTCTCGTCACAGCCGCCCGGGCCTCGGCTCCGGTCCGCGTGTGGGCGGACGTCGGCATCTGCTTCCTGGTCGCCCGGTATCTGGGCACGCCTCGCCGAGTGGCCGCCCGCCGAGCCGCCCCAGCGGCCGAGGCCGGGAGCGAGGCCGCGGCGCCGGTGTCCATCCCGGTCCAGCGGGCGTCCGCCGAGCGAGCGCCGGCCGACACGCCTGCCGAGCAGAAGCTCCGCGCGCCAGCCCCGACGGAATAGGATCGATCACTAATAGTAGCAATGCTATTACGCATAATTACGACTACGCATCATGGGTCACGTCTCTGACCGGAGGTCAGCCACCCTATGAGCCAGCCACGAGACGCCCAGGGCCGGCGACCGGGGGCCGCCGCGACGGCCGACGGCCACCGGCCCCGGGTTCTGCTGGTCACTCACTACTTCCCGCCGGAGATCGGCGCGCCGCAGGCGCGGCTGTCGGAAACGGCTCGGGCCTGGGCCGCCGCCGGGCTCGACGTGACGGTCCTGACTGGCATGCCCAACCACCCGACCGGCGTCGTCCCACCCGCCTACCGGGGTTCATGGCGGCGGGTCGAACGCGTTGACGGCTATCGGGTGGTGCGGACCTGGCTGTACGCGACGCCGAACGAGGGCATCGTCCGCAAGACGCTGGGCCACCTGTCCTTCATGGTCAGCGGCGCGGCGCTCGGCGCACGGGCGGCGGGGCCGGCGGATGTCGTCGTCGTCTCCTCGCCCACCTTCTTCTCGCTCGGCACGGCGTGGCTGCTCGCCCGGCTGCGCCAGGCCCGGCTGGTCGTCGAGGTCCGTGACCTGTGGCCGGCGATATTCGTGGAGCTCGGCGTGATCACGAACCCACGGGTCATCGCCGCGCTGGAACGCTGCGAACTCGCCGCCTACCGGGCAGCGGACGCGGTCGTCACCGTCACCGAGGGCTTCCGCGCCGACATCGTGCGCCGGGGCATCCCGGCCGCGAAGGTCCACGTCATCCCCAACGGCGTCGACCTGGACCGCTTCCGCCCACCCGTCCCGGCCGCGGCGGAACCAGCCAGCGAAGCCGGGCGGCGCGCGACGCGGGCACGGCTGGGCGCCGGGCCCGGCGACGCGCTGGTGGTCTACGTCGGCGCGCATGGCATCTCGCAGGGTCTGACGACGGTCGCGGACGCCGCGGCGCTGCTGGCCGATGCTCCGGTGCGGTTCGCGTTCGTCGGGTCCGGCGCGGACAAGGAGCGGCTTACCGCGCACGTCGCCGAGCTGGGGCTGACGAACACGACGCTCGCGCCCGCGGTGCCACGCGACCAGGTCGCCGAGGTGCTCGCCGCCGCCGACCTGTGCGTCGTGCCACTGCGCGCGGTGCCGCTGTTCGACACGTTCATCCCGTCAAAGATGTTCGAGATGCTGGCCGCCGGGGTGCCGGTGATCGGCGCCGTGCGGGGCGAGGCCGCGCGCATCCTGAGCGCCGCCGGCGCGGTCGTCGTGCCGCCCGAGGACCCGGCGGCGCTCGCGGCCGCGATACGTGCCCTGGCCGCGGACCCGGCACAGCGCGCCGCGATGGCCGATGCCGGCCGCGCCCACGTCGCCGCCCACTTCGACCGCGTCCGCCTCGCCGACCGCTACCGCCGGTTGCTCCTCGACCTCCTCGGTCTGTCCACCGCACCGCTGACCGGCGGCGAAGCCATCGAGGAGGCCATCGTCGACGATGCTCCGCGTGAGGCGGAGCCCGACCGCGCTGCCACCACAGGTCATGCCCACGCAGGCGCTTGCGGTGCCGAGTTCCCGCATCAGCGGTGGGGCACGGACCTCGGCGGGATCTCGGAGGGTGCGAATCCCGCGCGCGAGAGCCGTGCCGATGGCCTCGACAGCGGCGACGACGACGGAACTGTGGATCCGCCCACCGTCCCGACCGTGATTCCGGCCGACGCAGGCGCGGTCGGCACAATTCCGGCGCAGCCGGCTGCCGCCGGAACCACCGCCGCGCCGGGGGTGGCGCGGTGAGGCTGCTCGTCACCGGGGGCAGCGGGTTTCTCGGCCGCCGGGTCGTCGCGGCGGCGGTCGCGCGCGGCGACAAGGTGATCGGGCTGGCCCGGTCCACCCGGGCAGCCGAAACGCTTGCGGGCCTGGGCGCGGCCGCGGCCCGAGCGGACCTGGACGACCCTGACGGCACCAGGGAGGCGTTCGCGGCCGCGGGCGCGGAGGCGCTGCTCAACCTGGCGTCACTCGGGTTCGGCCACGCCGGGACGATCGTGGGCGCGGCGCGCGCCGCCGGTCTGCGCCGGGCCGTCTTCGTCTCGACCACCGCGGTCACCACCACGCTGAACGCGCCGTCGAAACAGGTGCGGCTCGCGGCCGAGGAGACGATCCGAGCCAGCGGGCTCGACTGGACGATCATCCGACCAACCATGATCTATGGCGGCCCGGACGACCGGAACATGTGCCGGCTGCTGGCGTTGCTGCGCCGTTCGCCGGTGGTGCCGCTGCCCGACGGCGGGCGCGGCCTGCACCAGCCGGTGCACGTCGACGACCTCGCGGACGTGCTGCTGCGGGCCATCGGGGCGGACATCGCCGTTGGGCGCCGCTACGACGTCGCCGGGCCGCGTGCGCTGCCGCTGCGGGAGATCGTTGACGAGGCGGCGGCCGCGCTCGGCCGTCGGGTCGTGTGCGTTCCGGTGCCGCTGCGGCCGACGATCCGCCTCGCCGAGCTCGCCGGTCGGGCACGGGTTTCGGCGCGGGATACGCCCCGGGGGTCCTCGCCAGGAACCGCGCCGCCGCTACCCGGCGGCGCGGGGCCGGACGCCTGGTCAGGACCGCGAGTCGGGCCGTGGGCGCAGCCGCGGCCTGGCGACCGCGGCGGGAGGCGGTGGATCAGCTCCGAGCAGCTCGCCCGGCTGGCCGAGGACAAGGCCTTCTCGATCGAGGCGGCCGCGGCGGACCTGGGCTTCGCCCCGCGCTCGTTCGCGGCGGGCATCCGAGCACAGGCGGATCGCCCGTGACCGCTCGGGAGACGAGCCGACCAACCGCGGACCGTCCGAGCACGGCCCATCCGGACGGGCCTCAACCGCGTGCCAGCCAGCCAGGTGATGACCAGCCGACCGCCGGGCGCAGCGCCCATCGGCCTGGCTTCCCGATCGGCGCACTTGCTGGCTCCGCCGGACGGTACGCGCGGACGGTCCGCGGCCTGCGCCCGGAACAGGTCGGGGCACGGGTTCGGCTACGAGGGCAGCGGGCGCTGTCAGACCGGCTTCCCGGCCTGTCCGCGGCGCTCGTTCGCCGTGGCCAGCCCGTGGGCGCCTGGCCCTGGGGATTCCGGCCGTTCGATGGCCGCTGCACCGCGCTGTGGCCGGACCCGGCGCAGCTGTTCACCGGTCAGCTCAGCCTTCTCGGCCACGCGAGGACGCTGCATCCCGCGGACACGGGCCCAGCCTCGGCGGACTGGGCACAGGCGCAGGCGCCGCTGCTGTGGCGCTATCACCTGCACTACTGGGACTGGGCCTGGACGCTCACCGGGCTGCCCGATCGCGACGCCGCCCGCGACCGGTTCGCCGCGCTCTACGCGTCCTGGCGGGCGGCGACCGTGCCAGGGCGGGGTGTGCCCTGGTCGCCCTACGTCGTGTCGCTGCGCGCGTGGTCGCTGTGCGGACTGCGCGGCCCACTCACCGCGGGCAGGCCGACCGACCGGTGGCTGGCAGCCGATCTCGGTCATCACCGCGCCTTCCTTCGCGTGCACCTGGAAACCGACGTGGGCGGCAACCACCTGGTGAAGAACCTGAAGGCGCTGATCGGCCTCGGAATCGCCGCCGGGGACCACGACGACACCGAGCGCTGGACGCGCGCGCTGCTACGTCAGCTCGACCGGCAGGTGCTTGCCGATGGAGGTCATGCCGAGCGGGCGCCGGCCTACCACTGCCAAGTTCTCGCGGACCTGCTCGACGTCACTGACCTGCTCGTTGCCGCCGGCCGGGCTGTGCCCGGGGAGTTGGCTGATGCGGTAGCCAGGATGCGCGACTGGCTTTCGGCCGTGCTGTGTCCGCTCGGCACGGTACCGCTGCTCAACGACGGTTTTCCCGTGCCGCCAGCGGCCACGCGGATGCTGCTGACGGATCCGCCGCCGCAGGTCGGGCACCGCGGGGAAGGGGACGAAGACAGGCGCTCGCCCGAGAGCGACAACGGTACCGAGCGCAAGAAGGAGGTTGCCGAAAACGCTGTCGCGGGCCCCGCACCGGTGCCGCGAGCCGGGACGGGCCGGGACTGCGACGTCAGGCTGCTCGCGCCGAGCGGGCTCGCCGTGCTGCGCGCGGGCCCATGGCACCTGCTCGCCGACGTCGGCGAGCCCTGCCCAGACGACCTCCCGGCGCACGCCCATGCCGACACCCTGTCGTTCCTGCTCTGGCACGACGACTCACCGCTGATAGTCGACACGGCTACCTCCACCTATGCCCCAGGACCTGACCGGGCGCTGGAACGCTCCACCCGGGCACACAACACGGTCGTGGTCGACGGCCAGGACTCGACGGAGGTGTGGGGCGCCTTTCGGGCGGGCCGCCGCGCGCGGGTGACCATCGGCGAGGCGGCCTATCTGGCCGCGGCCGGAACCGCGACGCCCCACGTGCGGCTCGCCGCGTCGCACAACGGCTTCCACTGGCTGCCGGGCGCCCCGGGCCACCAGCGAACCTGGCGGCTCGACGCCGACGGCCCGCGAATCGACGACCTGATCACTGGCCATGGCCGCCACCGGGTCGAGGTCCTGTTCCACCTGGCGCCGGGCATGACCGCCCGCGCCGACGTCGAGGGCCTGCTGTTCGGCCGCCCCGGCGATCCGAGCCGCACCTACGTCCTGCGCGCCGCGGGCGGCGGAGGCTGGCGCATCGACGCGAGCCGGGTCGCCACCGGCTGGGGCCGGACTGAACCCGCCGTCGTCGTGGTGTACGAACTCACCGCGAATCTTCCGGTCCGGGTGCATACCAGCGTGGGGCCGTGGCAGGCGCCGACCTTGTGGATGCCCTCCACGAGCCCCGAACCGCAATCGTCCCTATGACGGAGTCGAAACGCAGCCACCAATCAGCGCCACGACGTCGTCGATTGATCGTAATGGCTGCAGGCAGAGAGACGTCATGAAGATTCTTTTCGTCGCCGACTGGCGGAGCATCATCGCACGGAACTGGATCCACGGTGTCGCTTCTCTAGGTCATGAGTGCCGTGTGCTGTCAAGCTATCCGACCGATCTGGTTGACCAGACCATCGTCGTCGACGAGGTCCCCATCGCCCTTGCTTCT
>Ga0068859_100005411_pt1 | contig 12981 bp, 6 predicted proteins | sample KBSSwiS22_FD_66585 | JGI IMG/M metagenome (GOLD analysis project Ga0068859, IMG submission 66585) | Switchgrass rhizosphere microbial communities from Kellogg Biological Station, Michigan, USA - KBS Switchgrass S2-2 | ecosystem: Host-associated > Plants > Roots > Rhizosphere > Soil ... | reverse complement strand
ATTATCTTTCTTTATTAACAAGTGGTTTATCTACCTCAAGCAATATTGTGTTTAACGGTGTACGTACACAATACCTGTACCAGGATGTGTTAGGTGCGCCAGATATTACCTGGGAAACTGTACAGCAATCTAATGTTGGTATAGATATTGGTTTTTTAAGAAACCGCTTGTCTGTTACCGCAGACTATTATGTAAAACGCAATAAGGATATGCTGGCTACTTTAAATGTGCCCAATATCATTGGTATCAATACACCAATGGCCAATGTGGGTGAATTGAAAAGCTGGGGTAGTGAACTGGAAGTTAAATGGAGAGATAAGATCGGTAAAGCAGATTATCATATCGGGTTTAATATTTCGGATAACCAGAACCGTTTGGTGCGTTACGATGGAAAAAATTCTATCGGTACAGGTGGTGTGGTTGCATTGATGGAAGGATATGCCATGAACACAGTATGGGGATATAAAACAGACGGCTTTTTTCAATCACAGGCAGAAGCTGATGCTTATAAGGCAAAAGTTAATTATCCTTTCTTCGCCAATCCTAAAGCAGGTGATATGAAATATCTCGATCTGAATGGCGACGGTAAAATTGATGGCGGTAAGGGAACTCCTGAAGATCCGGGAGACCTTGTTTTGTTAGGTACTACTAATGCCCGTTACACTTATGGATTTGATATGGGCGCTTCATGGAAAGGCATTGATTTCTCTGTATTCTTCCAGGGTGCAATGAAAAGAAGTTTCCTGATCAACTCAGGTACGCTCTCTCCAATATTAGGAACTGCAGATATGCCATGGACCATTCACATGGATCGCTGGACACCGGATAACCCGAATGCGTTCTTCCCGAGAATGTACCAGACCAGCGACCATAACTACAAACCATCTGACAGGTGGACACAAAACGGTAGTTACCTGCGTTTAAAAAATATCCAGGTCAGCTATACTGTTCCTGTTAAGAAGAAATATATGAGAGAACTGAAAGTATATGTATCAGGGCAGGACCTTTGGGAAAGTACCAAAGTATTGAGTGTGTTTGATCCGGAAGTAGGTAACAATGTAGGTGCAACAGCCTATCCTTTTTACCGCAGTGTGGCATTCGGTTTTAATATTTCACTTTAATCAATTTACAACAATGAAAAAGTTTAAAAATTTATCCATATACATGCTGATCACTGTAATGTTGTTCAGCAGTTGTAAGATCGATCGTTTACCGGAAACAAAATTCAGCGATGCTGATTTCTGGAATACCGAAACAGATTTGATGAATGCGTGTAACCGTTTGTATCAGCAGTTGCCTGGCGACTGGATCGATAACAGGGGAGATGATGCTGTAAATACAGCGCCCAATTCAGTAAGTACCGGCAACAGGTCGGTGCCCAATACCAGCGCAGACTGGAATGACCGTTACAACGAAATTTTTACGGCCAATAATATTTTAGAAAAAGCAGGCAAAGCAAATGTTTCGGATGCAATAAGAAACCGTTATTATGCAGAAGCCCGTTTTTTCAGAGCCTATGCTTTTTACAAACTGGTAAAAATATATGGTGATGTACCCTTGTTATTAAAAACCCTGCTGGTTACTTCACCCGAATTACAAATGCCACGTACACCAAGAGCTGATGTGGTAAAACAGATCTATGATGATCTTGACTTTGCAGCACAATGGTTGCCAAGAAGGGTTGATCTGCCTGCAGCACAATGGGGAAGGGTAACAAAAAGTACTGCATGGGCATTAAAAGCAAGAATGGCTTTATATGAAGGTACAAGAGGCAAATTCCATGGCACATTACCCAACTGGCAGGATCATTTGAATATTGCTATTGCTGCAGCCACCAATGTAATGGGCGAAGGCCATGTGTTATTTTCCAATTACAATGGCTTGTTCATACAGGCAGGCGAAGGACCAACCAATACCGAAAATATTTTCGTGAAAATTTATGGTGTAAGCAACGCTAATTTATTGCTGGGGCATAATCAATCAAGGAATTTAGAGAACGGGCAGTTGGCTCCAACACGTAACCTGTTACGTCAGTATTTGTACAGCGATGGTTTACCAGCCTTTAATGTAGATGGCACCACGCCTTCGGCTACACGATCAGCACAATTTGTGCAGGAGAATAATGAAACAAGTTATAACACTATTCTTGATAACAGGGATCCCCGGGTTGGAATGAGTTATTTCAGGGCGGGAGATGTAGCTTACCAGGGCCCATGGATACCAAAAACTTCATTGGGTATCAGAACAGCGATAGCACCTAAAAAAATGTTTAATACTATCGATCAGAATATTGTGAATGCAGGAACGGTTGACAGGATATTGATCCGTTATGCAGAAGTGTTATTGATCTATGCAGAAGCAAAATATGAATTGAATGGCAGCATCAGCGATGCCGATCTTAATCTTACTGTTAATGCATTGCGTACAAGAGCGGGCTTTGCACCAAAACTTACCAATGCATTTGTAACCACCAATAATTTAAGCATGCGGGAAGAGATCAGGAGAGAAAGAACAGTGGAACTTGCTTTGGAAGGATTTCGTTATGATGATTTGATACGCTGGAAAACTGCAGAGACTGTGTTGCCGCAAACTTTACTGGGTGCTAAATTTATTGCAGCGGAGTGGGTGGGGACATCTCAATCCAGTTTAACGCTTAATACGGATAATGTATTAATTGTAGAGCCTGCAAGTACAAGAACTTTTAAAGTAAACCGCGACTACCTGTATCCCATTCCCGTGAATGAAATAGCATTGAGCGGTGGTAATGTAGTACAAAACCCTAACTGGTAATAACCTAAAAATCGTAAAACATGAAATCATTACAATATATTGTCATTACACTCTTTGGAGTGATTGTGCTTGCATCCTGCGAAAAGAACAGGGATACACCTGCAGGCATAACCGAACTGGAACATCATTACTATGCCATCTTTGTGCCTAATAACAATACGGGTGTTACAGTAGCAAGAACACAAACCACCCTGCTTAAATTTCCGGTACAATTCTATTCCACATTTACACGTGACTATGATGCCGTTTGCAAATATGCGGTAACCACTTACGGTATAACTACACCGGCTGTACGAGGAGTGGATTATAATATTGTAGATAAGAACGGAGCAACCATCAATTCTTCTGATACTACTTATTCTATTGTATTTCCAAAAGCCATACAAGCCATGGATACTATCTATATGAAGTTGCTGAATAACCCGGCTCCTGGTGTTCGTAAAATGGAGGTGCAGATACTGGATAATATCACCAGCCAGTTTGATGTGGATATATTCTCTACCGCATACAGAAGACCAGTTCAGATCAATTAAAAACAGATTTAATCAAGTGCCGGGAATGTTTATCCAAAAGCATTCCCGGATCACCCAGAAATTATGCCATTGAAAAATATTATTTTCCTCCTTATGCTTTTCGTGGCAGGTTCCGTACATGCACAGCGAACGGTGTTGCCCCTGAATGAAAACTGGCAGTTTACTAAGGATAACTATGTGCCAAATGAAAGCGCCAGTAAAATGGTCAACTGGAAACAGGTTAGCTTACCACATACCTGGAACATTGATGATGTGATGGACGACACACCAGGCTATTACCGCGGCATCGGCTGGTACAAAAAAACAATTGACATTACCACAACACTTTTCAGTAAAAATCTCTTCCTTTATTTTGACGGTGCCAACCAGCAAACTGAAGTATATGTCAATGGCAAAAAAGCGGGTAGCCATACCGGTGGTTATACATCTTTCTGCATTCCCATTTCTGCATATTTAAAAGCAGGAACTGGTACTAATGAAATTGCAGTGAAAGTGGATAACAGCTTTAATGAGAATATTCCGCCACTATCAGCCGATTTTACTTTTTATGGTGGTATCTACAGGGCAGTCTCCTTAATTGCAACAGACAATATTCATTTCTCGCTTTCAGATAACGCTTCTAAAGGTGTTTATATTTCTACGCCGGAAGTATCAGAAAAAAAAGCAGCGATTGATATTAAGGGCAGTTTTATAAATGCATCAGTAAAAAGAAAACAATTGCAGATTGCGTCGATCATAGTAGACAAGTTTAATAAAGAAATAGCAACAACAAAAACATTGGCTACAGTCCGACCAAATGAAGAAAAAAGTTTTGTGCAGAAAATTGCAAATGTCAATACCCCGCATTTATGGTCGCCGGAAGATCCGTATCTCTATACCATTATTACCAGGATAACAGATGCAAACACAGGAACAATATTGGATGAAATAAAAAATCCGCTTGGCTTTCGCTGGTTTAAGTTTGATGCTGACAAAGGCTTTTTTCTCAATGGAAAAAGTTATAAACTCATCGGCACCAGCCGCCACCAGGATTATAAAGGCATGGGCAATGCCGTTAGTAAAAAACTGGCTGTTGAAGATATTGCATGGATTAAAAAAACTGGATCAAATTTTTTCAGGGTGGCACATTATCCGCAAGACCCCGCTGTGTTGCAGGCATGTGATGAAATAGGCTTATTGACTTCTGTAGAAATACCCGTTGTAAATGAGATCACCGAATCGGAATCTTTTTACAACAATTGCAAAAAGATGCAAATAGAAATGATCAGGCAAAATTATAACCACCCCAGTGTGATCATCTGGTGTTATATGAATGAAATATTTTTAAAACCTCACTTCGCAGATGACAAGGAACGCCAAAAAAAATATTTTTCTGCCATTACCAGTTTGGCAAAATCATTGGATAGCATTACAAGAAAAGAAGACCCTTACCGTTACACAATGATCGCCAATCATGCAGATTTTAATCGTTATAATGATTATCAGCTTACTACTGTTGCCATGATTACTGGGTGGAATTTATATTCAGGCTGGTACAGCGCCAAGCAGGAAGATTTTCCTGCATTCTTAGACAGGCATCATGAAAAATTACCACAGCAGCCATTTATGATAACAGAATATGGTGCCGATGCTGATAATAGAATAAGAAGTATTGAGCCATTACGCTTTGATAAGAGTGTTGAGTACACAACAAAGTTTCACCAGTTTTATATAACGGAAATAATGAAGCGGCCCTTTGTTGCAGGCGCTGTAGTTTGGAATCTTGCTGATTTTAATTCGGAGACAAGAACGGAAACAATGCCGCATATCAATAACAAAGGTTTATTAACTTGGGACCGTGTTCCTAAAGATCCTTATTATTTATACCAGGCCAGTTTTTTAAAAATACCATTTGTTAAGATAAGTTCTGTAGGATGGAAAACAAGAGGAGGTGTGGCTGATAGTACAGGAGAATTTTGTTACCAGCCCTTACAAGTAGCAAGTAACTTAACTGCATTGTCTTTAAAATTAAACGGTGCAGCTATCGGCGATGCAACAGTACAAAACTACCTTGCTGAATGGAATGTGCCTTTTGTAAATGGTGTTAATCACGTAGAAGTAACAGGAAATAAAGATGGCAAAATGTACAGCGATACATTAACTATCAACTTTCAATTACAACCTTATAGTTTTAACGATACCAAAATATCTTTTAAACAACTCAATATTCTGCTGGGCGCCAAACGTTATTTCATTGATGATGCAATACAACAGCTATGGATACCCGATCAGCCTTACCGTTCCGGAAGCTGGGGCTGCGTTGGCGGAAAACCTTTTGTGATTGAAAACAATGGACGCCTTCCTTATGGTACTGACAAAAATATCCTCGATACTGATGCGGATCCCATCTATCAAACACAACAAACGGGTATAAAAGAATATTGTTTTGATGTGCCCGCAGGAAAGTATGAACTGATACTTCACTTTGCCGAATTGCAGGGTGGTGCAGTGAGGGTACCGCCCTACAATCTTTCTGATTCGGGGAGAGACGAAGATAATATCAAACGCATTTTTAACGTAGCCGTAAACAATGTGCCTTTCCTTGAGAATTTTAATATGGCAAAGCAATATGGCCTTGCAAAAGCTATTGTGAAAAAAACAACAGTCAGCGTAATAAATAATACAGGCATAACAATTACCTTTAAAGCAATTGAGGGTGAGCCTGTGCTAAATGCAATACAATTAAAAAGGCTGGAGTAACCCGAAAATTCTTTTCGGGCCGTTTTAAAATTACAGGCTATGCTATACATCAATCATACAAAACAAATTTTAATGCAATCGCTATATTCCTTTCAACGTTATACACTGGTGCTGGCATTTGCAATACTCTTATGCAATAGCAATTTACATGCACAGGGATTTTTAAGAACTGATGGGCAACGCATTGTAAATGAAAAAGGAGAGAATGTGCTTTTAAGAGGTATTGGCCTTGGCGGTTGGATGTTGCAAGAGGGCTACATGTTGAAAGTGTATAAAGATGGCAGACAACACAAGATCAGGCAACGCATTGATTCATTGATTGGCCCTGCAAGAACACAGGAATTTTATGATGCATGGTTAACTAATCACACACGCAAAGCGGATATCGATTCTTTAAAAAAATGGGGATTCAATTCGGTGCGACTGCCCATGCATTACAATCTTTTTACTTTGCCTGTGAGCGGGGAAAAAGATTCTGCAACAAATACATGGTTAACTAAAGGTTTTGCATTAACTGATAGTTTGCTGAGTTGGTGCAGCAGTAACAATATGTATTTGATACTGGACCTTCATGCCGCACCTGGCGGGCAAGGCAATGATCTCAACATCTCCGACAGGGATAATACAAAACCATCTCTATGGGAAAGCGAAGCCAATCAAAAAAAGATGATCGCATTATGGAAAAAACTGGCCGCACATTATGTGAACGAACCTAATATCGGCGGTTATGATATCATCAATGAACCCAATTGGGGATTTGATGATCTTAAAAATGATCCGAATGGTACAAAAGAACAACACAATATTCCGCTTAAAAAATTGATGATGGATATTACTGCTGCAATAAGAGAAGTGGATAAAAAACATATCATCATCATTGAAGGTAATGGATGGGGTAATAATTATAAAGGCATCCTTCCGCCATGGGATAATAATATGGTGCTGAGCTTTCACAAATATTGGAATTACAACGACACCAAATCTATTCAGCATGTCCTTGATGCCCGCAATACATACAACGTACCAGTATGGGTTGGGGAAACAGGAGAGAATTCAAATGTATGGTACACGCAAGCCATTACTTTATTTGAAACAAATAATATTGGCTGGGCGTGGTGGCCATTAAAAAAGATCGGTAATAATAATCCGCTTGAAGTTAAAATGAATCCCGGTTATCAAAAAGTATTGGATTATTTTAATGGCAAAGGAGATAAGCCTTCTGCTGACGAAGCTTACAATGGATTGATGCAACTGGCTGCATCTTTAAAAACAAATGCAACAGTTGTACATAAAGATGTAATGGATGCCATGTTCCGTCAACCTTTTTCTGATCAAACCATTTCTTTTGCAACCAATGAGATCAGGAATAACAGTGTTATGAATGCTGTTGATTATGATCTTGGAAAAAATGGTGCAGCATATTTTGATAAGGATACTGCGGATTATCATGTTTCCGGAGTAAGGGGTATTGGCAATCGTGGTGGCGTTTATCGTAATGATGGAGTAGATATCAGCAAAGATGATGAAGGTTACTTTGTAAGCAATATGGAAAAAGGAGAGTGGCTGCAATATACTGTTGATGTAAAGCAAGCGGGTGATTATATAATACAGGTAGTTCTGTCTGGCAAACAAGATGGTAAATTTTCTTTTTCAATAGATAATGCTGCTGTTAACAAACCTGGTGATATACTATTTACGGTTAATGCTGCTGGATGGCAAACGCTATCAGCAGGTAATTATAAACTCACAAAAGGGAAACACGTAATTCGGTTATACGTTACCGAGGGAGAGGTGAATATAAGATCGCTCCGGTTTGTGTTGAAATAATATCGTTGCGGTTTTCCTCAACCGCTGCCGGGGTTTGCAACCGCCGGCAGGGTTGCGCAAAACCCCGACAGCGGTTGCAAACCCTGTCGGCGGTTGTTTATAAACGCCGCTCGTCTTTTTCTCCGTTATTTTTCATTAGCTCTTAACACCCTTAAAAAATTCCCCCCTAAAATTTTAGTGATATCTTTTTTGCTGTAACCTTTGTCTGCTAAGGCTTTTGTTATCAATGGATATGTTGTAACGTCATCTAATTGTAATGGCGTAATGTTAATGCCATCAAAATCTGAACCCAGGCCAACGTAGTCAATGCCAACTAATCTCACGATATAATCAATATGATCAATGAGCATTGATAAAGGAGGTCGTATTGCATTTGCTTCTCCGGCATACTCGTTATACAGGTAATCCTGCATATAGAAATCTCCCATACCGCTTTTTAACAGCGAATCTTTTTCTGCCGCATGTCTTTGAAAAAAAGCCATCTCTTTTTTCCCAAAACTGCTGTCGATAAACCCGGGGTTAAAGTTCAATTGTATCACCCCGCCATTTTTGGCGATCGCTTTTATTTGGTCGTCTTTTAAATTACGGCGGCTTGGTGTAAGCGTGTATACACAACTGTGAGATGCAATGATGGGCTTCGTGCTCAGTTGAATCACATCCCAAAAAGTTTGTTCCCCCACATGGCTCACATCAATAAGCATGCCCAACTGGTTCATACGCTGCACCACTTGTTTGCCAAAATCAGTAAGCCCTTTATGAGGCAGGTTAGGTTTGGTGGTTTCATCTGCTGCACTCGTAGCCCAGGATGGCGCTATATTGTGCGTTAAGGTTAAGTACCTTGCACCACGTTTATAGAGTGCATCTAATTTATTAAGATCATCTTCAATCATGTGGCCGCCTTCTACACCAAACATGGCAGCGATCTTATGTTGTTTCACTGCTTTCATCAACTCCGCATAATTGAACACTTTTACAATTTTATCCGGGTTGCGTGCAGCCACTGCATCTAAACTGTCCATTTCTCTATTGGCAAAGGCAAACGGATTTTTTGTATCGCCATCGCAGTACACGGAAAATAATTGTACATCCAGTCCGCCTTTTTTCCAGCGTGCTAAATCGGTATGTGTTTTCCCGGTGAGGTCCTGGTCAAAAACAATTCCTTTATCCGCAGCCTTCATCAGTATGTCATTGTGCGTATCCACCACAATGGCTTTGCGATGTATTTTTTTATACGACTGTGCAGGTAATTGCACTGATGCAAGACAGCATAAAAGGAGTAGTTTGATCTTCATAAAAATTTAGCTTTTATTATTTGCCACTATTCCACTCATTATTTTTTCTATCCACATCTGGCAATACATTTTCAGGATCCAGTATTATTTTATCAATTTTATTTGACGAAGCATATTTATAAACCCAGGTGCCGCCACGCTGCCAAATTTCCACCGGCAACTGAATCGTCTCTGTTTTACCGTTAGTTTGAGTGATCTTAAGAATAACCGGTAAGATCATCTTGCCCTTATTATCAATAGTGATCAAAGCGCCTTTAGATGGATCGTTGTCAATATAGTTTACCGCAGTTATAGTTTGGTCCAGCTTCCAGGTAGTAAAAAACCATTCCTTCCAAAACCAGTTTAAGTCTTCACCGGCTGCATTATTAATGCAATGGAAAAAATCGTAAGGAGTCGGATGTTTGAATGCCCACGCTTCGGTATATTTTCTAAAAGCATAGTCAAAACGCTCTTTACCCACTACTACAGTTCGCAGCAGGTTAAGGCCATAGGCAGTTTTGCCATAGAACTGGTAATGTTCTTCGGCATCCATCGCATCGGAAACGGTCATCAGCGGATCTTTATACTGCATGAACTGTGTATAAACCCGTGATCCAAAAAAGCCTTTCTCAAAATAAGCAGGATCAGTTTGATACTCACCCTTATTAAAAAGATCGTTGGCTATATAATTTATGTAAGTATTAAAACCTTCGTCCTGCCACATATACCTGCGCTCGTTGGAACCAACAATCATCGGGAACCAGTTATGCCCAATTTCATGTGCAATCAAAAACCAAAGACGGGCTTTAGTTTCTTTGTAATTATTAAATATCATTCCGGGATATTCCATGCCGCCGGTTATGCCGGCATTGCTTACGGCAACGTTCCAGGGATATTCAAAAAAGTTTTTTGAATAGATCTCCATACTGGCTTTTAAATATTCAGTTGATCTCGTCCATGCAATATCGCCGGCGCTTTCAACCGGGTAACAGGACATAGCCAACGCTTTTCTTCCAGAAGGTAAATTAACCTTTGCGGCATCCCATATCAAACCTTTAGCAGCAGCAAAAGCAACATCTCGTGTATTCGTCATGGTGAAATGCCAGGTAAGGTTTGCTTTGCCGGCTGGCCGCATAGATGGTTTGTTCACTTCATCTGCACCAATAATAGTAACGGTTTTATCACTACCAGCCGCCAGCGAAAGTCTTTTTATCTCTTCTGCTGTTAATACTTCTGCTGCATTTTGCAGATCTCCTGAGCCATAAACAACCATCTCCGCAGGTGCAGTAATGTAATAATCATAATTGCCATAGTCACAATAAAATTCGCCCAGGCCCATATAAGGCAGCGTGTTCCAGCCTTCCACATCATCGTATACGCACATCCGTGGGTACCATTGCCCGATTTGATAAATGACGCCGTTCTTTGTATACTGTCTTCCAAAACGGCCAGCACCATCAAGCGGTATAGCAAAATTAAAATTCATTTTCAGCGTGATCTTATCACCCTTAGGCTGCATGGGCTTATTTAAACGAACCTGCATCCTGGTATCTGTAACAATGGGTTTTACTGTATAAGAGTTGCCGCCATAGCTTATCGTTACATCAGTAAGGTGATAGCCGCCGTTTATTTTTCCAAGCACTCCAAAATAATCACCGGGGTAAGGTGTGGCAGCAACAGATCTTGATGAAGACTCAAAAATATTCTGATCCAGTTGCAACCATAAATAATCGAGCTGGTCTGGACTGTTATTGGTATAAGTGATCGTTACATCGCCAGTTACCGAAGTATCTTTTTCACTTAATGTTGCATGAATAAGGTAGCTGGCGCTGTTTTGCCAATAGGCAGGCCCGGGTACTCCTTTGGCCGAACGGAATGCATTACTTGCCGGTAAATTAAAAGTTTGTGCAAAAAGCTCGTGAGGATTATAGGTTGTGGTAGCTGGTTCATTTTGCGCAAATAAACAGGAAATAAAAATTAGTTGCAGGCATAGTAATGATGCTTTCTTCATAAGCCAGGTTGAATTGGTTTTTAAAATTTTCCAGAAGTTAATTCAATCTGTCCATTTTTCTGCATACTGGTATGGATTTTTCTGGTTTATTTTTTTGCAGATGCAATTTTTTTACGATCTCTGCCCCTCTGCGTGCCATATTAGTACTCCTAACCAAAAAAGAAATATCTTGTAATCTTGAAATAGAATTCATAAACTTGCCTAATCCTAAAAGATAAAAAAATGATCGGCGGCTACATGCAAAAAATCAAACCACACCTTATTGTACTAACAGCATTCTTATTTACAACAACGGTTGCTCTTGCACAACCACGGCAGCATATCAATTTTGATAACAACTGGAAGTTTGCCTTCGGTAATGCAGCAAATCCCGAGAAAGATTTTAACTACAGCCTGCGCACCATCTTTTCAAAATCAGGTGCAGCACCGGGCACTGCAATTGAACCCCGGTTTAAAGACAGTGCATGGCGAACCCTCGATCTTCCGCATGATTGGGCAGTTGAACTGCCCTTTGCTTACATTGATAATTTTGACCTGGAATCCCATGGATACAAACCTGTTGGCGGTTTGTTTCCTGCCACCAGCATTGGCTGGTACCGCAAACATTTTATGGTTGCCAAAACAGATTCCGGCCAGCGTTTTCAATTACAGTTTGACGGAATTTTTCGTGACGCTACTGTTTGGATCAATGGTTTTTACCTGGGCAATAATAAAAGTGGGTACACCGGGATAAATTACGATGTAACCGATTTTATAAATTTTGATAAAGAAAATGTAATTGTTGTAAGAGTGGATGCCACACAATATGAAGGTTGGTTTTATGAAGGTGCCGGCATTTACAGGCATGTGTGGTTAAATAAATATGCCAATACACATATCGCTGCAGATGGCATCTTTGCACATGCTATTGTTGAGAATAATAAAGCCACGATAACTATTGAAACCACTATTGCGAATGAAACAGGTGGGATTGCTCAATATGCTGTGAATACTTACCTGACTGATAACAGCGGTAATAAACTGGCTACAGCAAAAGAACAAACGATCACCTCAAATACAGGCGAAGAAAAAATTACAAAGCAAGTGATAGCAATTAATAATCCCAATTTATGGTCACTTGATAATCCTTATTTGTACAGGGTAGTAGTGGAACTAAAACAAAATGGGAATATTGCTGACACCAAAAAAATAAAGTTTGGTATTCGTACGATTGATATAAAAGCTAACGGCGTTTTTTTAAATGGCAAGCATATAAAAATACAAGGCACCAATAACCACCAGGATTACGCCGGTGTGGGCAGTGCATCGCCAGATTATTTGCATTATTACCGGATCAGTTTATTAAAGAATATGGGTGCCAATGCTTATCGCACCAGCCACAATGCACCAACACCCGAACTGCTTGAGGCTTGTGATAGTTTAGGCATGCTGGTATTGGATGAGAACCGCTTATTGAACAGCGGCACCGAATACATGCACGACTTTGAAACATTAATAAAGAGAGACAGGAATCACCCGTCTGTTTTTATGTGGAGCATCGGTAACGAAGAAGGCTGGATACATACACAAACTAATGGTAAAAGAATTGCACAAACATTAATTGCCAGGCAAAAATTACTGGACCACTCACGTACATGCACATACGCTGCTGATGTGGCCAACGTTTTTCAGGGCGTTAATGAAGTGATACCGGTACGTGGGTTTAATTACCGCCAGTTTGCTGTAGCAGATTATCATAAAGATCATCCTAATCAACCCCTATTGGGAACAGAGATGGGCAGTACTGTTACCACAAGGGGGATTTGGGAAA
>Ga0068859_100005408_pt1 | contig 12985 bp, 8 predicted proteins | sample KBSSwiS22_FD_66585 | JGI IMG/M metagenome (GOLD analysis project Ga0068859, IMG submission 66585) | Switchgrass rhizosphere microbial communities from Kellogg Biological Station, Michigan, USA - KBS Switchgrass S2-2 | ecosystem: Host-associated > Plants > Roots > Rhizosphere > Soil ... | reverse complement strand
CCAATCGATCGTGAGGACTTGCCGCTGCGTCGCAGCCTGATTTCGCAAATCATCAAACAACTGAACGCCGCCGGACGATTGAGCGGGATGAAGACGCTCGCCAATCGCGATGGCTGCGTTAATACGATCGCCACGTTGATGGGCGAACTCCAGCGCGCGGGCAAAACGGCCGACGATTTTCGCAAAGTTGTGCAAGAGCGTGACGCGGACGCGCAAGTCCAAAGTCCAAAGTCCAAAGCCCAAAGTCCCGCGGCGAAGAACCAAATTTCAGATTACAAATTCCAAAGCCCACCACCTCAACTCGATTTCGACCGAGACGTCGCGCTCATTTACGAAACCTATGCAAAGGCGCTGGACCAGTTCGGATTGACCGATGAAGATGCTGAACAGCTGCGCGCGTTGGGTGCGCTGCGCCAGGAACTGGAAACCGACGCAGGCGGATTACCTACTTTGAAAGAGATCGATTTGCTGGTCCTGGATGGATTCTTTGATTTCACGCCGGTCCAGGGTGAGATTCTAGGATGCCTAATCCCACAGGTTCCGAACGTGATTGTGAACCTGAATCACGACGCCCAAAACGAAGAAATCTTTCGGCCCTTTCAATCAACCATCGATCATCTGCAATCAATCGCGCCGTTTAAGATGATTACCAGCGGCGACCCTGCTCCCGTCAATCAATCGCTCCAGCCTTTGCGCGCACGACTCTTCAATGTAGCGCAGGTTGTTAGTGACGAAGACGACCAGCAGGATGCCGGTGAACGGCAGGCAGGGACGCCGGCGCTCCAACTCTTCGAATGCGCCGACCGCGAAATTGAAACCCGCTCGATCGCCAAAGAGATCAAGCGACTGATCATCGAGGGCAATTACCAACTGTCTGAAATCGCTCTGGTCGTCCGTGAACGGGCCGCCTATGCCGACACGATCGCCCGCGTGTTTGCGGCTGAGTCGATCCCTTGCAACCTGGATCGCCGCGTCGAAGCCACTGAAATCCCGGCGGTTCGCGCCTGCGGAAAGCTCTTTCAACTCTTAAAAGATGCGCACGATCAGGTCAAGAACCCGAAAGCCAGCGACGTCGCACATCTGATCAAAACGGATTACTTTCGGGCGTCCGATCAAAATCTTGAAGAGCTGACAAAACTTTTCGACGCGAAGCATGCACACTTGCTCAACGATTCCAGCAAACCGAACGAGTCGAACGACAAGTTGCGCGCGTCTCTGGGCATCGGCCGTTGGCGCTCAGACGATCTGGAAAATGTGCTGGCCTATGTTGGGAGCGAGTTACGAATCGACGGCTGGATTGAACGGGCGCTGAAACTGATCGGGGTCTTCCCTTCTCCGGAAGCAGCGCAATCTTTGATCGCCGGCGACGAGCCTGAAGATGCCGCGGCCGCGGCGGAAGACGAAGCGCCGCCCGAAGATGGCGCGGCTATGGATCGGCGCAAGAAACCGGCGCCTATCCATCCGGCCGCCATTGCCTGGGCGGTCCTCATCATGCGGCACGTGCAGCAATTGTTGTCGGCTATGCCGGAAACAGGCACGGTGGAGGAATTGCGATTGGCCTTAATGATCCTGCTGGATCAATTGCAGTTTTCCAACCAGGTCAATGTTCCCTTCAATCGCAGGTCAGGCGCCGGCGATATTCCTCAGGCAACTCTCGACGTGCGCGGGCGCGAGAGTTTGCGCCGCGCCATAGTTGCGGCGGTGCGAAGTTTTAGTTACGCGACCGCCGTCGTGTCAGAAGCCCGACCGTCAGGGAGGGCTAGTGAGCCTGGCGAGCCCTTGCTTACGCGCGGGCTTCCGACACAGGTCACCATTGGTTCATTCATCGATGAAGTCGAGCGATGTTTGAAGTCGCAGGTGTTAACGATTAGCGCCGGAAATCGCGACGGATTGCGTGTCCTGGAGGCGACGGATGTTCGCGGTCTGCGTTTTCGCGTAGTCTTTATCGCCGGGATGATCGAGGGCGGCTTTCCGCTGCGCACCTCGCGCGACTGGCTCTATCCGCAGGAAGAGCGCGTACGGCTGCAAAAACACGGTGTGTTTCTCGAAGACATTTCCAGCGACACGCTCCTGAAAGAGGAACACTATTTCTATCAGACGGCCTGCCGGGCGATTGATCGTTTGTATTTGACGCGGCCGCTGGCGCTCAACGATGGCTCAGAAACAGTCGCGTCCTATTACCTCGAAGAGCTGCGCCGGGCAGTGGCACCGCTGGAGATCGAATTAAAGCAAATTCGCAGCGACATAGATCGCGCGAGTGTGAGGGAAGCTTCCACCGCAACTGAGTTCAGCACGATTTTGATCAGACAAAGCACCCTGCGTTATCGCCATCAGCTAATGCCGGCGGTCGTCGAAGAGCTGTTGACCCGCGCCGGCGAACGGGGCTATCTGACGGCGTCTGCGGTGCGACGCATCGATATTGAGCATGCGCGCAACAGCGAATGGTTCGGGCCTTACGATGGTGAAATTACCAACGCCGATTTGCGCGCGATGCTGGCGCGACACTTCGGAGCCGAACACGTTTACAGCGCCAGTCGCTTGAGCACGTTCGGCAATTGCGCGTTCAGGTTTTTCGGGAATCGCGTCCTCAGGATCGAGCCGCGCAGTGAAGCCGCGCTGGATCTGCAAGCCATCGATGCCGGCAAGTTACTGCACGATATCCTGCGACGATTTTTTGAGAAGCACCGGCGCGAATACTTGCCATCGCGCGATCGTGAAGACCTGCGGCGAGACCTGGCGAAAACCGCCGATCAGGTTTTCCAGGAGCACGAAGACAAAGTGCCGCCGCTAAACGAGAGAATCTGGAAGATTGATTGCGAGATTCGCAAGCTGATTCTCGATCAGGTGCTGCTATACGAGCTGCGTTTGCAGGAAAAGACCAGCGACCGCGGCATTCTGCCCGCTTACTTCGAGCTGGCTTTTGGCCGGGCGTCCGCCGGCGCCGATCCGAGTTCGGTTAAGGACTATCTGAGATTTGAACGACCAGTGGGAACGAGCACTGAAGCCGCATTGATTCAGGGACAAATTGACCGCGTCGATCTCAGCGAGGACGGGCAAGTGGCGGTCGCCTATGACTACAAATTGTCAGAAGGAGCGGGGCTCAACGACTTAAGAAGCGGCCGGCAGGTGCAAATTCCCATTTATCTCGCTGCGCTCGAACAGTTGTTCCTACCGGATTCCGAGTTAGCCGGCGGCGGCTACTACACGTTGCGCGGACGAGGCCCGCGGCTTAATCGCGGCTTGTATCGCCTGGCGTTTGCCGATTGCACCAACGTGACGAGCCCCAGAACCAAAATGAGCGACGACGATTGGCGGCGCATCCGCCGGGACGTTGAGCGGCGGGTGTGGGAATTCATCGACCAGATGCGCGCCGGACGGTTTCGGCTGAAGCCCTCTTTGGGCAGACTGACGTGCAAGTTTTGTGATTTTTCGGCAGTATGCCGGTACGATGCTTACCGGATAAATAGGAAACGGTAGGTACGCACGCCTCCGGCGTGCTCTCCGAAGTCGATCATTAGCACGCCGGTGGCGTGCGTACCGCGCATTAGTCAGTACCACCTCCGTCAGGAGGTGGAATAAAGAGGCACCTTGGAGCTAACGAGGTCTCCTGGCCCCATCCGCTCACGCGGATGGTACTGACCTCGTCGCATTGAATAAGATGAACGACCCGCAAAACGATCAATCACTACGCGACCAGCTCCTCGAGTTGCTCAGCGGCGGCCATGCGCACCTGAGTTTTGAGGATCTCATCAAAGATTTCCCGGTTGAGAAGTGCGGTCAACAAATTGAGGGTCTTCCCTATACGGCCTGGCAGGTGCTTGAACACCTGCGCATCGCGCAGTGGGACATCCTCGAATTCTCGCGCGACGCAAATCACGTCTCGCCGAAATGGCCAAAAGGTTATTGGCCGGACGCGGATGAAGTGGGCTCGGCCGATCTCTGGAATGCATCAGTCAACAAGTTTCGAAATGATTTGAAAGCGATGCAGGATCTCGTCTCTGATCCGGCCAACGATCTCTTCGCAAAGATTCCGCATGGCACCGGCCAGACGCTTCTGCGCGAGGCGCTGCTTTTGGCAGATCATAATTCGAACCACCTGGGCGCGCTGATCCTGATGAGCCGAATCCTGCGGAGTTGACGCGGTGTCAGAACGGGGAGCGGTAGCGACCCGATCAGGATGCGATGTCACGTGATGATCCCGTCGCTCCCGCTCCGGGTTCTGTCACCACGCGAAATCCCGTAAGATGGGCTCATGATAATTCTGGTACTCTGGTTTCTCACGTTGTTCTCCCTGGCCCCGTCCCAAACACCTCACGCCCACGCTGCAACGAAGGCGGATCGCGAGACAGTTCTGAAGGCGTGTGCCGGGGAATTTGGCCCGGCGCTCGATGGCCAGAACAACCTCTTCGAGGTCAGTCGCCTTTATGTGCTCGAGGCGAAGTTCGACGACAGCGGTCAGCTCATGCAACTGGGCGTGCTCCCGAAACATTTGTTCGCAGACAAACACCCTGAATGGAATGAAACGAACGACGCGGGTGAACTCACCTGGGCCGAGTATTCGAAGCTACTTTGGCGACTCGAGGTCATTCAATCAAAAGGCCGTTTAATCCGGCGGGCAAAGTGGCCAGTTATCAAAGGAGCAACTGCCACTCGGCGCGATACGTACTCTGGCGCGGTACTGTCCACGAGCGACGTCGTCAATTCAGGGCGCCGGACGAACACCCCACGGACGATCAAGTACTTCGTGGTGTACTTCACGACGAAGTAAGGTTGTGTCTGATAGTGTCGCCGGGATCGCGCCGCCCGCGAACCTGATCGGTGAATTTCTCATCTTTAAGTGGCACAGACTTCAGTCTGTGATTCCTGGATTGGTGAACCACCGGTGAGAAATCACAGACTAAAGTCTGTCCCACTTGGTGCTTTGGTGGAGGTCTTGCTATGAAGCCACTCTTACTTCTCATCCTTCTCTTTTCTCCCGCTTCGGTCGTACGCCGCCCTGAATGTGTTTGCATCAAGGACCCTCATCCTTCCGCAGAGAAAGTCAAAGCCGAACGACGTCAAGCCTTCGATAAGACGACGGCAGTATTCGCTGGTAAGGTCGTCGCCCTTGATGCCTACAAAGTGACATTTCGATTGGACAAGCGCTGGAAAGGTGACGCTGCGCCTGGCGAAGTCGTGTTAAGCACGGGAGCATCGCCCGGTTATGGTGGAACACCTCTGCCAAAGGAGTGCAGTTATCAATTCCATCTCGGCGAAGAATATCTTGTGTATGCCTACGGCGCCGTCGAAAAGATGGAGGCAGACCGTTGCTTGACCGTACCGATCAAGAGTGCGACAGCTGAAGAGAATGGCCTGGATCAAATAAAGCCGCACGAAACCATCAGACACAAATCACAATGAGAGCGTCATACGAGCGAATTCTGTAGGGGCGTCCCTCCGTGGGCGCCCCTCTTAGTTTCGATCCCGGGCGCCCACGGAGGGACGCCCCTACAGTTTCGTCTAATCAGACGCCGCTCTACAGTATTCCGTATTGAAAAAAGAAGTGGCGATTGGACTGGTCCATCGCCGCCTACTTATTCTTAACCTGGTCGCCATTATTGCCGCGTTCGCACCGTGGTCGACTTACCAATATCCTTCAGCAGCTCGTTGGCCGCTGCTTCCAGTTGACTGTCCCGTCCTTTCAGACTTTCTCCGATCGGCTTGGCCACCGGCATATCCACCGGTCGCGGATGCATTTCCATCAGCGTGCCGTCATTCGCCGTGATGCGATCGTACGGCAGACGGAGGTTGGAGCCGTCGATCAACTGGACGCCGGACGTGTAGATGATCCAGCCGGCGGTCGGCTCGCCTACCACTTTGCCCAGGCGCAGGCTGCGATAGCCTTCGGTGAAGTCTTCGCCGTCAGAGAGTGTATGACGATTAGTGACCAGAATCGTGGGCAACTCCAGAGCGCGTTGGCCCAGAACGCTGCGCGACGGCGACACCGAAAACCCGCGCGGTGTCATGTTGAAATAACTGCGGCGCGCGAAGACGTCGATGGCATAGACGTTCACAAAGCCGCCGTTGTTGTTGCGCACGTCGATTACCACCCCATCGCGCTGCCGGTTTTCGACGTCGAGATCGAGGTACAGTTGGGTCAGCGCCCCGGCTGACATGTCGGCCATATGCAGGTAACCAAGACGTCCATTGCTAATCTTCGAGACGTAAGCGCGGTTCTCTTCAATCCATTTTCGATAAAACAGATTGCGCTCCGCCGCTCCGGTGATCGGCCGCACAATGACTTCGCGTTTACCTCCACCGTCGGCGGAGGCGGCAACGCTGAGAACTACGCGCTTTCCGATTTTATAAGCGAGCAGCTCATCGAGGTTCGTTCGTGATCCAATCGACGCACCATCAACCGCCAACAGGTATTCGCCGACCTTCATATTGGTGATCGCCGCGGGCGTCAGCGGAATAACCTCCGTAATTTTAAGCGCACCTTTTGCTTCAAATTCTTCGCGATCGAATCGCACGCCCAGCCGGCCAATCGCCGGTGCTGGCGCGGTATTCTGCGGCGCGGCGATGCCTGAGTGTGACGCATTCAGTTCGCCCAACATTTCAGAAATGATCCGGCGCAACTCGTCGGGGTTACGCGCTCCCGCAGCGTATGGCTGGTATTGTTCGCGAACTTCGTTCCAGTTCACGCCATTGAAATTCGGATCAAAGAAATTATCGCGAATGTAGGTCCATGCCTGCTGGAACACCTCCAGCTTCTCGCGCGCAAAATCGACATCCATTTCCGCCACGACGTTGAGCGGCCGCGCCTGACGGTTCTCGAGCGGGATGATGTTGATGCGTCCCGTTTCCAGGTAATAGACCTCTTTGCCGTCGGCCGAAAACTGCGCCGTGGTCTTAAAGCCGGCCGTCGAAGTCAGCTGGCGCGACACCAGTGGATCTCTCGAAAGCTCATCCAGCGGATAGACATAGAGGTTCGTCTGGTTTACGACCGAGGCAATCATCAGAACCAGTTTTCCGTCGGGACTGATCTTGTGATAGCGCACATCGATTCCGACCGGAAGCAAAGTCAAACGGCGGCGAATCTGATCGAACTCGATCTGGACGGGCTTGGGCGCGGGTCTGACTCCGGCGCCAGGAGTAGGCGAGGCACTGGGCGAAGTTATCGGAACGGCCGCGGGAGTCGGAGCCGGCTGCGGCTCCGTCGCCGGTTGCTGTTGTTGCCTGAGCGGCGGCCTTGGCTGCTCTTCTCGGAAAAGATCGCGAAATTGATCTTCGCGAAACCTCGGCGTGCGCGGAATCAAATCGACCCGCGCGAGCTGGGCCGTTTCAGTTCGCTGGCCGGTGTCGAACAGAATGTAAGTGCCATCAGGGCTCCACGAAATAGTGTTATGGCCGCCGTTCGCCACAAAAGTAATTTGGCGCGCTTCGCCGCCGGCAACCGGCGCCACGAAAACGTTTTTGAAGAGCTTTTCGCCGACCGGCACGTAAGCAATCCACTTGCTGTCCGGCGACCACGCGTAAGGCCGATCAGAGCTGAGCGGCGGCCGCTCGAGATGCGCTTTGGCGACGCTGCGTTCGGTCTTGGATTCAATCTCATAGACCCGAATCTCTTCGCCACCGCGTTCAAACGCGATCATTTTCCCGTCGGGAGAAAAATGCGGCGTGTCGTCGCTTAACTTGTCGCGAGTAATTTGGGTTTCGGTGTTGGTGGCAAAGTCATAAAGAAACAGATGGCCCGGCCCATCGCGGTCCGAAACATACACCAGCCGGCGGCTATCCATCGACCACGCAACTTGCGATTCTTCGGCGGGACTCACGGTGACGCGTGCGGCATCGCCGCCGTCGGTGCTGGAGGCGGCAAAGATTTCGCCGCGCACGATGAAAGCAACCTTCTTTCCATCAGGCGCCAGCGCCAATTCCGAAATCTGATCGGTCAGACGTAAATGTTCGACGCCTGGTCCGGCCGGCACACCGCGGCGACTGATGTTGACCGCACTGGCGCGGCCGTTGGTCGCATCGAGTTTCCAGATCTGGAAGTTGCGTTCGAAAACGATTGTCCGCCCGTCATAACCAATGCTGGGCCAGAGTACCCGTCCCTCTTTGAATTGCGTCACCTGGCGGGTCTTGCCGGCGATCTCTTTCGCCCAGACATTCTGTGCGCCGCTGCGATCCGAAACGTAGAAGATGGTGCGGTCGTCCTTGCCCCACATCGGCCACACTTCTTTGGCGCCGCCTTCGCTGAGTTGTTCATAACTCGGCTGTGCGCCAAAACGCATCAGCCAGATTTCGCTTTCATCGATGTGACTATGGCCCTTGCGCCACCACTGCGAGCCGCCAAATCCATGCCCGGTGAAAGCCACCGCACTGCCGTCACGCTTCGGGGCACTGAAGTATTCGGTGGTGTATTGGTCGGCGACGATCTGCATGGGCGTGCCGCCATCGACACTTACGCGAAAGACATCCGTCCCGCCGTTGTCGCGACTGTTTGAGCTGAAGTAAATCCAACGTCCATCCTCAGACCAGGCGTCGAGCTGATCGTTACTGTCATCGAACGTCAACCGCTTCAAGTCGCCGGTATCGATTGTCAGAACGTAGATGTCGCCACTGCCGGTGCGCGCCGATCCGAAAGCCAACCTGCGGCCATCGGGCGAAAACAGCGGCCGCGACTCAGTAGCCGGGTGCGAAACCATGAGGTGCGCTTCCCCGCCGGCCGCTGCCACCGTCCAGATGTCGCCGCCCGAGACAAAAGCTATTTCGGAACCATCAGGCGAGAGCGCCGGCTCGGTAAAGTAGGGTTGGGCAGGTCGCGCTATTGGCTGTGCGCCTACGATTACCGGGAAGCTGGTTAGAAAAAGTATTCCGAGGCTCACCAGGAGCCGGCGTAATCCACGATTCGGATCAGTCATATGTGTTGCACCTTTTGCTGGATTGAAACGGCAAGAATAACCGCGCGGCATACTACAACATTTTCTCGCTGGAGTAAGAGTTGAATCTCGCGTGGGTCAATTTGAAAACAAATGTCCGACAAACTTTAGTTTGTCGCCAAGTTTCGACAGGCTAAAGCTTGTCGGACATTAAACTGACCCACCACCTGAAGCTCGAACTCAGTAGATGACGGAAACCTACAGTAGACGGCCTCCTTGTTTTATTTGCGCAGGCTTCTATCTTAATATGCGAAACGCACCACCCAGAACCTGTTTCGGAGATATCAATGGCTGCGAGAACAACTCACAAACGAGTGGCGTCCTTCGAGGGTCCTAAGCTCGATCGGAATGCGCTGCCCAACGATCCGCGAATTGATGAAATCGTAAGCGGGTACATGAAGGAACTGAGGATCAGGTCTAAGGACCGCGACTGCATGCCTGGTGGGGCTGTAATGGTCCGCCAGGGCAAGAACATCGTCCACCTTAACTGTTACGGCTATGCGAACCTCGAGACCGGAGCGAAGATAACCTCGAACACTATCTTCGATCTGGGTTCGTTATCCAAGCAGTTTACTGCCGTTGCCGTTCTCGATCTCTTTAACCGGAAGAGGCTTGACCTAAAGGATCCCCTCTCGAAGTTCTTCAAGGGATTTCCCCGATATGCCGACGATATTACAGTCGAGGCGTTAATACACCACACGTCGGCACTGCCGGAATATGTGGACATCTATGTGGCCTCAAGGCGTGCCGAGAAGGATTGGTACGAGGTGGCCCTGGCCAAAGCTGATGAATGGTATCCAAGAATGCCCGCCCGCAGAAAGGAAATTACGAACAAGGATGTGCTGAAATGGATCGCGACACAGACACTGCTCCCCCTCCCTCCGGACACTGAATTCAAATACTCAAATTCAGGGTATGTGGTACTTGCGGAACTGGTGGAAAAAGTCACCAGGAAAAGTTTTGCATCTCTCCTGAAGGAACAACTCTTTACGCCGTTGGGAATGAACCACACATATGTCTTCAATGAGGCCAGCCGCTTCTCTAGTAAAGCTCCGGAGGTTGTAAATCATGCGAAGTGTTACAACTACGTGGCCGAGAAGGGTTTTGTCCCGGTTGGATATACTCCGATGAACTTTATTACTGGTGATGGCAATGTACACTCGACAATTTTGGACCTGGCAATGTGGGAGGACTTCCTGACCGAGTTCGATGACGAGTTGGCTCGTAAGGACACTGAAGGGCTTCGGGAACTCTTGTGGGCGCCGGTCAGGCTCAAGAATCGCAAGCAGGTTGACTACGGCTGGGGCTGGAATTTACTCAGTGACAAGTACGAATCAAAAGTAAGAGGCAAGCTCAGGCAATTTGAAAGCCGGGCTGAGTACCATCGCGGCCGGTGGTTAGCCTGGCGCAGCTACATCGCCCGGGGCTCAAGATGGGTCATTCCGCAGCCAGGCAAAAGCATCGACCCCGACACACTTGAGAGTCTGGCGATTATCGTGCTGAGTAACAACAACCAATTCAATACCTGCCGTCTGGCGCAGGAAATATCCCGGGTGTATTGGGGTCCATTGAAAAAAGACAACATCATGAATAACTTTAATTGCGGATAACGATGACGGTCGGGTGAGCCGAACCGTCATCGACGTGATCGCTTCAGCATCAATTCGATTTCGGGACTCAGGCGCAATCCGCGCCAGGCGCAATTTCGCAGGCCATCAATCGCGGTCCAGGTTGTGTGACATCGCGTGCGAATATTTTCCTCATCCGGGTCACCCCAACTTCCATCGTTATTTTGCTCGGTAAGCAGGAATTTGGTGCCGCGAATTATCAGTGGGTGACTGGCCCGCAAACCGAACGCCTTCAACGAGTCCAGCAACTCGCCCAGCAACTCCGGATCTTTTCGCTCGCACGCGCTGGCCACATTTGCTTTCAAAAACTCGAACTCGCGCGGCAGCCAACGGGGTGCCAACCGGTAAGTGCCATAGTCATTCAGCGTATAAACAATGTGTGTGACGGCGTAAACCGCGTCGCGCAGTAAATCAACGTCTTCATCCCCAACTGGGTACGGTCGCATCGCAGGCAGCCACTTAAGAACATCAAGATAGCCGGCGCCGAAGAGAACACCACATCGCCCGCTAACGTAAGTGGCGGCCAGCGCGCGCATCCAAACCCGATAACGGCTTTGAATTTCTAAACGCTTCCGACATCGCTTACAGAATTTTCGCCGGCGCTGGTTCTTCAGACCACATTCACAGGTGAAGGGTAGATCATCGGGAGGAGGCTCGCTGACAGGGTCAAAGGACAGCAGGTCCTGAACTGAGAATCGTTGGACCGCAGTGCGTAGTTGTTCTCTGAGGACGGCATCCCTCAGGCCCAGGCGGCTTAGCGCATAGCTGACCAGAACAAAATCGAGGACCACCTCGGGACCGGCTTCAAATGTGGAAAGCGAATGGGCCCGGTACCAACGTCGCGCCAGCTTTTGCGCTCGTGAACTCGCGGTTCTTTTGAGGCTCCCATTTCGCGAAGTTGCGCCCACGAGAGCGAAGCAGCAAATCAACAGGCTCCCGTAAGCCTCAAAGCCCTCCGGCGTATTGGCTAAACGATAGATGTAATCCAGTCCCCGATTGATAGCCGTCTCGGTGATCATCCGGTCTGGTGGCTTGGTCATCATTGGCAAAGCTCCAGTCGGCAGAGGAGGTGGCACGCGTTCCGGCCGTGAAAACACCCGCGAGATGCGTGTGCCCCCGAATGAAATTATTGACACCCCGGAACAAAAACTATATACAGTTGCCCTCAGTTCAAAACGAGTCCGACGGCGACAGCTTGATCGGATTCTGTCGCATCACAACTTCAACATAAGGAGAACTCACATGGGTGAAGACATAATCAAGGGCGGGGAGCCCCCGAAAAAAAAGAAGGCGAAAAAGAAGGCCGCCCCAAAGAAAGCTGCCAAGAAGAAGGCTGCGAAAAAGTAACAGCGAAGCCCCACAGTTCTTTTACTCCGAGACCGCGAAGATGATCATTTCACTTGTTCATTCTTCGCGGTCTTTCGCTTTTGACCAGGGCCACCGCGAGTTCGCCTCACATTTTCACGGTGAAAGACCGATCTTCACTAAGAGTTCGCTCAATCGCTGGTCTTTGCGCAAATCAACGAAGCGCGGGTCCATCTTAACTTCGGCGACGGGCAGATAGTGGTCCTCAGCCGCCTTTTGCAGGATCGCAACTGCTCGCTCTGTTTCGCCCAGCAGCGCAAACAAGTAAGCTGCCTCTTTTGGCAGAAACACATTTTTCTTCGCCGGTTGACTGAGCTCGTTTGATATCTTCACGGCCTCATTTCTCTTACCCATGAGCGCGTATGCCTGTGCGAGTGCGTAGGTGATCTCACTGTCCTCGGGAGCTGTGGCGTGAGCCTTTTCAAGTTCGGCGACCGCCTCGGGATATTTCTGTTTTAGTTCGTAGATCTGGGCAATGTAAGTGGACATCGCGCCAAAGTGCGGTTCGATCTCCAAAGTCTTCCGGCACTGCTCCAGCGCCTTGTCGTAATCGCGAGCGTAAAGCAGGATGACGGCAAAATCTTTGTTGATGCCCAGCGAAAGAGGATCCAGTTGTTGCGCTTGTTTGATTTCCCGAAGGGCCTCATCCAACCTGCCTTGTAATAATAATTGGGCTGCATACCAATGGTGGGCAGTAGCATACTTTGGGTTTAACTCAATTGCCCTGCGATACTCATTCTCCGCCCCTTGCCAGTCCCAATCCGTAACGGCCTTGATCGAGGCAAGTGAAGTGTGCGCCTCCGCGAGACCTTCATCATATTTGAGAGCCAGCGTTACGGCGCCTTTCGCCAGGGCATAACCTTCTTTGGGCGCGAGGAAGCCATAATCACTTCGAAGCGTGTAACAATCCGCCAGGCCGGTATACGCCAACGCGTAGTTTGGATCTTTAACAATCGCTTCCTGAAAAAAATTGGTCGCCTGTTTGAAGCCTTCATCGGTGCGCTTGTTCCAGTGATAGCGCCCTTTCAAGTAGGCCTCGTATGCCTCGCCGCTTTCAGTGTAGGTCTTAGC
>Ga0068859_100005407_pt1 | contig 12985 bp, 14 predicted proteins | sample KBSSwiS22_FD_66585 | JGI IMG/M metagenome (GOLD analysis project Ga0068859, IMG submission 66585) | Switchgrass rhizosphere microbial communities from Kellogg Biological Station, Michigan, USA - KBS Switchgrass S2-2 | ecosystem: Host-associated > Plants > Roots > Rhizosphere > Soil ... | reverse complement strand
GCGACGCCGTTCAGCCGTGACCATTTCGCCGATGCGCTCTGATAGTAGATGGCGCCCCGATAACTAATGCCGCCATCTTGCCTGAGAGTGCCGACGCCCTGGCCTGCCCATGTAGCGGAATCGCCTGCCTTGCTCATTACGATGCCCTGGCCCTCACCATGCAGAGTCCCATCTGGTCGGAGAACTGAGGTGTAGGTGCCCGTCTCCGTTGCTTCCACACCGAGCAACGTCGACTTGCCCTTGAAAGAGGTTTCCATCCCCGGGCTGCCACCTGTACTCGGTAGCACTCGTTGTGAAATTACTTTTCCTGATCCTTCGACGATTTTCTCGCCTAGCATATAGTTCTCCTTCTAGTTGGATTGGTTCAAACATGGCATTCTCTTCCTTACTTCCGAGGGAGTAAAGCACTGTCGAACCCGTGAGGTTGCAGGGGCAGGGCTTGTCCTTGCCCCGCCTCCTGCAGGGCGCGCAGCGAGTACGTACGCCGGGCAGGGACAAGCCCTGCCCCTACGAGCTTATCCTATGGCTCGACAACGTCGGCCGGTTGCCGCCCGGCCCCCGTGCCGAGACTACTTTTTCTTCTCGGGAGTCGCCGTCGCCGGAAGATCCGAATTCCAGATGTCGACCGCGCACTTCCATGTCCCATCGGCCTGCTTCTTCCAGACCTCTACGAACTTGCCGCGGTCGGTTACGGGCTTTCCTTTGGCATCGTTCACTGTCACCTCAACCGTTCCGCTCACATAGCCAATGTCCCCGGATCGCGCAACCTCGACCCTCGTCGCCTTCCAGCCTCCGGAGAATCCGGGGCTTGTGAGCAGACCGTTCCAGATAGCTCGAATTGCTGCCTTTGTCGTCGCGACCGGAGCATTCGGAGGCGCCACAATGGCATCGTCCGCGTAGTAGGACACAGTCTTATCGACGTCCTTGGCCCCCGCAGCATTGGACCATTGGGCGTCGAGGTCACGAAGAGCCTTCTCGTCTGCAGCCCGCGTGTCCGGGAGTGCAGGCGGCGGCGTCTGCGGCTGCGGCTGGCAGGCCAGGGTGAACGAAAGCAGAATAATGCAGCCGGAAAGAGTCACTTGTGTTTTCAAGGGGGTAACCTCCAGTTAGTGATGGAAAAGCGCGCAATCGTATTCGTGACTGATTCCGTTGTCAACATCCGTTCGAGATTGTTGTAGGATGGGAGAATAATGAGGGGCTTGCGGGCAATCATCACACTTGTTTTCGTGATCTGGCTTTTCGGCGGGCGTCCGGCTTACTGCCAAACGCCTGAGCCGCAGCGCCAGGTTGACGCCATCAAGGTGGAGATCGCGCTCGTAAATGTTCCCGTGAGTGTGACTGACCGCTCAGGGCGCTTCGTCACCGGCCTGACGCGAGCCGACTTCCAGGTGCTCGAAGACGGGAAGCCGCATGATATTGCTGATTTCGCGGCGACTGAGGAGCCGTTTAATGTTGCGCTTTTGATTGACACCAGCCGCAGCACACGTGGATTGCTGGGTCCAATCCGCAAGGCCGCGAGGACCTTCGTGGACCAACTCAAGCCACAGGACCGCGTACTGATCGTGACGTTCGACGAACGCGTAAAGTTTCTTGGCGATTTCACAAGCGACCGCCGGCAGCTCCAGCGCTCGATCAATTCGGTCAAGACCAGCTATCTGACCTGCATCTACGATGCCATCTCGCTCACGATCAATGAAAAACTCGCGCCGTTGAAGGGACGCAAGGCAATTGTCGTCTTCAGCGACGGCGTCGACACGTGGAGCAAGCAGTCAACAGATAAAACAACGCTTGATCTGGTTGCTCGCTCCGACGTGCAGGTCTACGCAGTGCAATATAACTCGGGAAATATCGGTGGCTCGCCCACTTCACCATACCTGCTGCCGCGCCGTTACTTCTCGACTGGTTTCGTCCCTGGTCAGCAAGGTCGCATCCAACAGGAGTTTGAACGTTATCGAATTGCCTCGGACTTTCTCCGTGCCATCGCTGCACAGTCCGGCGGGCGTCATCTGGCGGCTGAGTACATAGAAAATGCAGGACTCGCCTTTTCGCTGATTGCCGACGAACTCCGCCATCAATACACGCTGGAGTACTACTCGACCAATGAGCAGCATGACGGCGGCTATCGCACCATCACGGTTCGGCTAAAGCGCGCTGATCTTCTTGTGCGCGCGCGGCCCGGGTATCGCGCGCCCAAAGCGGAGAACTGAAGCAACGAAGACCAGGATACCTAGGTCTCAAGTTTTACCGTTGGCTTTGTGTTGGGAAAAATCTTCTCCACGACGGAAGTTCCTTCCCCGCCTGGCTTCCGCATGTTGTAGGCGTTTACCGGCTGCGAGCGGTTGACCCACAGAGTGTAATAGAGGTGATCGGCGCGCGGATCGTCCGTGTTGGGATGCAGCAGAATGGTCAACCCCAGACTGTTGAGTTGCAACCAGGGCACAATGATCGGCAGCAGGTCGTTGGTGAAGCCGAAGTAAAACGATGGGGTCACGTGCGGGCCGCGCGGTTCCAAATTCCAGTTGCCCAGCTCGACCGGAAATCGCTCCAGAGACCACCTGCGCACCAGTGCCGCCTTCTCGTAATTGTCCTCATCGAAATAGAAGTGGGCATGGTAGCTCTTGATGTCCGTGTACGGTCGCGGCTTTTTCGGCAGGCCACGCTCTTCACCCGGACGGAGGCTCAGTGGCTGCGGGGTCGCCTCCTTGTAGGTTTCGTACCCCCAGGGACTCTTCCCGATGTCAGGTGGAGGCACGATCGGTTTGAACCCCGCATTGCCGAGAGCGTTCGTATCCTGCCCCGGTGCCACTATGCTCCCAGCCGCAAGACCAGCCGCTGCCAATCCGGCGCCGATAAATTTTCGTCGCATCGGCGAAAGCAGGTCTGCCCACGCCTGATCTTCCTCTGTGTTCTGGGTGATGATTTCTCTCTCAGACATAGCTTGCTCCTCCTCTGTTCTGTCGTTCCGCCATTTTCCCTCGCTCAAAGTCGCGCACGCAACCCCACGAGCATAGCAATCTGAGCAAGGCTGCAGACTGTGCCGACCGGCAAAAACCAGAGTGTGCCTGCTGCCGCGACGAGCATTGCCATCCACGACCATCGCGTGCCAACGGCAAACGCCACTGCGATCAGCAACCACACCCACCCGCACACGGCAAATATCACTTTCATTGGTGTGCCGCGAGGATCGAGGCCGACGGCTTGAACCAGATGACGCCACGGACCGACCTGCCCCGCGTATGGTCCCGACTTGGGAGTAATGAAATCGCCGACGATGAGCGCTCGCGTCCCATCGAAGGCGAGCCAACCCGCCTCAGCAGTGGCAAACACCAGGATCAAGACCCGCGCCCAGTTAGTCATAGGTGTGCACTGTGCTCAGCACCGCATACCGCCGCAGACGCCTCAATGTAACGCGCGGTGTCTTCAGCCTCAAGCGGGCCGCGCATCGCGCAGAGGCTGTTTCAAACTTTCGAGGACGTCTTCTTTTCCTCTAGCCCGGCCCTTTAGAGGCCTTGTCTAAAACATGGCCGTCTCGAGTATTTTTCCCCTAGCCCAGCCGTTTACGGCTGGGATGGTGTCGAGAGGGAAATGAGCCCGATTCATCGGGCTTCCTCCCCGCTTGAGCTCAAGCACCTTGGAAGCCCGATGAATCGGGCTCGCATCTCAGCCGGCAGCTTACCCAGCCGTAAACGGCTGGGCTAGGGAAAAAAAGGAACCGGAAAAAGAACATGCAACGCTACGCCGCGATGTTGGCTTTGTCAGATTCAGCCACGTCGGGGTCGCGGAAATATTGGAACAACTTCCAGCCGAGAATGATCGCCGCTATGACGCCGACAATGACCCACGTCAGATTACCCAACAGTTCTGCCAAACCCTGCACGCGGTCACTAAAGGTCTTACCCAGTATGACGTATAAGACAACCCACAGCATCTCTCCCAACACGTCCCACAACGTAAAGCGAGGCCATGGGTACTCCGTGATTCCACTGCTCAAATTAATCCACGGACCGAGCGGACCCACCAACCATCGGCTAAAGAAAATCCCGGCGCCGCCCCAATGCTGAGCGAAGGCTTCGGCACGTTTAATCATGTCGGCTCCGCCCACCTTATCTGTGATGCGATGTACGAGCCGACGACCGCCCCAGCGGCCCAGCCAATAGCCGATCTGATCACCGCCGATTGCGCCTGCGCTCCCTACGACCAGGACCTGCCAGAGTTTCATCTCACCCTGCGCAACAAACGAGCCAACGGCGAGCAACATAAGTGTGCCGGGAAAGGGAACTCCCAGGCACGTGACGAGAAGGATACCGAAGAGCGCAGGCACGCCATAGAGAGACACCCACGCCAAAAGCTGATCACTCACGGCGTCCTTCCTTCACCCGGTGGCGGCGCCGGCGGTGGTGGGTACGGCGGACGCGCGTGAACGATTGCATCCTGCAGGATCGCCCTCATCTCGTTCATTGAACGCTTTTGAGACTTCGCGATCTTAAACAATGGTCGTTTGTCCGGCGGTCTGTGTGGCAATCCGAGAGCCTGATAGAGGATGTAAGATGGAACACGATAAGAGCGCGCGACATACCCCACAGTCATCCAACCGCGGATCGGCTCATCCTGGTGATAATGCCAGAAGATCGCGTGGCGTGTAGTGCGGACGGCGTATAGTCCGGTGAACCCAAGGACCAGCAAAAACAGGAGGGCAACCAGCCATTGTTGCCAACTAAATGTTCTAAAAGTTTGAAGGACTCGCTGTCTCACAAAACTACTATCTCCCTTGTGAAGCGGCGACTCTCGGGATTCTGAGATGGGATATCCTGGCTACCCACTTCGATACTGACAGCCAGGATCGATAACAAACACATTGAGCCTCGTGAGGGCCAGAGATTTAACGCAAAGGCGCAAAGGCGCAAAGACGCGGAGAGGGCGGCCGTCCTCCTTCGCGTCTTTGCGTCTTTGCGTCTTTGCGTTTCTTCCATTAGGCCTCCGCGCGACGCGCGATCAGCCCGTACGTGAGGTAAACGGCCACCGCAACATTGATACAAAGCAGTGCAGCTGTCAGTGCTCCCGGATGCTTAACGAGTTCTACGACTTCGAAAGGAAGATAGATCCCCGCCGAAAGGGCTCCGATCCACAACGCCCACGCCTTGCCAAGCCAAAGCCCGGCGGCCTCCAGAAGGCGCAATGCAGCGTAGACCAGCACGCCCAGGGCCAGCAGCCATAGATGCGCGCTTGCATTCGCCTCGAGCGCATGAAGGATGGTCAGCGGGCGACCACTGGCCGGGTTCAAGTGAAGGTGAGCTGACAGGCGGTCGATGATCGGACGCAACTGCTCGTGCAGCGCGATACCGGTCGCGGCCATGAGCGCTACAAGCGCCTTGGCGACCTCGACAAGCGCGATGCTGCGAAGAGCCATCCGTGAGGTTCTTGTCACTCCGGTTTGATTACCTGTACACGCCCATTCTTATTCGTTAATTTCAAGGTACTCCCCGTACCTTCGGCCAGGATTTGAACACCGTTCCATTCGCGTCGTTCAGAGTCTCCGGCGAGGCTCATCCCCGAGCCGTCCGCCGACGTTCCGATCTTCACACCAGGGCGGCCATTGGGGTCGATCAGCCTGAAAAGCGCCCCTTCGGGATACTTCTTGCCGTCCGGCATTGTAGTGGGTGCCGTCACGATAATTTGCGCGCGAACCTTCCCGTTATCGTCGACGATTTCAAGCGCACGCCCCCGGAGAATCGGCACGACGCCTTCTGCCGTGGCCGGACGGACACGAGCCACGATGACCATCAGAATCACGAAGTTGATCACCGTGAGCACAATCGCGAGTCGTTGAGTCTTCATTGCGTTCCCTCCATCTATACAAGGATCCCAACGGGATTAGACGTGATAAACGGGATTTTCTTCCGTAACCCGCGCCGAGCATAAGGCATTCAAGCCGCAGGGAACAAGAAAACGGAGGAGCAGTTGGGGGGGGGCTATTGTTTGGAAGAAACCACCGCGGCTGAGCGTCTGACGCTTGGAGGTAAAGATGAACGAGAGATCAATTCGCGAAGATAGCCGCAGGCAATTTATCAAGCGCTTGTCCGTCCTTGCCGTCGCGCTCCCCGGGGTTTCGATAGCCGGAACCTCACTCGCGCATTTCGCGCAAGCCCGAGAGGAGTGCGAATGGTGCGGCGCGATGGACGCACCGCCGAACCCTCCATCCAGAATCGTAATCCCGCCTAAGGGTGAACCCGGCGAGCCCCTTGTCATCTCCGGCACGGTATATAAGGAAGACGGCAAGACTCCTGCGTCGGGAATTCTGATTTATGCTTACCACACAAACGCCGCCGGCATCTATCCGAAGCGCACACCAGACACAGGACGCCCACAATGGCGACATGGTTATTTGCGTGGCTGGATGCGAACAGGAAAAGACGGTAGGTACGAGTTTCGCACGATCAAACCTGGCGCGTATCCTGGTCGCCCGGATCCGGCGCACATCCATATCACGATCTCGGGGACGAACTATCCAGAATACCCCGGCGGCCTCTTGTTCGAGGGCGATCCACGACTCACGGCCGAACTACGCGCGCGTAACGACGCGATTGTGGCGACCCCTTCTATGCGACCGGCCGGGATTCTCACGCTCAGGCGAGACGAACAGGGTGTGCTGCACGGCGCGCATGACATCAAGCTTGAGCGCCTCGCGAACAAGAATTGAAGGTACTTTATGCGAACAAAGCTGAGATGGACGGGGATCATCATCGCGTTGATCTTTTTCGCACTGCAATTCACCAGTCCCGCGCATACCAACCCTCATCTTGATGAGGCGAAAGCGCTGGAAGCTATGACCGTCATCCCTTCGGAAGTCCTGGGCATCTTTGCCCGTTCCTGCAATGACTGTCATAGCAACAAGACCAATTGGCGATGGTACACGTACGTTGCGCCCGTGTCCTGGCTCACGGTGGGTCACGTCAATGACGGACGCTCTGAGTTGAACTTCTCCGCGTGGGGAAGTTACGGCGAGCGAATGAAAGAAACGCGACTCAGGGCGATCTGCCAGCTCTGTGAACACGGCGCGATGCCACCGGCTTCGTATGCCCTTGTGCATCGAGATGTGGCGCTCTCGCGAGATCAAGTGAGAACGATATGCGAGTGGACTGCAAAGGAAAGCCGGCGCTTAGCTGCGAAGTGACGTCATATTATTTTGCCCTTCCGTACAAGACTTTGCCGGGCCGGGCTTGTGTCATCGCACTTCCGTCGAATACAACTTGACCGTTAACCACAACCTGCGAGAAGCCCTCTGCATACTGGTGAGGCTGCTCGAACGTAGCGGTATCCTTCACGCGTGCCGGATCAAGGACCACCATATCCGCCTTCATCCCAGGTCGCAGCACTCCACGATCGAGCAACCCGAGCCGCTGCGCCGGAAATGCCGACATCTTACGCACTGCGTCCTCGAGAGTGATCGTGTTCCTGTCCCGGACGTACACAGCGAGTACACGCGCAAAAGTACCGTAGCTCCGCGGGTGCGGCTTGTCTTTCCCAAAGATCGGTATCTCGCCGTCTGAACCGATCATCGTAGCCGGATGTTTGAGTATTCTCTCGAGGTCCGCCTCGTTGATCGCATGGAAAATGCCCGAACAGCCGCCTTGCTCGACGATCCACAGACCTGCCTCCGCAGCGTTCTCAACGGTCGGCTCCATTCCACGAAGGCGCGTGACGTCCGCAAGTGACTTGCCTGCAAGCGAAGGATCCCAGCCGCAGCTCGCGAGCACGATGTTCTTTGGCTCCCCGCCGCCCCGTTCCATGCGTATGATCCTCGTAGTTTCTGCCTTGATCTTTGCACGTGTGGCCGGATCCTTGAGCCGCTTCACGATCTCCCCGCGCCCACCCTCCTGCGCCCACGCAGGCAGCAATGCGGCTTGAATGCTCGTGCTCGACGCCGTGTAAGGGTATTGATCGATCGTCGCGTCTACGCCACGCGCCCGTGCTTCATCTATCAGTCGCAAAGTGTCGACGCTCTTTCCCCAGTTCGGTGGTCCTATCACCTTGTGATGAGTCACCTGCGTAGGCAGTCCACCCTGTTCGCCAATAGCAATCGTCTCCTTGACGCTATCGACCACTCCGCCTGCTTCGTTGCGCATGTGCGAAATGTAGATTCCTCCGAATCTGCCGGCGACCCGCGCAAGCTCCGTGACTTCTTCAGTAGAACTGAAGTTGCCGGGCACATAGAACAGCCCTGAGCTCAGACCCAGCGCGCCTTCCTTCATGCCCTGCTCGACAAGAGCGCGCATTTTGTCCAGTTCCTCTGCAGTAGGCCGACGATCGACTTCACCAAGCACGCTCGAACGGATCGATCCCTGTCCGATAAAACTGCCGATGTTTACGGACTTCGGAAGCGTCTCGAGCCTTGCAAAGAACGGCGCGAGCGGGACAGGCGAACTGCCGTCCGGTCCTTCAATCACGGTTGTCACGCCCTGACGCACATAGTTGTCAGCCGTTGGCACCTGGAAAATCCCTCGACGTGAATGCGTGTGAATATCGATGAAGCCGGGCGCGATCACTTGTCCCTTGACATCAATCACGCGCGCGGCCGGGTCTGTGATAGAAGGCGCGATCCGAACGATCGTGTCGCCGCGGACACCGACATCACCGCGATACCATGGGCTTCCCGTGCCGTCTACAACTCGGCAGTTTCGGAATAACAGGTCGTACTGCTGATTCTGCGCGGTCAGCGTTGGAATCGCTGCGAGGATGAGGAAGACGAAGACGAGACTGCGCCTGTTTGTCATATCTTCTTTGCGCCCTTGCGCCTTTGCATTGAGATGATTCCCGAAAAGTTACGGATTCTCCGCAAGCACACCTTCGATCCGCCGCGAGAGCTCGGCTTCCGACAGGCGGGTGGGAGAATAGAATCGAACCACGCCCTTGCGATCAATAAGCACGAAGGTTGGCGTAGCCGACACGCCGTATTGCACCATCGTATCCGTGTCAATCGTGATCGGGACGGCCTCGAGCCCCGGATAGAATTCCGTCCAGACCTTAGCCATCTGGGCCTTCTCTTCGGCAGGTGTCGCAGGCTTATCCTGCGCAGCAGTCCCATAGAATCTTGTAGGGGCAATCACAGCCAGTCCATTCGGACGATACTTTGCGACGACACGAGCAAGCGTCGCAGCCTGCGCCTTGCAGTCGCCGCACCAGTGCGCCCAAAGAAACAGCAGCACGGGCTTGCCCTTGAGTGCAGCAAGGCTCGAAGGCTCAGGTCCGATGAAATTGCCGATGTTGATTTCGGGCGCTCGCTGGCCTTCGAGGGAAAGCACGTTTATCGCCCTGCGTATCCGCGACCGCAGCGCTACGTCTTTCGCACGGCCAAACTCACCTTCCAGAAACCGAACCGCCGGGCCCTGGCCCTCGCGAGCCGCCTTTAGTTTGCCCTCGACCTCGATTGCCGCGCCGAGCGGAGACAGCAGCTCGGCCTTCTCTTCACGAATCTCTCGACGGAGCTCCGCTACATAAGCCGCGGCCTCATCAGGACGTCGCAACATCTCTGCGCCGCGAGCAAGCCAGCCGACAGCATCGAGGTATTCGGCGTCGACGCCATTCTTTCTTTTGTACTCCTCGACCGCCGCTGCTCCGCTCGCGAGATCGCCGGCAGAGAGCTTGTTCCTGACAGTTCTAACCAGCTCACCAGCAGCCATTGCCAGGGAAACGCACGTAGTCAGAACGAGAACTGACACCAGAACGCAGTTCTTTTTCAAGTGTTGGCCTCCTTGGTAGAACGTTTAGCAGCTGTCCGCCAACATACCATGCGCACGGCCCGGTGAAAATGAGTCCTGCATTGGCATCAATGGAGCCATGGCAGTATATTTGGCGCTAACCAGGGAGAGAAAGAGAGAAAGAATGAAGGGGATCAATCTAAACAGGGTGATTCTTGGGGGCCTTGCTGCAGGGTTATTGATATGGCTTATGGAGGGTCTCTCGAGCATGCTCTATGCAACCGACCTCCAGGCTGCGATGACCGCGCACAGTCTGTCAATGGAGATCGGCGCAAATACTGTCATTCTGAGTATTCTCGTCAGCCTGATCATCGGTTGCATTCTCGTCTTCTTCTATGCCGCGGTTCGGCCTCGCTTCGGCCCGGGTCCGCAGACTGCGGCCTGTGTAGCCAGTACCCTCTGGGCCGGCGGTTACCTGCCCTCGCTGTTGGGCTATCACATGCTCGGTCTGTTTCCGGTCAAGATTCTGGTGTGGTGGGCCGCAGTCGGTCTTGTCGAAATGATTCTTGCAGCGACGCTGGGCGCCTGGCTCTACAGAGAGAGTTGAGGCGGCCTTCCTTTTTCAAAGGAGACGAATATGAAGACGAGACTTCTGACGATCGTATCGATCGTGGGCGTTACGCTTGCGTTGACGCCATTCTTTGACGGCGCTCGCGGACAGCAATCTCAGATAGCCGATCGATTCGAAGTCCGTGACGAGATGATTCCCACGCGCGACGGAGTCCGTCTTCACACGAAGATCTTCTCACCCAAAGAGCGCTCCGGCCCCCTGCCTATCATCATGAAGCGCACGCCCTACGGTGTTGAAGGTTCCGCCGGCAATTTCAATGCCTATATGAAGGCGTTGGCGGACGAAGGCTACATCTTTGCGTTTCAGGATATCCGCGGCAAATTCGGATCGGAAGGCACGTTCGTCATGCAGCGACCGGCGCGAGCCTCTGGTGACCGCTCATCCATCGACGAGGGAACGGACACCTACGACACCATAGAATGGATGTTGAAGAATATTCCGGGAAACAACGGGCGCGTGGGAATGCTGGGAGTCTCCTACGACGGATGGACCACGATCATGGGAGCGCTCGAGCCACATCCCGCACTCAAAGCGATTTCGCCTCAGGCATCGCCCGCCGATATGTGGCTCGGTGATGACTTCCATCATAACGGCGCATTTCGATTGAGCTACGGCTTTGAGTACGCGGCCATGATGGAGAGTGGCAAGGACGTCCAGCAGTTCACATTCGACAGGTATGACACTTACGATTGGTATCTCGCTCTCGGCCCGCTGTCCAACGTAAATGCAAATCATTTACACGGGAAGATTCCTACCTGGAATGACTATGTTGCGCATCCCGACTACGACGAGTTCTGGAAGCGGCAGACAATGATCCCTCACATCAGCGACGTCAAAGTGCCGACGCTCAATGTGGCAGGCTGGTGGGATCAGGAGGACTTCTACGGACCGGTCGCGATCTACAGTGCGCTGGAACGTCATGACTCAAAGCGCTTGAATCATCTCGTCGTCGGTCCGTGGAATCACGGTGGGTGGGCGCGTGGCACAGGTGAGAGCCTGGGCCCGATCCCGTTCGACGGCAAGACCGCGGAGTATTTCCGTGATGAGGTGCAGGCAAAATGGTTCGCCTTTCTTCTCAAGGATAAAGGGCGGCTCGATCTGCCGGAGGCGCTTACCTTCGAGGCTGGATCGAATCGGTGGAGGCGATGGGAGGCCTGGCCGCCAAAAGGACGCGTTGTCGACAAGAATCTTTACTTCGGGCCAAACCGCTCGCTTTCGTTTGTCAAACCTGAGACACAAGGCGAACAGGAGAGCGATTCGTTTGTTTCGGATCCGGCGCACCCGGTTCCATACCGGCACCGCCCGATTCAGCCGACCTATTTCCCCGGCGGTTCGAAGTGGGGCGCCTGGCTCGTGGAAGATCAGCGCTTTGTCGATGACCGCCCGGATGTTCTGAGCTGGGAGAGCAGTCCTCTCGAGGAGGACGTCTCGATTGCCGGCGAAGTCGTAGCGCATCTCTTCGCTTCGACCACGGGGAGCGACGCTGATTGGATTGTCAAATTGATCGACGTCTATCCGGAGCACTATCCACAGAAGTGGGAGTTGGCGGGATACCAGTTGATGGTTTCCAACGAGGTCTTCCGCGGCCGGTATCGCAACGGCTTCGAGCGGCCACAGCCAATCACTCCGGGGAAGGTGCTGGAATATTCATACAGTCTGCACACGCAGAACTACTGCTTCCGTAAGGGTCACCGGATGATGGTCCAGGTTCAGAGCACCTGGTTTCCGATTATTGACAGGAACCCGCAGACTTTTGTGCGGAATATTTTTGAAGCGAAGGCTAGCGATTTCCGGAAGGCCACACATCGCGTTCTTCGCACGGGTCGTTTTCCGTCAAGTGTCACGATCCCCGTGGTGAATGCAACGCGCGAATGAGGAGGCCCTGGGATCGCCTGGCTCCAGCCTGGCGCGTGACCGAAATCGCCAAAGCGCAGACTAACAGTTTGCGCGCGCCAGGCTGGAACTGGGCAAATCGCCGCTCACGCGGCTGCGTCAAAACAGTGGCGTCGGCTTTTCTTTTCTCTAGCCCAGCCGTTTACGGCTGGGATCGGACAGAACGAATTCCAAGCCCGATTCATCGGGCTTCCAGGCCTGCTTGAGCTCAAGCGAGAGAGGAAGCCCGATGAATCGGGCTCAAATGCGTTGTCCGAGCTCTCCCAGCCGTAAACGGCTGGGCTAGGAAAAAAAAAGAAGATGACATTCACGTTTTGACAACACCCTCGACAGCGATGCCTGGATCAACCCCAATTTGCGCTACCATCACGGGCCCGCCCCCGCGCCAGGCTGGAGCCAGGCGCTCCCAGGGAGGGCGCTCCCAGGCGTCACTTCGTCGCCTTAATCTTCTTCGCCCGCCACTCTCCACCGACCTGGGTATGAATCATCTCGACGACCTCGCCCTTCTCATCCTTGATGAAGGAGAGGCGCGGCTCAGCAGGCACGCTCAGGAAGAACTTCGTTTCCGACTCCGGATAAAGTTCATCCTTTGATCTACCGGGTAGCTGGCGGAAGAGCCGGCCATTCTCGAGCGTGATGGCGACAGTCATCCCGTTCAGCTCGTATTGGCCTACATAGGCCTCGTAGATCTTGGGATCCACTCGGGCCACTTCGCGCTCCTTCGGGAGGTAGTCGAGCCAGGCATACTCCTTCGCAATACTCCGTA
>Ga0068859_100005406_pt1 | contig 12987 bp, 7 predicted proteins | sample KBSSwiS22_FD_66585 | JGI IMG/M metagenome (GOLD analysis project Ga0068859, IMG submission 66585) | Switchgrass rhizosphere microbial communities from Kellogg Biological Station, Michigan, USA - KBS Switchgrass S2-2 | ecosystem: Host-associated > Plants > Roots > Rhizosphere > Soil ... | reverse complement strand
CGCCGCCCTTCTCCGCGTCGCTGACGTATTTGCTGGCGCGCACGAACTCGCCGAACTCGCCGACCGTGGTTTCGCTGCGAGCGAGCGCGAAACCGACGTCGATGCGCACTCGCCGCTGCGGCTCTTCGCTGTCGAGGTGGCCTTGCTCGTCGGCCGGCGAGCCCATGACGAACTCGCCCGTCGGAATCACCACGACCGGCGGCGCCTCGCCGGTGATATCGAGAAAGCGATCGCGCAGCACCTGCCCCGGCGTCAGGCTCGCATACAGGCGCGCGTTGCGCAGGCGCTGCGCGAAATCGTCGAGCCCGGCGAGATCGGGACTGATCGATTGCGCGCGCTTGGCCAGCTGATCGGCAAGATCCGCATTGCCCGAATCCAGCGCCGAGCGCGCCTGCGCCAATACCGTCTCGGCGCGCTGGCGGCGGATGCCGTCGATGCGCGCACGCGTTTCCAGAAGATCGCGCGAACCCGGGCGGATCGACGATGCCTGCCCGAGCACTTCGTCCGCATCCGGGAATTTGTCTTCCGCGGCCGCCGCGAGCGCGCGATCGAGATAGGTGCGCTCGATGCCCGCGAGTCCCGCATCGGCAAGGAGATTGCCGGGATCGAGCTCCTGCACCTTGCGATAATTCGACAACGCATTGTCGTCCGCCGGCGCGGACACGCTGCCGGCTTTGAAGAGCTCCGCCGCGTGCGCGAGGATCGGCATCACCTTGTGCAAGGTCGCCAGGCGATCGCGCAGGTCCGTGAGCTCCGCGTCGGAATGCGGAATGTCGCCGAGCGCGGCCACGTAACGCTGCGCGGCGGCTTCATCTCCGCGATCGAACGCCGCCAGCGCCCAATCGCGCAACGCGCCGGCAATGCGGTCGAGTCCGCCCGCCGCATCGTCGTTGGTCGGATCCTCGGCGAGGACCGCGCGATACAGCGCGATCGCGCTCGAATCTTTCGGCTCCAGCACCTTGCCTTGCTCTTCCGCCACGTGCGCCTTCTTCAGCATTCCGGCGATCAGCTTCGTCGTCGGCGCCGGCGGACCCATGCGGATCGCGTCTTCGAGCGAGGTTCCTTCGGGTTCCGTCGTTGCGGGAACGGCCGGAGCCGGCGCGGTCGTGACCGGCGGCGGCGCCTCGACGGCGACCCAGTTCGGCTGCGGACGCGCGCTCGGCATCGTCGTCGCCACCTGCTGCGTCGCCTGCGGCTGAACATGCAGCATGTCGGGGAAGAATCGGTACGCGAGCGCCAGCGCGAGCACGGCGATCCCCGCTGCGCCGCCCAGCGCGTGTTGCTTGCGTGCGATTTCGGTGCCGGGCATTGCGTTCGGTGCGTGCCGCCGCGGATCGTGCGTTTCGGGTATGGGCTGACAAGCCCGCCGCCGCACCTTAGGCTATCGGCGGCTCGCGCTGCAACCGGGCCGCGACTTTCATTCAAGCTTCCGTCAGAAGGAATCCTCTTGGCCGACTGGATCGATCGCACCGATGCGCTGCTCGAATTCGTCGCGCACGCGCCGCCGACGTTCGGGATCGATACCGAATTCATGCGCATCAGCACGTTCTATCCGAAGCTGGCGCTGATCCAGGCCGAGTTCGGCGAACACCTCGCGCTGATCGATCCATTGGCCGACATAGACATGTCCGCGCTCGGCGCCGTGCTCGCCGATCCCGCACGCACCTCGGTGATGCACAGCGCGAGCGAAGATCTCGATGCGCTGTCGACTCGCCTTCCGCAAGGCGTCGCGCGGCTTTTCGATACGCAGATCGCCGCGGCGTTCGCGGGCCTCGGCGCCGGCGTCGGCTATCAGAAGCTCGTGCGCGAGCTCCTCGGCATCGAGCTTCCGAAAGCCGAGACGCGCTCGGACTGGGTGCGCCGACCGCTGTCGCCGCAGCAGCTCGAATACGCCGCGCACGATGTCGTGCATCTGCCCGCGATGCACGCCGAGCTCACCGCGCGCGTCGAGCGGCGCGGCTACACCGCGTGGCTGGAAGAAGATTGCCGGCGCCTCGTCGAGCGCGCGCGCCTGCACGAAACCGATCCCGAACCGCAGACTGCATTGCGCGGCGCGGCCGACTGGCCGCGCGAGCGTCAAGCGCGCCTGCGTCGCGTGCTGCTCTGGCGCGATGCGGCCGCACGACGCACCAACACGCCCAAGCCGTGGATCCTCGACGATGCCGCCGCGCTCGATCTCAGCGCGCGACCGCCCGCCGACGGCAACGAGTTGACCGAACGCACGAAAGGCGTGCGCGGCCTGCGCGGTGCGTTGCGCGCGGAATTGCTCGACGCATTGAAAGCGCCGCTCGCCGACAGCGATCTCGAGTTCGCTTCGATTCCGCGCGCACCGGCGCTGCGCGAGAAACAAGCGCTCGGCGCGCTCAAGGACGTCGTCGTCGCGAAAGCCGCGGAGCTGGATCTCCCCGAAGGCCTCCTCTGCGCGCGGCGCCACCTCGAAGCGCTGCTGGTGAGCCGCGAATGGCCGGCCTCGCTCGACGGCTGGCGCCGCGGCGTTCTTCACGACGCGCTGATGGCCCGTCTTCCCTAAGCTTCGCCCCTTGACACCGCCCGGGGTCCTGCCCGCACACTCGGCGCCATGAACCGTGTCCAGGCCCGACGGAATCCGCGCACCAGCGAAAACGCTGCGGCTTCCGCTCGCACGATGACGACGCGCACGACGACGACCCGCGAGGGACGGGCACCGGCGCGCGACTGATCCAGCAAAGCACCGGCCCCGCCCTCGACAGGGATGCGGGCCGGGAACCGGACACCGCTGCTCCCGACGACGGGGCCTCCTGAAGAAAGGAGGTCGACGTGATGTCCCAAGCTGCCAGCGAAGTGCAATCCCCCACCGCCGCGCCAAAAGGCTCCGCGGCGACGACGGCCGTGCACAAGTTCGGCGGATCGAGCGTCGCCGACGCCGCGTGCTTTCGCCGTGTCGCGGCGATCCTGCGCGCGCAGCCGGAGTCGACGCAGTTCGTCGTCGTCTCCGCGATGCGCGGCACCACCGATGCGTTGATCGCACTCGCCGAATCCGCCGCGCGCCGCGGCGACGGCTGGAAACCCGATCTCGAAACCTTGCGCGAGCGTCATCTGTCGACGACGCGCGAGTTGCTCGGCGACAACGCGCTCGCCACCGTCGAGTGGCTGAAGCGCGAGTTCGACGAGCTCGCGAGTCTTCTGCATGCACTCAGCGTGCTCGGAACCTCGAACCGTGAAGCGCTGGAACTGATCCAGGGTTTCGGCGAAGTCTGGTCGGCGCGCATGTTCGCCGACTTCTTCCGCGCGAATGGCGAGGATTGCGCTTGCCTCGACGCGCGCGACGTGCTCGTCGTCGATCACGGCGATCTCGGCGCCGCGGTGGAATGGAACGAAAGCACGCAACGCTTCGCTGCCTGGCGCGCCGAACACACCTCACCGCGCTGCATCGTCACGGGTTTCGTCGCGCGCACGCGCGACGCGCGGCCGACCGTGCTCGGGCGCAACGGCAGCGATTATTCCGCGGCCATCTTCGCGACGCTGTCGCAAGCCGCCGAGCTCACGTTGTGGGGCGACACCGACGGCGTGCTCTCGGCCGATCCGCGGCTCGTACCCGATGCGGTATCGCTCGACGCGCTGAGCTACGACGAAGCCTGCGAGCTCGCCTATTTCGGCGCCAAGGTCATCCATCCGCAGACATTGACGCCCGCGATCGGCCGCGGCTTGCCGGTGCGCATCCGCAACACGTTCCGTCCCGAGCATGCCGGCACATCGATCGGCAGCGATCTCGTTTCGGACAACTCGCTGCCGCCGGTGAAAGGCTTGAGCGCGATCGGCAATCTCGCGCTGGTCACGCTCGAAGGCGCCGGCATGATCGGCGTGCCCGGTACCGCCGAGCGCACGTTCGGCGCGCTGCGCGCAGCCGGCGTTTCGGTGGTCATGATCTCGCAGGGATCGTCCGAGCATTCGATCTGCTGCGTCGTGCGCGGCAGCGACGCGATCGCCGCCGAGAACGCATTGCGCCGCGCGTTCGCGGCCGAGCTTACGCGCGGCGAGATCCACAGCGTCAGCACCGCCGGCGACGTCAGCGTACTCGCCGCGGTCGGCGACGGCATGGCCGGCAAGCCCGGCGTCGCCGCGCGATTGTTCGGAGCGCTGGCGCGCACCGGCGTCAACATCCGCGCGATCGCGCAAGGCGCATCCGAGCGCAACATCTCGGTCGCGGTGTCGAATGCGGACGCGCCGCGCGCGCTCCGCGCCGCGCACGCCGCGTTCTGGTTGTCACCCCAGACGCTTTCGATCGGACTCGCCGGCCACGGCAAAGTCGGCGCCGCTCTATTGCGCCAGATCGAAGCCGCGCGACCGCGACTGCTGCGCGAAGCGCAACTCGATCTTCGCCCGCGCGCCGTCGCGACCAGCCGCACGATGTGGCTCGGCGAAGCGGACGGCGTCGCGCATTGGGATTCCGGCACGAATCCGCCGTGCGATCTTTCGCGCTTTGCCGAGCACGTGCATGTCGAGCATCTGCCGCACGCGTTGATCGTCGATTGCAGCGCGAGCGACGCCGTCGCCGATCGCTACGCAGGCTGGCTCGCCGCCGGCATCCATGTCGTCACGCCGAACAAGCATGCCGGTGCGGGACCGCTCGCGCGCTGGCAGGCGATCCGCACTGCGGTCGCCACGAGCAACGCGCGATTCCGCTACGAAGCGACCGTCGGCGCGGGACTCCCCGTGATTTCGACCTTGCGCGATCTCATCGACACCGGCGATGAGATGATCGCGATCGAAGGCATCCTCTCCGGCACGCTCGCGTGGCTCTTCAACCGCTACGACGGCAGCCAGCCGTTCTCCGCGCTGGTGCGCCAGGCGCATGCGCTCGGCTACACCGAGCCCGATCCGCGCGACGATCTTTCCGGCACCGACGTCGCGCGCAAGCTCGTCATCCTCGCGCGCGAAGCCGGCGGCGTGCTGGTCCTCGAAGACGTCGAAGTCGAAAGCCTCGTGCCGTCCGCGTTGCGCGCAGTCGACGCGGCGTCGTTTCTCGATCGCCTCGTCGAGCTCGACGCGCCGATCGCCGAGAGCTACGCGCGCGCACGCAAAAACGACAGCGTGCTGCGCTATGTCGCGCGCGTCGATCGCGAAGGCCGCGCGCACGTCGGGTTGGTCGAGCTGCCGGCGACGCACGCGTTTGCGCATCTCAAGCTGACCGACAACATCGTGCAGTTCACCACGCACCGCTATCGCGACAATCCTTTGGTCGTGCAAGGTCCCGGCGCCGGACCTGAAGTCACCGCAGCCGGTGTGTTCGCCGACGTGCTGCGCGTCGCCGCTGCGCTCGGAGCGCGCCTGTGAGCGCGCACGCGACCGCGTTCGCACCGGCGAGCGTCGGCAACGTCGGCGTCGGCTTCGACATTCTCGGTCACACGATCGCGGGTCCGGGCGATCGCGTCACCGTTCGTCGCGTCGATACTCCCGGCGTGCGCATCGCCGCGGTGCGCGGCTCGACCACGGATCTGCCGATGATCGCCGAACGCAACACCGCGGGTGCGGCGCTGATCGCGTTGCGCAATGCGCTGGCGCTTCCGTTCGGATTCGAGATCGAGATCGACAAAGGCATTCCGTTCGGCTCCGGCATGGGCGGTTCCGCAGCGTCCGCCGTCGCCGCGCTCGTCGCCGCCAATGCGCTGCTCGATCGTCCACTGCCGCGCGAGGCGCTGTATCCGTTCGCGCTCGACGGCGAAGCGGTCGCGAGCGGCAGCCATCACGGCGACAACGTCGGTGCGATGCTGCTCGGCGGGCTCGTGCTCGCCACTGCGCAACGACTCGTTACGATTCCCGTTCCGCCTGTGCTGCGCTGTGTCCTCGTGCATCCGCACGCCGTGCTCGAAACGCGCGAGGCGCGCGCCGCGTTGAACGGCCACTACGCGCTTGCCGGTTTCGTCGAGCAGAGCGCGAATCTCGCGCAGCTTCTCGCCGGCTGCTACACGGGCGATATCGAGCTGATCCGCGCGGGCCTCGACGATGTGCTGATCGAACCGCGCCGTGCGCCGCTGATCGCGGGCTTCGCCGAAGTCAAAGCGGCAGCGCTCGATGCCGGCGCGCTCGGCGCGAGCATTTCCGGCGCCGGGCCGAGCGTGTTCGCATGGTGCGACGGCGAAGCCGCCGCCGAAGCCGCAGCGGTAGCGATGCGCGCGGCCTTCGCGGCCGAAGGTTATGACAACGACGCGTGGATTTCGCCCGTGGCCGGTCCCGCGACGGAGGTGATCGAATGCGTTACCTGAGCACGCGCGGCAGCACGCGCCCCGTCGGCATCGGCGCCGCGCTCGGCGCGGGCCTTGCGCCCGACGGTGGCTTGTACGTGCCCGAAACGCTGCCGCTGTTCCGCGCCGACTCTTTCAGCGGACGCGAAAGCCTCGCCGCCGTGTCGGCGCGCCTGCTCGATCCGTTCTTCGTCGGCGATCCGCTCGCTGCGCACGTGTCGACGATCTGCACGCAGGCGCTCGACATCGCCGCACCCCTGCACGCGATCGCACCGCAGACATGGACGCTCGAGCTTTTTCACGGCCCGACCGCCGCGTTCAAGGATTTCGGCGCGCGGTTTCTCGCCGCGAACCTCGCGCTGATGCGCGCCCACGATGCGCCGCCGACGACGATCCTGGTCGCGACGTCCGGCGACACCGGCGCCGCGGTCGCCGCCGCATTCCATCGGCGTCCGGGTTTTCGGGTCGTCATTCTTTATCCCGACGGACGCGTGTCGCCGCGGCAGGCGCATCAGCTCGGCTGCTTCGGCGACAACGTGACGGCGCTGCGCGTCGCGGGCTCGTTCGACGATTGCCAGGCGATGGTCAAACAAGCGCTCAACGATCAGGACTTGAAGCGCGCGCTGCCGATCACATCGGCCAACAGCATCAGCCTCGGCCGCCTCTTGCCGCAGATGGGCTATTACGCGCACGCCGCGTTCGCGCACTGGCTCGAGCGCGGACGCCGGCTCAACTTCGTGATTCCGACCGGCAATCTCGGCAACGCGCTCGCCTGCATCATGGCGCGCGCGACCGGCATGCCGATCGGCGACGTCGTGCTCGCGACCAACGCGAATCGCGTCCTTCCGGACTATTTCGCCGGCGCCGAATATGCGCCGCGCGCGAGCGTCGAGACGCTCGCCAACGCGATGGACGTCGGCACGCCGAGCAATTTCGAACGCCTCCTATGGCTCTATCGCGACGACGCGAAACTGCGCGCGGCTCTGCGCGCCGAAAGCGTCGACGACGCCGAGATCCGCCAGGTCATCGCATCCAGCCGCGAGCGCTACGGCACTCTGGTCTGCCCGCACACGGCGACCGCGCTGCGCGTGCTGCAACGCCTGCGTGCCGAAGGAGATACCCGCGATTTCGCCGTCGTCGCGACCGCGCATCCGGCCAAGTTCGAGCAGGTCATCGAGCCCCTGATCGGCGTCCCGATCCCCGTCCCGCCGCCGCTCGCCGCCCTCCTCCAACGCAGCTCATCCAGCGAGCCGCTCGCCGCCGACTACGCCGCGCTGCGCGATCGTCTTCTCGCCGGCGCCGCCTGAACCGGCCGAGCCGAAATCCCGACTTGGCGATCGCCCGGTCACACGCTATGATGCGCGCCCTCGTGTGGGGCGGTAGCTCAGCTGGGAGAGCGTCGCGTTCGCAATGCGAAGGTCGGGAGTTCGATCCTCCTCCGCTCCACCATTTGATATACATCCAGCACAATCCCGAGAAATCCCGAATTGAACCATAACCCAGCATAATTGCTGGGTTTTTTTGTGACTTTTGCGTCCAGCTCGGTCTCGATTCGCCCTTTGACAGCGCGTTTCGTGACGGTAACTTTGACGGTAACTGGTCTCCGGCAAAATGAGTTACCGTCAAAATGGCATTCACCGACAGCGCGATCAGAAACACGAAGCCCGCCGGCAGTTGGCGCCACCCGTTGCCCGCGAGCCGCATCTTAGCCAGGAGTAATTCGGCTTTCGAAATTCGCCCGCTGAGCGCGAGTGACTTTTGTACACTTATCGAAAAATGTAACGATCAAGAATATCGCGACGCTGGTATCGCCTCACTCGCAGTTGCACTACGCACAATGAAAATCGGCGACGCTCTTCGCGTTGTTGTTAAGACGATGAATCGAATTGGACGTCATACGCTTGTCGTCCACGGAAGACCTCTCGAATCGCACTTAGTTGACGCGCTACCTTTGGGGTCACGGCCCGAGCGCGTGGCAGCTTGGAGAAAATACGAACGCTCGGTCCAGCCCCGGTACCGGGACGCGCTGCGTGCATGGCGAGACCAGCCCGATGAAGCTATCCAAAAGTAGGTTCGCCGCGGTCGTAGGGAGAATGCGTCGAGAGATCAGCGCGGCAAAGAGAGCAAGAACTTATCAGCCAACTCAAACAAGCAATCTGAAGGATCGTCTCCGCGCTCTTTCATGTGAAGCATCTCGCAAATCTTTTCGTCATTGACGATGAGCATGAGCTTCCCGTGCTCGCGCATTGCGCCTTGAGTCATCAAGACGGCCGCCTTGTCGGCGCCAGCTCTTGTCAAAATAATTGCCACTCGCCGCAGTCCGCGCTCGAGCAGGTACTTCTCGGTTGTGAGAATCTGCCCCTGCCTGATCTTTCCTGCATAGTTCTTGAATTCGAACAGTGCGTAGCGGCTGTCAAGGTGGTCGATTAGAAACCTCCAGAACTCCGTTGTCGGACGCACGCGGCACACAAGATCAAACCGGTTTAGTCCGTCATCCGTCCGCTGCTGCGAATGCCAACCGTAGAGATCGTTTGGAAAGAGGTATGAAAGAATCTCTCCACAAATCTTCTCGTAGTCGGCCCAGCCCTTCTTGCCACGTCCTATCTGCCTCAGCCGCTGGCAGAGATCAGTACCACGCGTGTCTACAGTGAGGGTTCCCGATTCTTCGAGCGGTCTACTCTGCGCCAAATCTCCTCGAAAAGAAGGCACATTCTGCTGCTGCAATACGCTGCTATCTTCAAGTAGAGCATCCAACTCCTCCGCCAGCTCAGGGCGAACAGACGCCTGCCTCCTTAGATCTGTTCGATCAACAAAGGTGATACTGAATTTCTTCTCCAACTCGTCGCGTAGCACGTCCGACAGCAAACAGGAAACAACGAGCATGCCCTTCTTTGCCTGCGCGTTGATTCCATTGCGTATCAAGCGCATTGCAGCCGACTCAATCAGACGGGGCTGAGCCCGAGCCGTTCTGTAGTACTTGACTTCGATCGCCCATATCTCTGTTGCAATGAGCGCACGAAAGTCGAAGCCGGCATCGCCCCTAGGGGAATTCACCTGCACATTGAAATTGTTCGATTCGAGAATCCGCCGAACCAGGTCCTCGAATAGCTGCCAGGGTGGTGCGTCGTAACGCATACTATTTTGGCCTCTGCGAATCGAGTCGCCCTATAGAGCAGATGCGACCTGTATTCAAGTGGATCTTTAGCGGATGGATATTGGAGAGCAGCCGATTGCAAAATCCGAAGTCTGTCCTAATGAAGATCGCCGTACTTTTTTGAGCGCAAAGCTAGTGCTCGCTCGCCGCCATCGAGTATGTCCAAAACATGAGAAGTGACTGCAGATTTTCGGTGCGAGAGAAACCCCGCGACCGAAAGGACGCCCACCCCATCAATAGCCTCAAAAACGGCTATGCACTCGGGATCGCTAAGTACAACCAGGTTGGCGTTGTGCGACGTCAATAGGATTTGCCGCGAACGTTTGTCGGCCACCAATACCGGAGCCACGCTTTTTGCGATGTGTCGATTGTCAAGGTTATCTTCTGGCTGATCAACAACGAGCGGACCTTCCTTCAGTTTCAGCAAAATCGGAAATACTGCGGTGCAACGCTGACCTGCTGAGAGCTGATCAATGCGAGTAAAAGCCTCTCCAGGCCTGCCCACTGCAAATCGTATATCCAAGTCGTCATTTTCGAGCACCGTAATGAGGTGCCCAAAGTCGGCCCGGGAAAACAAGACTCTATCCCCCGAGCTTAGATCCTTACGTAAATCTCTGTACGACGCAGCTAGTGTCCGATGGAACCGTCCAGCACCAGCATGATGACTGCGGATCGCGTTAAAGACTTCTCTCGTGTGGCCAAATTCGTTGAATGCCGTTACAAACTCGTCTTCTTGGGCGACACCGGGGATTACCGAAAGCTCAACGCCAGCATCCACCAGCAGCGAGTTAAACCCGCGCACCTTACCCGTCCGCAGTTCGAGCCGCTCATCCAATTTCGCGGCTACCGTTTCCGCAACCTCCGCAAGCTGATTTAGCGACTGGTCGATCTCATCTTTGAGCTGAGCGAGTCTTGACCTTAGAGTTGGAAGTTGTCGCGTCTTCTCAAGGACCTCCCGATGGGATTCCAAGAGCTTCTGAACCTCTGGAGGCAACGTTTGCAACCGCTGCCGATATTGAGTTGAAAATTGATCAAACAATTCCTCCGCGTCTCGTAGATGTCTCTCCGTGGTCTCCAGCTTTGCGTTCGCCATGCCGGTCGCGGCGTTACTAAAATCGTCGGAGATATTCGCTATCTCAGCAATATCCGCATTCACTCTTTCGGCAATCTGCGTAAGCGGCGGCGCGTCGGTCAGTCGAAACTGTTCAATGTGCATGACGGCGGCCACTCTTGCAGGTATTTCGGTAGGCAGAAGTCGTAAATGTTCCCGTAGTCGCTCAATCTCCTGTCGACTCGCCAGAGCATTGGACATTTGATCGCGCAGTTCGATTAGATTGGCATCCTTTAGCTGCTGAAGACCGTCTCGGAGGGCTTCCTGCTGTGCGACGGTGGAGGAGAGCTGTACGTACTCACCGTACTTGGCTGCTGCAGTGTCGTGCATGTGCCTAATTGATAACGCATTCAATTTAGCCTCGTCAGTTAAACGTTTGACGTCGTCCCGGCCGGCGATCGCATCCATATGAAGACGCCGAATTTGCCGATCTGTCGCGGCGTGTTCAATTTCATGCCAACCAAGCACCGCCGCCGCAAATCGCAAAGCCTCCGCGTTTTCAATCTCGATTTGACGATCGTCTTCAAACCAGATGCGAAACTTCCGATCTGTAGTTCGGCGCTCCACAAGAAGGTGAGCCCCGTCATCGCGTTTTAGCAGCAATCTAGTGCGACCGCCCGCGCCCAGGATGGCATTGAGATGCTTCGTAACCTCCTCTTGTCGTTCGGCGGGAACTTCGCTTCCCAGAGCGAATCTTAGGCATTCAAGAATGGAAGTCTTCCCTGATCCCTTCACTCCGATCAATACGTTCAGATGCGGCGAAAAGGTCATCCAATGATCACGCAGGAACTGACCATCAATGTGTAATCCAACGACGTACGATGAAGGCATCGCAGGCTCGGTCCTGGATACTCGGCTCGGCAGCTCAAGAGCAGCTTTAAGTTCGGCAAAAGACACCGTCTCCATCTGAATCCATGTTGGGAATGTCCCTAACTCAGACGCAGCATGAGCGTCGCTAGAACGGAGGCAGGTTATCTCCAGGTTTCCGGTCTCCTCGTGCTTACCGTCAAAATACGCAGCCGTCGAGTCGCTGCGCACGTCGAGCGCGGTGAAAAACTTAGTCGCCCATCGCAGAAATTCTGAATCGGAATAGATGACGTCAATGCTCCGGCTGCGAAACGCGTCTTTGCCAGAGTGCAAATGGGCGGGGATCAGAAACGCTCCAGAATCTTTGAGAATCTCGAAAATCTGGTCGATTGACGCGGTCGTTCCCTTGAGCGACGTGTTGCCGAAAGGCCTGGTTTCAACTCCGCATTCTCTATGAAGGTGTTCGCACCAATAGGCAGGGCTATTGGAAGCGCCGGGATCGAACCCGATCAGGAGATGAAAACAAATACTCTTGTCGACCTTGTCTGCGGGTTTACCGAAAGCATCGACAAAAACGTTGAGTTCAAGGCCCGCCAGTACGAGCGCTCCACTCTTCTCTGAAACTTCTCGGACGAACGCCTCATCTGGTAGGCGCTCGTGGTCCGTAAACATAACCACAGATAAATGCTTCGCGCGAATCTGTGCTGCGAAATCAGCCACCGCAGTCGCCTTGTCTCCGCGAAAATCGTGGCTCGCTGGCGAGTGATTGTGAAGATCCACCTTGTGCCAAGAGGCGCGGGGCGTCGTTTTGGCGCGCAGCTGCTTTGCGAAATCGTCGACCACGCCCATCATTTAATCCCCTCAGCGAACGAGTTGCTCATCCCTATCGTACCCACCTATCACCCAGCCCGTAAGGCGGGACGTCGGAACGCTGACAGTAACTTTGACGGTAACTCCAGGAAGCGAACTCGCGGAAACGGCACAGCCATACGGTCTGCAGCGAATAGTTCGATAGACCTCCGCCCACCAAATCGAGTCCAGCTGTTCCCGCAAGTAAAAAACCCCGCCGATCGCGGGGTTTTTTGTGCCCGTAGCGTCCGCAAAGGTCGCGTACGACCTACCCCTCGAACCGACTCGTGGCATCGCGATCGCGCTCGTATCGCCTCGTCAGCGGAAACGGCGGCAGCCAGGACTCACGACGGATGGTCCAGAGCTCGTAGGTCGGCATCAACTGATCTGGCGCATCCAGCGATCCCAGATTCACTTCGACCTCGTCGGCGCTGCGCCCGAACACGGTCGAGCCGCAGCGGGGACAGAAAAACCGCCCTGCGTAGTCGCGTGTTTCGCCTTCGATCGTCACCGTATCTTTGGGGAAGATCGCGGACGCGTGAAAAAGCGCTCCGTGATGCTTTCGGCAGTCGAGACAGTGGCAAATACCGACGCGGTATGGGCGTCCCGACGCCGCGATTCGGACGTTGCCGCATAGGCAACCGCCGGTGAATCGTTCCATGCTGCTTCTCCTGTGAACCAAGCGGTCGGAATGTTTACAACGAACCTGGGCGCGGGTCCATGAACGATGCGCCGGCCTTTCCGGTCGATGCGACATCGGCGCGCGTTCCTGCGCCCTGATCAAAGACGCGCTCCATCGTTGACGCGTCCGATCAGGGGGCGATCATGTGCGGATCATGTCTTGC
>Ga0068859_100005405_pt1 | contig 12987 bp, 10 predicted proteins | sample KBSSwiS22_FD_66585 | JGI IMG/M metagenome (GOLD analysis project Ga0068859, IMG submission 66585) | Switchgrass rhizosphere microbial communities from Kellogg Biological Station, Michigan, USA - KBS Switchgrass S2-2 | ecosystem: Host-associated > Plants > Roots > Rhizosphere > Soil ... | reverse complement strand
CCCCTTGCTCTTCTTCTTGCCACGTGGTGGCATACTCCTCCTTCGCGAGCTCGGCTCGCAAATAAGGTTTCAAAAATCCTCGCGAGCGAGTGTATACGCGATCGAGCGCGAAGCAATGATGAAAAAAATCAGCAGGGTTCCGCCGGAGCGCGGTGTGCCACGCACGCCGCATGGGAATCCGCTGGCGCAGCCGCGACCGCCGGAGCCGGTCGCCGTCCCGCCGCCCGAACGGGGCATCGCCGCGCGGCCGAACCCGCGTAGACCACAACTGGTTCGTGACGTACACGGAAACGAGTTGATGGACCTGTTCGACGTCTTTCCCGACCTGCCCCGTCCGCCCAGGCGACGCGCGAGACTTTTCGCCCGCCGGCTGCGTCGCCGGTAGTTATTCCAGCTTTCCGCCGAGGAGTTTTCGCGCGACCAGATCCTTCTGCTCGTCGTCGTCATGGCTTGCGACGATGACCAGGTTGTTCTCTGTCTTCGATAAGGCGTTCAGCCACTTCAACTGGTCGCCGACTGCGGCGGTGTCTTCGACAATCCATGGCGCATCCTTGCCGCTGACTTTGCGTACGCCGTCCATGTGCCACGCGGCGTCGCCGATGAGGAGATACTCGCGCCCCGAATCGAGCGCGATGAACATCATCTGCGAGCCGGGCGTATGCCCGGCTGCCTTGATCAGCGTCCAACCAGGCGCAAACGCCATGTAGTGGTCGTAGTCGATGATGTGATACCGCTGTGCCTGTTCTTCCGTAATTCGCAGGTCAGGGAACTGCGGCGTCGTTTCGAGCGTTCGCACCTGCGCGCGGGTGAGGATCGTTTTGGGCGCCAGTTCAGCTAGGTACGGTGTGCGAATGACTCCCGTGACGTGATCGCCGTGCTCGTGCGTGAAGATGATGGCGCGGGCGCCGCGCAGCGCCCTGTCAACCTGGCGCGCCTGTTCAGCGAAGTAGGGCTCCTCGGCGCCGCGTCCGATCTGTTTGTGCATGGGTTCGTCCATCCCCGCATCGACCATGACATAGCCGTCGGGATAGACAACCTGGAAAACCGTTCTCGCCTGCACGCTGGGAGTTGCAGGTTCGCCTTTGACGGAAAAGTTCTTGGTGCGGTGACTTTCGGCGAACTTCAGCACGTTGATGCGCGACGCGTTGCGCCCGGGAATCAGGGCGGCAGTACGTCGAATCTCGGTGATGTCAGCCGACCAAGGGGAGCTACTCGTCGGCCGAGCCTGTTGTGCCCGGGAAGCGAAGCTGCTGACGAGCACCAACGCGGCGAGGAAAAAAAGGGTGACGCGTTTCATCAAACGGATCCTAAACGAAAACGCAGGGGCCCCTCTTTGGTTTGGGGTAGCCCGGGCGACCGCAAACCGAGGGTCCGAACGAATCGAACGACTAGAAAGTAAATTTCACGCCCAGCTGCAGCATGCGCGGCTGGTACGCGATTGCGGTGCTCTGGTTCGGCTTGCCAAAACTGGCATTCGCCATGTTCGTCGTGTAGCTGCCGTAGTTGGCATGGTTGAACAGGTTGTAGGTTTCAATCATGCCGTCGATCTTCACCTTGCTGACGATGGGGAACGACTTCTGGAGTCTGACGTCCACGCGGTGGATGGGCTCGCCCACGAGACTGTTGCGCGGCACGATCGAGCCGTCCGCACGAAGTCGGTTTTCGCCGCTGCCGCCTTCGCTGCGGCGATCGGTGCCGTCCGTGACCGCGTACCGCATTCCCGAGCCGTAGAAGTAGATGCCGCTTACCTGAAACCCGTAGCCGAGATCCACAACGCCGTTGACGTTCGCACGGTGCCGCTGATCATCGGCGGCGTAGGTATATTCACCGCCGAGATCCCTCGCCAGCGCGAAATCGAGCGTTCGGCGCGCAACGATTCCGTCAGCTCCGATATACCACTGGTCGCGACGTGGATTCGCGTCCTTGAAAAACGCGAGCGTGTAGGTCGCGTTCGCCTGCCAGCGATGGCTGAACCGCTTGGTGAACGTGATGTCGGTGCCGTGATAATTCGACCAGCCGTCGAGCAGTTCGAAGTTCACCGTGCCCCACGTCGGAAACGGCCGCGCCGGGACATTGGTGAAGGGGACGTTCGCTCCAGTGGCGCGGTCATATGTAAGGTTGGCGTTAACGGTGGTCGTCGGTTCCTCGCGCCTGCCGCCCGTATACGAGTAATTGACCTCGACCGACGCCTGCGTGCCCATCTGATGCTGTACGCCAATTGACGCCTGGTGTGAATACGACGTCTTGCGGCCGGGATAGTCGATCTCCTGCGTCAACGATCGGAACGCGCAGTTCGTCGTGCGGTTGACGACGTCGCACGCGTTTTGAAGCGACTGCTGGAAGCTCGGCTTGGGACCGTGGAACCAGCCGAAAAAGTTGTCGCTGACGGTGGTGAAGTCGGTGGTGCCGTCATAAGTGATCTGATTCTCGAACCGGTGCAGATAGCCTTCGGTCTGCTGCACGCCGTCGTTCGGCGCAAAGGCGTAGAACAGTCCATAGCCGCCGCGGATGGCCGTGCGGTCGTCCAGCTTGAACGCGAAACCGGTGCGCGGCGCGAAGTTCGTCTTCTCAATCGGCAGCCCGCCGGGGAGCCATGGCAGGAACGTCGTCTTCTCACTGTGGCCGTTGGAGTCGAGATCGTAGCGGAGTCCGAGATTCAGGGTTAGCCGGTTTGTGATACTCCAGTCGTCCTGAAGCCACATCCCCCAGATATGGCGGGTCACGTCGTAGCGGTGTTCGGTGTCCGATGATGAGTACTGCACGAACCTGACTAACGGCGCGCCCGCCGGGGTCCGCATTGCGGCAAGGGGCGCCGTGTTCCACGTCGACGCGTCATAGACATTCGGAAACATCTGTTGGATCAGTGCAGCGCTCGGCGCCGGACCGGCCGTCGCATCGATGACGCCGTCGCAGCGCAGGCACCAGATGAACGCGTTGTGGAACTTGATGTACTCGGCGCCCATCTTGACGTCGTGCCGCCCCTTCATGTTGAACGCGGTGGAGTAGTCGTCGCGGACTGACGTGTTGTCTTGGAAGATGTTCAGCGGCGACGCCCCGATGGTGAGACCCTGGAATTGCGTGATGATCGAGCCGCCATGCAGTGACGGATGGTACGGAAAGTCTTCGCCCTTCCACCGCACGTCCGGCTGATCGCGTCGCTCGTAATCCGTGCGGCCGACTTTGACCTCGTTGATCGCGTTGGTCCCCAGCACCTGCGTCAGAGTGCCGAAGTACTGCGGCGCGATGCGCCCGCGAGTACCGCCGACCGGACTGGTTGGGCTCCCGCCGTTGTAGAAATCGGTGTGGAACTGCGTCGTACGACCGACGACGCGCATCTGCGGTGTGAGCTGCCAGTCGATGCGCTGGGTTGCCGTGTGCTGCTTCTTCGGATACGTGATCTCCCGATTCAGCCACGCGTACGCACTGTTGGAGTTGAAGGTCCGTGGCTCGTGCTCGAATTCGTACGCGGCGAAAAAGTGCAGCCGGTCGCGAAGGATAGGTCCACCTACGGTCGTACTGAGTTGCTGATTTGAGTACGGCAACACGCGATGCAGGATGGGGTCCTCGGCATTGAACCGATCGTTGCGGAAATAGCCTCCCAACGTACCGGTGAGCGCATTCGTGCCCGATTTGGTGATTGCATTGACGATCATTCCCGAGGAACGTCCCTGCGTCGCGTCGAAACGGTTGGCGACAACCTGGAACTCGGCGATCGCATCGCGGCTGAATTGCGGTTGCTCGCTGTCCGGCGTTGAGTGATAGTTCGTCGTGATCTGCTGTCCGTCCACGTTCGTCTGCGCATAGCCCTGACGGTTCTGCACGAGGCCGCCGCCTTCATTCCGCCGCGCGCCGGGCGCCAGCAGCGTAAGGTCCATCCAGTTCCGTCCGTTGATCGGGAGATCCTGAACCTGGCGCGGGTCGATGTTGGCCCCGACGGTGGATTCCTTGGTATCAACCAGTGGCGCTTCACCCGTCACGGTGACCGTCTCGGTCAGCGTGGCCGGCCCGAGCTGCAGGGTGACTGCGAGCGTCTGGTTCAACAACAGCTGCAGTCCCGTGCGGGTGATGGTTTGAAAGCCTGAGAGGCTCGCGGTCAGTCGGTGCGCACCGACGCGGACCGGAATGCGGAACTGGCCCTGCGCATCGGTCACCCCTTCGAACGTATTGCCGGTTTCCTCGTGGATGATGGTGATGGTCACGCCGGGGAGCACGCCGCCGGACGAATCGGTGACGGTTCCGGTGATCGTTGCCTGCTGCGCGAAGGCCGACACCGCGAAAAGGAGCAGGATCGCGGCGGCGAACACGAATCGCGAAAGACGTGCCTTCATTTCTCCTCCAGTCGATGGTTTCCGCGGTACTGCGGCTGAGTATGACGGGGGGAGACTAGAACCGGCGCCGCGATGTGTCAAGCCGCCCTGCAGGGCCTATAATCTCCGCCACTTAGACGTTCCTGCTCGCCCCCTCCCGGAGAACGTTGCCACACCTGAGGAGAACACTTATGCGAGCAATGACCATCGTTGCGTCAGCGATCCTGGCTCTGATGATTGCCGGCTACGCCGCCGCGCAGAACATGCCGTCGGCCGTCAAGGCCACCGGCGGCATCCTGACCGATGCGAAGGGGATGACGTTGTACACGTTCGACAACGACAAAGAGCCAAACAAGTCGGCGTGTGCCGGTAACTGCTTGAACAACTGGCCCGTGCTGAAGGCCGAAGCGGCCGACAAGGATATGGGTGACTGGAAGGTCATCACCCGAGACGACGGCTCCAAGCAGTGGGCGTACAAAGGAAAGCCACTCTATTACTTCTCGATGGACAAGGCCGCCGGCGACAAGCTCGGAGACGGCCGAGGAATGGTCTGGCACATCGCAAAGCCCTAACCTCGCTGCCGGATGCGCCTATAATCCGTGTTCCACAGGGCCTGCGCCCGTCCTTGCGCAGGCCCACACCTCACGAAGGAAGGTGCACCGTGCGTACTGTTACTTCCATCGCTCTCGCAATTTCCCTCCTTGTGTTCGGCGCGTGGCGGGCGGTGCTTTCCGCACAGGGCGCAACGGCCCAGACCCACATCGGTCACGTTCTCGACAGCTTCAACGGCACGCCGGACAACATGGGTTTGCTGCCGACAGCGATGGCGGAAGCAAAGGTTGCCGCCGATCACGCGGCGCTCGCCGCGAAGGCGACGTCGCTACAGATGATTCAGACACACGCTGGACACGTGATCAACGCGATCGATCCGACAATCGTCGCGCAGGGTCCGGGTAAAGGCTATGGCGTCAAGAAAGCGGCGCAGGGCGTTGCACAGCATGCCGGCTTCGCCGCCAACGCCGCCAATGCCAACGACATGGTGAAGACACACTCGATGCACGTAACCACCGCCGCGACCAACGTCGTTGCAGTGTCCGACGAGGTCGTCGCGCTCGCGCAGAAGATTCGCATGTCGACGTCCCAGGAAGAAGCGCAGAAGCTCGCGGCCGAGATGCAGACGAAGGCCGAGCAGCTGACCACAGGCGTTGACGCCGACAAGAACGGACAGATTAGCTGGAACAAGCCTGAAGGCGGCCTCGCCCAGGCGCAGCAGCACATGAACTTCATGAAGGCGGCTGCCGGAACTCAATAAGCCTGGGGGCAGGTAGCACTGGGTGGCAGTGAATAGGAGGCAGACGGCAATGAGAATCATCGCGGCATCGACGATTACGCTCGCCATTGTTGTCGCCTTCGTGGCGGGGCCGCAGGCGCAGCAGCAGCAGAATGCGCCTGCAGTCACCAATGCCCCGGGGATTCCAGGATGGGCGTACCCCGTCGCGGCCGGTGTACCAGGTCCGAAAGACGACGGAACCGTGTTTCACGTGCCGAACAGCACGGTCGGGATGACGCTGACGCAGGCACGGAACGCTGCCGACGTTCCGGACTGGCATCCCGACGAACATCCGCCCATGCCCGACGTTGTCAGGCGTGGTCGCATCGCGGAAGGCGTCCGCGCATGCGCCTATTGCCATTATCCAAATGGACTCGGACGGCCGGAGAACGCGAGCATCGCGGGTCTGCCGACGGAGTACTTCATTCAGCAGGTCAACGACTTCAAGCATGATCTCCGCAAGACGTCGGAGCCAAACATGCGTCCGCCGCAGTTGATGATCGACACAGCGAAGAAAGCCACCGACGCGGACATTCGGACCGCGGCCGAATACTTCGGCAGCATGAAGTTGAAGCCGTGGATCAAAGTGGTTGAGTCGAAGACAGCGCCGCGCACGCAGATTCTTGGTGGCATGCTGGTGCCGCTCGAGGACAAAAGCACCGAGCCGATCGGCAACCGGATCGTGGAAGTTCCCGTGGATGCACACCTGACCGAAACGCTCCGCGACTCTCAATCGCCGTTTGTCGCCTACGTGCCGGTGGGCAGCATCGGGAAAGGCGAAGCGCTCGTCACGACGGGCGGAGCGCGACTCGCGGGTGGAAAGATCGTCGCCGGCAACACCGCCGCGTGCGGGACGTGCCACGGTGCGGATCTCACCGGCTATGCGGATATGCCGCCGATTGCAGGCCGCTCACCGAGCTACCTCGTTCGGCAGATGCTCGACTTCCAGAAAGGGAACCGCAACGGACCAGGCGCGAAGTTGATGAAGCCAGTCGTGGCCAACCTGACGATTCAGGATATGGTGGCGATTGCCGCGTACGTCAGCTCTCGCTCGCCGGAGTCATCGAAGTCGACGACCACCGCACGGCGCTAATCGTGAGGGAGTTGGGACGGCCTCAAGTCGTAGGGGCGGACCGCAAGGTCCGCCCCTACATTGCTGATCAGAAGTCGAGCTGAACTCCGACCTTCGCGAAGCGTCCCAGGATGACCGCCTGCGGACGGAGCCATGACGCGTAACTGGTGTTGACGCCGGTTACCGCGTCAACGTTCAGCGCGTTATAGAGATCGAATTGAAACGTCGTTTTCGTCCGGCCAAGGCGGACCGGCCGGGCGAAGCGGACGTCCAGTTGATTCAGCCGCTCTCCATACAACGTGCCGGGCGCGACCAGATTGACCGAGACATTCGCGACGCCCCCCGAGAGACTGCGGCCGAGCGACGGCGCAATCTGCGCGTTGGTCGCCGTGTAAAACGCGTTCAACTCCGGCCCCGGAATGCTCTGAAGCGCGGCGCTGATCTGCACCGCGACCTGCGGGATCGTGTACGACCCGAGCAGCTTCAACTGCGTCTGGGGCCGCTCGGTACGGCAATGCCAGACGAGAGGTCCTGCAAGATTCAGCGTTGACGTGCTCGTGCCAGCGGCGACAACCGGAGCGGAGTACGGATCGGCCACTGTGTACTCGGGCACTTTCGATCGAAGATCGCACACGTCCTGCGTGATAGTCCCCGTATCGAGACCGCCCTGGAGGAGGATTTCGTGCGGCATGCGCGCGTTTACCGTGATCGCGACACCATTCCACATCTGCACTTCCCGGCCGAAGTTCTTCGCAAACGTGGTGATGTTGTCGGTCTGCCCGAATCTGGTTGGGTTCACATCGTAGAGACCAGAAATCACATTCCCGCCGCCGCCGGGCAGCCGCGAATCGACGGGTACGGTAATGCTGAACTGCGTGAAGTCGGCCGCCGTGACAGCACGGTTGTCCACGACCGTGAAGTTGCCATACCAGCGGCGGAAATACGTGACGTCGGCAGAGAGGCCTGTCATCAGTTGCCGCTGGACGCCGGCGGAGAACTCCCAGTTGTAGAGGCGCTTTCCCCATCCACGCAGGACATCAGGGTCGAAGTTCGCCTGCGCTCCCGCGCTTCCGAACAACCTGTTGGCCACAGCGTCGCACTCGCCGTTGGCCGTCAGGACGACCAGGTTGCAATCCGGAATGAAGTTGCGATTGTCGTCGGTCCACGAGCGGGTCGTCGTCGTCGCAAGTCGGACGATCGGGTTATTCGCGCCGGCAATTCCGCCGACGGTGTACGGCTCGACGTTGCGATTGAGGCTCATTTTGAGTGCCGTCTTGCCGTTGCCGTTCAGGTCGTAGGCCGCGCTCAGTTTTGGACTCAGGTCTTTGAGGTTCAACCCGGGAGTGTCCGGGAACGTGAAGTTCCGTTCCGGTGCGAGCGGTGCGGGCCCTACTGACTGCGCGGGAAAGCTGTTCTTGAACCAGTCCAGCCGCAGTCCCGCATTGACGGTGAGGCGCTTGATTGTCCATCGATCCTGCGCAAACGCGCCGAACTGGTGATCCACATCTACGACGAACTGCACCGGGTAGGCACGCATCGTGATCTGGTTCGGGACGCCATTGTTGAACCGATAGCTGACCGGATTCACGTCCCAGTCGCGCTCCGACGTGTTGCCTGAGATGTCGCCGACGCCGAACTTGAATGAATGCGCGCCGGTGATGTACGAGACCGCCGCGCGATAGTAGAAGACGGCGCTCGTCCGATTAATGAAGAACTGGCGGGCCCGGTACTGCCGCCCGGTGGACTGCTCCAGGGCGCTAATCATCGCGGGGTTCACCGTCCGATCAGGATCGCGAATCGCGCGCTCGAAGGTCGTCTTCACGGCACCGTCGATCAGCATGTTGTTGGTCAACGGAATCGTGACGTCACCGGTGATCTGCCGCTCGACGGGGAAATAGTGGTACGGGCCTGCTTCGACCGCGAGTAGCGTGCTGCCGGGCGCACCCGTCGTGTCGAGAATCGACGGCCAGTTGCGCGCCGTCTGTTGGACGTACAGGAAGCCAATTTTCACCTTTGGTGCGCCCTGAACCGTCAGTCGTAAGCGCCCGTCGTTCACGTCGGAATCGTTCGACACGGGTTTGCTGAGATCAGGCTGATACGTCCACACGTTCGGGTTGTTTGCGTTCCTGTCGTAGAACTCGTCGGCCATCCACTTCGACGACGTCGCACGTCGGCCGGACAGGTAGAACCACGCCCTGCCGCGACGCAGTGGTCCGCCAAACCCGGGATTGAAGTCGAACATGTTGTGAATCTTGTTCGGCGTGCGAAGCCCGGCGTCCTGGAGCCGCTGCGTGAAATTGCTGCTGCCAAGTCCTTCCGTCGTCCCGTTCATGAACAGGACACCGTTGAACGTGTTGCCTCCTTCGCGCGGGATGACGTTCATCCTGACGCCGCCGCCGGCGGTGTCAGCGCCCGCGCCCGAATAGTCCACGGCAATTTCCTGCGATGCCGCCATGTTGAAAGTAATCTGCGAATTCGCCGGCGAGATGAGGGCCGCCGTCGACAGGCCGTTTTCCATCAGCGCCTGCGACGCACCTGTCGATCCGTGCACCTGCATCGTGATTGCGCCGGAGAGTTGTGTCGCACCTCCGACGTCCTGGTTGGCCGCAGGGACGCTGACGCCAGGAATCAGCGCCATTTGCGCGAACGGCGAACGGCCGGCCGGGAGCTTGTCGATCAGATCGCGATCGATGACGCGCTGCTTGTTCGCGCTCTGGATGTCGACGATGGGCGACTCGCCGCTGACCGTGATGGTCTCTTGCAGGTTGCCGACACGAAGTTCCGCGTCGATGGTCGCCGTGAACGTGCCGGTGAGCTGAACACCCTCGCGCTTGACCGCGCTGAAGCCTGGGAGCGTGAAGGTGACGGTGTATGTGCCCGGTGGCAGCAGCTCGATACGGTACTGACCCGTTCCACCTGTGACGACTGTCCGGACGTTTTCGATCAACGCCGGACCCGACGCCTCGACGGTCACGCCGGGCAAGACGGCGCCTGACGCATCTTTGACCTGGCCGGCAATGGACCCCTGCGCCTGCACCAGCGTCGGCACAGACCCAAGAACTATGACCATCAATGTGACGACTCGGAATCCACGCATGGGGACCTCCTACGTCGGGCGTCGTTTGGTTCTGCGGTGTTGTCGTGTTTGGTGGACGGCGACTATAGGTCCCGATGTAACCGATGTCAAGAATCGTGCGCCATTTTGTGCGCCATTTTGTCGTACGATTGGTGGTTGGTGCGCTCAGAGAATCGCGCAACTACCGTCTATGAACAACTATCGTGCCCTCGAGCAGCAGCTCTCGTCCGAACTTGGCCTGACGCGGCGTCCCGTCGCAATTACATTCGTTGACGCGCCTCCCGCAGGAGTGTCCAAATTCACCGGCTCCGTGCCGTCGGGATGCAGCTTCTGGCGTCTCGCATCGGACGGCCGCGTCTTCTTCACCCTGCCGAATGATCACTACAACTGCGCGATCGGCTCCTACACGCACAACATGCCGCTGCCGCGGGAGCGGGCGAACGAGCTCGACGAGACGCTGGGGTTGATGGCAGACATCGGCTACATTCGGATGGAGGAAGTCCCAGGCATCCCGGTGCTGCCCAAGACTCCGGCCGTCGTCGTCTATGCGCCGCTCGGCGACACGCCCATCGATCCGGACGTGGTGATTTTCATGGCGTCGGCCGCGAGCGTAATGCTGCTGCACGAAGCGGCGATGTCCGCGGGCGTCGCTGCGAACTTCAATACACTCGCGCGCCCTACGTGCGTGGCCGTGCCCGCAGCGCTCGCCGGCGGGATGGTGGTCAGTTCCGGCTGCGTTGGCAACCGCGTGTATACCGATCTCGGCGAAGGCGAACTGTACGCGGCACTTCCCGGAAGGGATTTGGCGAAACTTGCGGACAGGGTACCCACGATCGCCGCCGCGAATGCGAGACTTCAGGAGTACCATCAGGCGCGTCGTCAGCAGCTCACGCTCGCGCCGGTATAAGCCCCTCGACTAGCGTTTCGTCGCTGGTGCCGGCTTCGAGAATTTCGCCGCGTCGACCGGCACATTCGGCCGGATTCCACTTAACTTCACCGTCATCTGCATGTAGGTCTGACTGACCGTCCACGTGAACGGCATCTTCACCCCTGCGACGTCACGATAATCGTCGTAATTAATCTCGGTCGGCACGGGGCCAACGGGTGTGTCGTTCCATCGCACCAGCCGGACCAGCATTCCTGATTTCGTGTCGAAGTACAGGTTCACCGGCAGCAGTCCGGGGTTTGTACCCTGAACGATCTGCACCGGACGATCGTCGATCGCCGTTCGTCCCACTCTCCATCGAGCGAACGCTTGCTTGATGCCCGCGGGAAACGCCACAAGCGCTTCGAGCCGGTAGCGATCGAGATTGCCGCTCGTCAGCGTCTCGAGTGGCGCCGGCGCATCAGGACCAGCCCACCAGCCGTTGCGGCCGTCGAACACGCGATAGCTGTCGCCGTCGGCCATGTGAATGATCCAGGTCCGCTGATTCGGCGCTTTCGCGAAGATGTCGACGGGCACTTCCTTGTGATCGGTGTCAAAGCCCGAATACGTGCCTGTCGCCGTGAAGCTCGCGATCCCGGCGAGCTGCGCGGTGCCGCCGAGCGTCTGCAGGTACTTGTCCAGAATCTGATCCGCCGTGATGTTCGTCTCGGCGGGGAAGTTCATCACATTCGGATCGTCCTCGGGCTCGCCGTACTGAAGCGCCAGTTTCGGCGAGTTCACCGGTGTGTTGTTTCCCCGGTGACAGGTGAAGCACGTCACCATCTTCCGACCGCCGAAGTTGGCCTCGTTGATGGTGTTCATCATCGCAATCATCTGCCGCGCTCGACGAATGCGCGGAGTCTCTTCGCCGAAGGCGTTATGGTCGAAGACCGACTGCTTCAAGTGGCAGAACGTGCAGTCCTCGCCCATCGATGAGGCGAACATACCCATTACATCGAAAAATGTATCGATCGGAATTCCCTTGAGGACCTGAATATTGCGGAAGACCTGCTCGGTCAGCTGCGGCGGCTGGGACGGCGCGGCCTGCTGCGCAGACGCAGGGATCAACGATGTCGCCAGCAGGCACAATACGGCCGCGAATGCGAGCCTGAAGAGAATTGGACGCGTTCGAGCAGACTGCATGGCGCCTCCCGTGTCGCGGCGCGCGTATGGTAGCATCCGCTCACGATTTCATCCCCGCCTCGCCCGACGGGTGAGACAAGGAGGCGATATGCGCGTAATCCTGGCGTTGGGAAGAATCTTCGTGGGAATTCTGCTCGCCACTTTATCGCTCCAGGCACATCACTCCTTCTCCGCGACGTACGACGGCAACAAGCCGATCACGCTGAGGGGCAAGATCGTCAAGCTCGGGTGGCAGAACCCACATGCCCACCTCTACGTCGACGTGACGAACGCCGACGGCAAAGTGGTGACGTGGGAAGTCGAGAGTGCCGGACCCACGACCCTGATGAAGCAGGGGTTGCGCAAAGAGGACTTCGTCGGCCAGGAAGTGGTCATCAAGGGCTTCCTCGCCAAGGACGGGACGCCCACCGTCAACGCCAGCAGCTTCACGCTCGTTGAGGCGAAGAAGGAATTCGTCAACGACGAGAAGGCCCCCTAGGCGCGGGAGACGACGATGAGGCGATGGACGGTCGCGGTCAGTATCGCTCTGACGCTCGGCGCGCAGGCGATCTCGATCGCGCAGGCAGCGTCCGATTTCTCCGGCACGTGGCGACTGAACCAGGCCAAGAGCAGCCGGGCGATCGTCGGTAACACGCCGGACATCCAGTTTGCCAGTCAGCTCGAGGTGAAGCAGTCGGCAACCGACCTCGCGATCGTGGCCACGAGCGTTCGTCAGCAGCCGGTGTCGGCCGTTTATAAGCTCGACGGCAGCAAGGTGAACGTGCAGGCGCCGGAAGGGATCATCGAGACGGGGGAAGCGAAGATGAACGGGACGACACTCGTCATCACATCACGGCGGTCGTTCTCCTCACCCGCCGGCGACATCGTCGTCGACTTCAAGGAAGTGTGGAGCCGCACCGGGAACGAGCTGACCGTCGAAAAGACCCGAACCCAGAGCGGAGACTCGAGCACGCAGAAAGCTGTGTACGACAAGCTCTGACCCGATTCCAGGGGATTGCATGCGCGTCCGCGTCCTTCCGTGGTTGATTGCAGGTACTGTCGCAGCAACCGCGCTTTCGGTATCACCTAACCTCACCGCACAGACGCCGGCGCCGACGGCGAGGCGCCCGCCCGATCTTCAGGGTGTCTGGCGCG
>Ga0068859_100005398_pt1 | contig 12999 bp, 10 predicted proteins | sample KBSSwiS22_FD_66585 | JGI IMG/M metagenome (GOLD analysis project Ga0068859, IMG submission 66585) | Switchgrass rhizosphere microbial communities from Kellogg Biological Station, Michigan, USA - KBS Switchgrass S2-2 | ecosystem: Host-associated > Plants > Roots > Rhizosphere > Soil ... | reverse complement strand
GGCTGTTTATAAGAGATCATATACCCATCGGCATTGTAGGTGTACGCAGCCGGAAAAAATTTTGAGCCAGCACAGGATTCATTGCATCAATAAGGTTATAGTTGCGGAGACCCGGCGGGGAAGGAAAAAAAGACAAGCAATGATACTTTGACGATGAGTATTTTTTTATCTCGGTCCATAGTAATAAAGTTAATGCAAATCTTAATTGCAAAAGCTGCCTGTTTTCAGCCCCGTTCCAAAATGCCATGGCAGCCCCCGCGCCCGCAGTCCCGTAATATTGCAATTAAACCAATAGTGGCCCGAACTATTTCTTTACAAACTGCAACGTTGTTGTCTTACCGTTAGTAGTTACCTGTAAAAAATATATCCCCGGTACAAGACTACTGGTAGCGATACGTGTTTGCGTGCTGAATGGCACTTGTGTCTTTTGCAAAGTTTTGCCTGTTGCATCCGTGATACTGAGCTCGTTTATAGATTGCAGATCCAGGCCGTCAAGCATCAGCGTGGTACTGGCTGGATTGGGGTACAGCATGAGTTTGCGCTGATGCTCCGGTATTGAGTTGGTGTCCGTTGCATAAGGAAGTAACCTCACAGACGGTGGTGAGGCAACCAGGTACCTGGATAATGCCATATCGCTGCCACTTTTGCCAGCGGCAACAATTTTACCATCGGGTTGCAACGCCACACCATTGGCATAGTCAATATATCCGAAGCCGGTAGTTATTCTGCCGGTGCCGGCGGTACCGAAGTGTGTATCTGGTGTACCATCTGGCAGCAGCCGGGCGAGACAGAAATCATCGTCGGTATTCGAATCGACGTATCCGCAAGCGACGATGCTGCCATCTGCCTGGATGGCAATGGCGTTCAGGTTGGCAGCATTCGTAAATGCAATTCCTGTGCGGCCGTTTCCGGCAAATGTATTGTCAGGTGTCCCGTTGGTATTGAAGCGCATCACCAGGAAATGTGTTTTCGGCGAGGTGCCGGTTTTGTACCCGCCTCCCACAACAATTTTATTATCGGCTTGCAGGGCAATCGAACTCACTGTGGTATAATCAGCCGTACCTGCGGTTTGGAAAACGATTCCATTCGTACCAAAGTCAGTGTCAAGGGTGCCATTATTGTTAAGCCGGAACAGTACGGCCTTTGGATTGTAGCTAACGCCCGTACCAAGGGTAACCTTTGCCATAGTACCGCAAACTGTTACCTTACCGTCCGGTTGTATTGCCAGGTGAACACTATAAGTGATATCGTTTGGTTCAGGATTGATGGTGAAAATTCCATTTGATCCAAAACTATTGTCGAAGCTGCCATTTGTATTCAAACGAAAAACGCGGAAGGCGCCATTTTGATATTGTGATGTTGAACCCGCAATCACTATCTTGCCATCGGCCTGAACAGCCACGCTGTTTGTCTGCCCGGCCAGCACACCCGTGATGATTAATTTTCCGCCGGTGCCAAATGTGTTATCTCCGGAGCCGTCTGCATTGAGCCGTACAACCGTGGCTTCCGGTTGATAAAGATTACCGGCCGCTATGCCGCTGGCTACAATCTTTCCGTCAGGTTGAAGGGCAAGAGACGTGGCAGCGGCATATTGTTCCAGGGAAATGCCCTGTTCTCCGTCGCCACCAGCGAACGTATTGTCCAAGGTTCCGTCTGTTTTGTACCGGACCACCAGCAGGTTGGTTTTGTTACTGCTGGTAGTATAAGAACCGGCCGCAACAATTCTTCCGTCAGCCTGCACTTTTACATCATTGGCATTACAACTGGTGCCCAATGCGGTTCTTACCAAACCGTTGTTTGAGAATGTATGATCAAGGGCACCCGGTTGTCCCAGAACAGACATGGTCGAAAGAATTATGGATGATGTAAATAAAAATTTTTGTGTGTTCATTGGATAAGTGTTTAATATTTGTTTCGGATTGCCGTTGCTGCTATTCACTGTTTTTTAATAAACCGTAACGTTTGTGCCTTTCCGTTACTAATTATCTGTATGAAATAGCTTCCGGCCGCAACATTGCTGGTATTGATCTGTGTGTTTGAGCGGAAAAGAATGCGGTTTGTTTGTATGGTTTTTCCCAGCGCATCGGTGATATTGTATTGCGTAATTGCCTGCGGGTCCAGGCCATCAAGTATCATTACATTGCCGGCAGGATTAGGATAGAGTGAACGCCTTTTTATTGGTTGTGCCGAATCAGGCGATAATGAACCGGGCAACAGGCGTTGTGATGGCAGTACTTTGACGACCACCTGGTACCGGGCCAGCCCGATATCATTGCCACTTATACCTGCCAGCAGAATTTTTCCGTCGGGCTGAATGGTGAGCGCGCGTGCCCTGTCTGCATATCCGAGGCCCGTGGTTACCTTGCCGTTACCTGCACTGCCGAAATAAGTATCCAGTGTACCATCCTGCATCAGCCTGGCTAACGCAAAGTCTGCATCTGAGCTGGATTGTATATAGCCTCCTACAACAATTCTCCCTGAATTATCTACGGCAATGCCCTCTGCGGCGGAGGGTTGTGAGAACGCAATTCCTGTTCTGCCATTTCCCGCAAAAGTATTGTCCAGCGTTCCATTCGTATTGAATCGCATGACCAGGAAACGACTGGCTGGTGTATTGTAATATCCTCCAACTACTATTTTATTGTCAGCTTGCAGCGCCACACAGGTAGCGCCTGTAACATTATAGCCACCTACTTGCTGGTACACTATGCCACCGGTGCCAAAGCTCGAATCCAGCGAACCATCGGTTTTTAGCCTGACTACCGCTGCATCATAAATGCTGTGATCCACATAAATTATCACATGTTTACAGGCGATAACCATTTTTCCATCTGGTTGTATGACCATCCTGGCTGATTCTACAAGGCTGCTGGCCAGTAGCACCGTTGATATGCCGTTTGTTCCGAAAGTATTGTCCAATGTTCCATTGCTGTTAATGCGTATCGCACACAACCGTGCATTTGCGCCGGAGTAACCAGGCTGGGCCACTATGATTTTGCCGCTGGCAAGTATTGCTACACTGTTAATATTCCCTGCGCCAACATTTGGTATCAATAACTTGCCACCGGTACCGAAACTATTGTCCAGCGTTCCATTGCTGTTCAGTCGCACAATAACCACGTATGGTTGGTATTGAGCATCATACGAATATCCGCATGCTACAATTTTTCCGTCTGATTGAAAGGCGACTGAAAAGGCGGAGGATTCTATGCCGATCGCGATTCCCTGTTCACCATCGCCACCAGCAAACGTATTATCGAACGTACCATCTGCATTATACCGTTCTACCAGGAAATTGATAATGCCCTGCGCAGTGGTGTATGCTCCTGCCACGACAATTTTTCCATTCGATTGAACCTTTACATCTGCGGCATCGCAGGAGGTGCCCAATAAAGTTCTAAGTAACCCGTTGCCGGCAAAACTATTGTCTAAATAACCGGGCTGGGCAAAAAGCGTCGTCACTCCAAGGCATGCGACCAGGAGCGTCAGTGTAGATTTCTGTTGCATAGTTTGTGTTTAATGGTGGAAAATTGCTACCGCTCGGGGCTGGTTAAGGGAATTGTAATAATAGCTGGTCAAAAAGGAGTCTTACCAAATAAAGATAGCGTTTCCGCAAAGCACCACAATACCCGAAAAGTGGAAGTGCCACCGTTTCCTTCCCCGCCGGGTCTCCCAGGCGCAGTCTCTGCTGCGATATTCATTAAGTGAAACTGAAATTGTGCATGACTCGCCGCAATCAGCTGTTTGATCATTGAATTGGTGTAAACTGTAAAATAAATTATATTCATAGCTCTGCGAAGTATTATGCAACAGGTGAACAGAGCATCTATCCTGTTACCAATTATGTGGAGGTGGAAGATATTGATTTGACAAAAGGTCCACCGGGTCCCGCACAGGATTCGTTGCACCGATAAGCTTCCTTCCCCGCCGGGTTTCCCAGGGTCTTCCCAGGCGCAGTCTCTGCTACGATATTCATTAAGTGAAACTGAAGTTGTGCAGGACTCGCCGTCAGGAGTTGTTCAACTATTCATCGCATATTAATCCTTTCCCAAAAATCAATTCAAATCAGCGTCAAAATTTTTAACTTGGGCCGCCGGTAAAGTGAGTCGCTCTAAATTGATTTGACAAAAAGAACCGACGGCTCCTGCACGGAGTTTGTTGCAATGAAAGATTGTGCCGGCGGAAACCCTGCGGGGAATAAATTTATTTTAGTATCAGCGATAGCCAGGCATTGCTGAAATCCTTGCACGATTTGTTCCGCAGCCAAGCGCTCAATTTTCGAAGATGAAGCGTAAATATTAGCCGTATCGAAAAATAAAAAGTCAAAAACGAAAATGAAAAGAGTATTATTTTTTGCTCTGGTTGTTCTGGCGTTTCTACCGGCACAAGCACAGAGAAAAAGCAAGGATAGAAAGTCAAGGAACGGAGTCTTAGCTCCCAAGCCCGTATTCCGAGATCCTGTTTATGACGGAGCTGCCGACCCAATAGTTATATGGAACCCGCTGGTATTGAAATGGTGGATGTTTTACACCAACCGCAGAGCTACTATGACTAATCTACCCGGAGTCAGTTGGGTCTTTGGCACACCTATCGGTATTGCTGAATCTGCTGATGGTGCAAATTGGAAATATATAGGCACTGCCAATTTTAATGATCTACCCAGTGAATGCGGCGGCAAAGATTCAACAACTTTATGGGCGCCCGATATTGTGTTAGGTGATGATGGCAAGTGGCACATGTATCTAAGCATAGAGCCGGGCATTGACGTTAAATGGGGTCTGCCTGGCTTTATCGCACATTTAAGCAGCACCAACCTTCGCGATTGGAAATATGAAAGCAGGCTTTCCCAACTGGGCACACGTGTAATTGATGCCGACATATTGCGAATGCCCGATGGAATGTGGCGCATGTATTATAAAGATCAAGCGGGTTACTCGCATATCAATGTATCAGAGAGTAGAGACCTCTACTCATGGTCTGCTCCGAAAGAAGCACTAAAAATTAGAGGAGAAGGACCCATCGCTTTTCTATGGAAGGAATATTATTGGCTTGTTGTTGACACATGGAACGGGCAAACCGTTCACCGCTCAAAAGACGGCAATATATGGGAAGTGCAACCCGGAAGTCCCCTTATGCCAGATGCTGAAGGAACTGGTAAAGATGATATTCCTAATGCATTACATGCTAATGTGGTTATTAACAACGACCGGGTGTATATGTATTACTTCACGCATCCCGGCCGGGTAGGAGAAGGTAAAAATAAAGACACTTATGAGCAGCGCCGCACTTCTATCCAGGTTGTTGAATTGAAATTGAACGAAGCAGGATGGCTTACTGCCAGCAGAAATGAACCAACTTATGTGAAACTGTCCAGACCAAAATAATGCGACTATTCATTCTCAAAAAAAACGAAACGACTTAGAAACAGCGTTTATATATCATGGTGGGAGTGGGATATTTATTAAAGTGTAAGAAGCATTTATTTTTAGCATGATTCATTTTAGATTTTTATTTCTTTTGTTTTATTTGCAATTGGCAAGTGTATGCCTACAGGCCGGCTTTATGCGTTTACACCTGTTCATTCAAAACAATGGCACAAGCGTTATACTTCGGGCGGGTAACACACTTACACAACGCAGTATGCGTACAGCTTCCAATATTGCAACTGTAAAAATGGACATTACTTATATGGCTGATGGCCAATTTGCCGGGTTGACACATTTTTCAACCACCAGCCATAGCTTATTTGGTATCAGGCAAGAAAATGGCATACGCAGTTTAGTATATCTCAGCAATGGAAAAGATACTGTAGGTATAAGGGTTAATGGGAAATCTATCTGGCTTCGATCAACATGGGATGCCAACGGAATTAGTCGTTGTGTTTTTAGTACCGATGGTAAGTCTTATCAACCTTTTGGGAGCACGTATCAAATGACCTGGGGCAGTTACCGGGGAGATCGCATCGGGATTTTTAATTTCAATAGTAAAGACGATAAGGGATATGTGGATGTTGACTGGTTTCGATATGATTATGGGAAGTGATAATGGATAAATTACCTTTTCGTTTGGGTTTGTTCCTGGGTCATAGTAGGGATTGTTAAAAACTTTCCCTTTTCCGTCGGGTCTACCTACCGCTTTCCCAGGCGCGGTCTGTGCAATGCAGTATATGAATGGGAAATAGAAGTTGTGCCCGACCCGCCCTCCTGAGTTGTTCTACTATTCAGCGCGCATTAATCCTTTCCCAAAAATTAACTCAAATCAGGGTCAAAATTTTTAATTTGGGCTCTGCCAGTGAAGTGAAACACTCCAAATTGATTTGACAAAAGAACCGTTGCTCCCGCAGAGAGTTTGTTGCAATGGTAAGATTGTGCCGGCGGGAATGAAGGATAGTACTTACTTGACAATTCCGCAACCAGCGATTATTTTCTTTTCCATACAACTACAGCTGTTATTGCACCGCCATTTGTTGTATGTGTTACAATATATCTTAGGAGGTTATTTTCAAGCGTATAAGACCGTTCCTGAATAGTGCCTTCCCAATTTGGATAAAAGGCATGTTCCACTTTAAAGGTAATGGTATGTTTCGCTTCATCAACTGAATACTCGCCGAAATGCGAATTATTACCTTGCACCAGGGCTGCATTTTCTTCGGGGGTAGCTTTGTTTTTATCGTTAGCGGCTACTTTAGGACGCACCGCTTTTAAAATCTGAATGGCATAATCACCATTGGGTTCAAAGACAAGCAAGCCTTGGGGGTTCTCACCGTAAGGCAGTGTTTTGCTGCTGTCAGGATTAATATTTTCAACTGCCGCTAATGACCACGCACCTGCAAATTGTTTTTTTATTCTTTCAGGAGCAGGTTTATTATTTGTTTGTGCTATTGATGAATAAGCTGATACGGCAAATAAAATAACAGTGAATACTTTTTTCATATCGGTTAATTTTTTTATCACAAAAGCCTGTTGCGATAACATCATTTTTACTTTGGTAAGGCAAAATTATACAACAGTTGCGGTTCCATATCTGTATAATTTTGCACTAATTCTGTATTTTTATGTCAATGAAAAGAGAAAATTTATATCAGCCATTTGAGATTGAGTGCAAAGCGCTGCAGCGTTTCACAAAAACCATGAAATGCAATAATTTTTTTGAGCTCATTTTCATTTTGGAAGGCACGGGCATACAAATCGTAAATAAAAACAAGTTTAATTACCGCAAGGGAAATCTTTTTTTATTAACACCGCAGGATATTTATTCATTTGATATTGCGAGCACTACCACTTTCTTTTTTCTTCGGTTCAACGAATCATATATAAGCGAAAAAGTCAAGAAAGATAAAAATGCCATACAGCAGGTTGACTATATTCTGCAGAATGCCAGCCATCGCCCCGGTTGCATATTAAAAAACAAAGCAGACAAGCCAGTCATTGCATCACTCGTAGAAAGTGTTTTACAGGAACAAAACAATCGCCAGTTATATTTTGACAGAATAACTGAACAAATCATTGATACGATCATCACCATCGTTGCGAGAAATATTGCCCTTAAGCTGCCAAAAAACATTAAGGAAAAAACAGGCGAACCTGTATTGGAAATATTGCACTACATACAACAAAATATATTTGAACCGAAAATGCTGAGTACAGAAAAACTGAGCAGTCATTGTAATATATCTGCTGGTTACTTAGGGCGCTATTTCAAAAAGCAAACTGGGGACACTTTGCAAAACTACATAGCCAATTATAAGTTACGATTGGTAGAAGCCCGGTTGCTGCACAGTGATATGCGGATTAACGAAATTGCATACGAGTTTAATTTCACTGATGAAAGTCATTTAAACAGGGCGTTTAGAAAATATAAGGGAATGAACCCGACAGATTTCAGGAAATTAAGCAATGGAAATTGATGTCAATAAATGCAGCGAACATCATGAGACGAAAGCCGGGTAGCGTGAAGGTTGCCAAGATTAGCAACCCCGAACTGGCGCAAGGATACAGTTGAGCTGTAAAAGACCGAATTTGATCTTGCAATGGCTAAATAGCCACCAGTATTTAATCTTACAATAGCCAATGTCCACGCGATATTAGAAAGATACAAACTGTATCGGAACAGGACAAAGCTATACCACAAAAGAACAGTTGAGCACCCAAGCCTAGCTGTAACTTAATAAAAATCAACTGACAACAAAAGGGCATGTTTTTGGTGGCCGTAAAATGCTATTTTTCGAAACCGCTTCACGATGGCCTGGCCAGGCTGGGTTTGCAATTTTAAAACTTATGTATTAGAAATTTAAACAAGCAATTGAGCCCGTTAATTTATTTGAATTCATATACATTCCATATTAACTTGTATGATCTGGCCTTTCTCGGCGCAATATTTATAGGGCTGACTTTTGCCCTGCTTTTATGGTTCACTAAAACAGTGAACCGTAGTGCAAACCGGTTTCTTGCGCTGGCGCTGGCCACGATGATTTTATGGATGATCCGGATACTGGCTATTGACCTAAGGCTTGAAACTTATCTGCCTCGTTGGGATTGGCTGCCAATGCAATTTTTGCTGGCGCTGGGCCCGCTGGTATATTTTTATGTGCTGAAAATAACATGCCCGCAGTATAAATTCAGTTGGAGGGGGCTGCTGCATTTCAGCCCCCTGCTGTTGGAACAATCAGCCCTGGCGCTGGAAATAAGGGAAAGTGCCAGTACGGGCGTACCTACCTATTTTACGCACACTTTTCAGCAATTGAACCCAGTATTACAACTGCTCATATTTATTTCCATCATAACCTACCTGCGCCTGTCTGATAAGCTTATACAAAATTTTTACCGGCGGTTGCCACCAATTCTTATGGACCGGCCCCTTCTTGAATTCCGGTGGCTGCGCCGCCTGCTGGCGGCCACCGCTCTGTTATGGCTCTTATGGATATCTTGTGCTGCCGTTGACTATTTTGGTTATCGCAATCAATTAGGTTTACAAGTTCATTACCCCTTTTATATCTTTTTCGTGGTGATTATTATATGGACCGCAGCGGCAGCTTTCTTAAAACCACAAGCGGCGGTGATGGCACAGGCAACTACACCGGTTAAGCCGTCTGTCCCTGCTCAACTGCGGGCCAAAGGCGCCTGGCTTAAGCGGGCGATGGAAGCCAACCAGTATTACCAGGACCCGGAATTAAGTTTAAGCTCCCTTGCTGAAAAAGTCAGCCTGCACCCCAACGAATTATCGCGGGTCATCAATACGGTATTCAAAAAAAGCTTCAACGATTTCATTAATGAATACCGCGTAGTAGAAGCCGCCCGAAAAATGCGGGACCCTGATTATGATCGTATCACCCTCCTGGGAATTGCGTTTGAAGCGGGGTTCAATTCAAAAACTACTTTTAACCGGATTTTTAAGCAAATGACCGGGAAAAGTCCAACGGAATACAAAAATCATCTGAAAAAAGAGCGACCATCTTATAATGTGGGGCGCTATCCCCGGCGTAAGCTGTTAATATTGGACCGCGAACCCCTGCAAAGCTGGATTCCTGAAAAATTAAACAGCCGGTATATGTTTAGAAATTATGTAAAAATCGCATGGAGAAATCTTATTAAAGGAAAGTTGTATTCGGGTATCAATGTGCTGGGACTTGCAGCAGGCATGGCGGTGGTGATACTGATTGCTTTATGGATTTGGGATGAGCTTACATTCGATAAGTCGTTTGCCAACCACAAGCAACTTGCGCAAATAATGACTACCAGTGTTGGTGATGACGGATCAGTAAGTACAGACCCGCGGACTTGCCAGCCCATTGGCGGTGAACTGCGCAGCAAATATGGGAGCGATTTTAAAAACGTCTCCCTGTCGAGATGGAACATGAGTGCATTTACGGTAGGCGACAAAACAATTTCAGATGTTGGCTTGTGGGTAGAAGATAAATTTCCAACAATGCTTTCGTTAGATATGTTGAAGGGAAACATCAATGCATTGGCCGATCCTTCATCTATTATTATCAATGCATCGTTGGCGAAAGCATTGTTTGGAGATATCGATGTTATAGGCAAAACAATCAGGTTAGATAATAAAGACAATTATAAAGTGGCCGGCGTGTTCAGGGATTTCCCGAATGGCAACCCTATATCAGGAAACTCAGGTTCTTTTCCAACTTTGCAGGATGCAAACTATTTCCTGCCCTGGAAAAAATATATCACCAAAGAGCAATGGGTGAAAGATGCTGCTACGGATTGGAATAACCGTTCGTGGCAATGCTATGTGCAGTTGAATGACAACGTAAATATGGATAAAGAAAGAGAGAAAATTAAGAATGTGGTGATGGCACATAAAAATGCAAAAACAGACGACCTTGAAAGTGCTTACCTGTACCCGATGGATAAATGGCATTTGTATAGTGATTTTAAAGATGGAAAGCCTGTAGGAACACGACTGCAATTTGTGTGGCTGTTTTCTATTATCGGTGTATTTGTACTGCTGCTTGCGTGTATTAATTTTATGAACCTTAGCACAGCACGCAGCGAGAAGCGTGCAAAGGAAGTGGGTGTAAGGAAAGCGGTGGGTTCGCTACGCGGCCAGCTTATACGACAGTTTTTAAGCGAAAGTGTGCTGGTAGCTTTCGTGTCGTTTGTATTTTCTATTATCCTGGTTGTACTGTTACTGCCCTTCTTCAATTCGCTTGCGGCAAAACATATACAAATGCCCTTGCTTAACCCTTTATGCTGGATTTGTGCATTGACATTTACCTTTATTACGGGCTTACTTTCCGGCAGTTATCCTGCACTTTACCTGTCTAAATTTGAACCAATCAAAGTATTAAAAGGGACTTTTCGTGTGGGCAGATATTCTTCGCTGCCGCGCAAACTTTTAGTAGTGCTTCAGTTTAGTTTTTCTATTGCATTGATCATAGGAACTATTATTGTTTTTAAACAAATTCAGTTTGCCAGGAACAGGCCTATCAATTATAAGAAGGAAGGATTGATATCTGTTAGCGGAGTAACGCAGGATTTGCCAAGGTTCTACGATGCTGTAAGAAATGACTTGCTGGCAACCGGTGTAGTAGATGATATGTCTGGAGCATCAGACGCAATTACCAACCTTGGTGCATGGCGCAATGGCTTTAACTGGGAAGCTAAAAACCCGAACACATCGCCAATGTTTGGTTTTATGTTAATAACAGAAGATTTTGGCAAAACAATCGGTTGGCAACTAAAAGAAGGAAGGGATTTTTCCAGGGAGTTTGCTACAGACAGTTTAGCAATGATAGTGAACGAATCAGCCGTAAAGCAAATAGGCATGAGAAAAGACATTGTTGGGCAGAACATACGGTACGATGGTAAAAATTATCGTGTGATTGGAGTAGTGAAAGATATCGTCCAGGAATCTCCATACAGCCCGGTAACGCCGATGGTATACCTGGTTAGTCATACATATATAGGTGCTGTAGCAGTGGCTATAAAAACAGGTGTGCCGGTAAAAGATGCATTGACTAAAATAGAAAAAACATTTAAAAAATACAATCCCAACCTGCCCTTCAACTATTCTTTCATTGATGAAGACTATGCAAAAAAATTCGCCGACGAACAGCGTATTGGCAAACTTGCATCCTTCTTCACCATATTAGCCATCTTCATTTCATGCTTAGGATTATTCGGTCTTGCATCGTTTGTTGCAGAGCAGCGCAAAAAAGAAATTGGTATACGCAAAGTGTTAGGCGCATCAACTTACAAGTTATGGCAAATGCTTTCAAAAGAATTTGCAGCGCTTGTTATTATATCATGTTTAATTGCCATACCCTTAGCATGGTACTACTCAAATAATTGGCTGCAGCAATACGAATACAGAACATCCATATCAGCATGGATATTTGTTGCATCAGGTTTTGGCGCATTGGTTATAACATTGACCACAGTGAGCTTCCAGGCAATAAAAGCGGCTCTTGCAAACCCGGTGAAGAGTTTGAGAACAGACTAACTGTCGTAAAGCAAAAGTCAACCACATGTTGAAAGTTTTGCAAATCTAAAACCCAATAGCACAAAACACTTACTGTTTTACCCTGGTAAGTTTCATTTCCCCTCTTTCATTTTTAATCAAGAGTTCGTTTTCATTAACAACTTCCCCGGTACTTTTGAGGGTCGTATCATTAAAAGAAATGCTGTACGAAAATTTCTTGCCATCAACCTTTCCATTCTCTATCTTGGTTTCACCAAATTGAGTTTTCCAGGTTCCTTTAAGTTCATTTCCTTCAACCTTAAAAGTGTAATTAACTTCAAAAGTACCATTCGGTGTCTCCCTGGTACCTTTCCAATTGCCATCAATAGTGTTTTGAGCAAACGTAGTCAAGCAACCAAAAACGAATAGCAGGCTAAAAAAATATTTCATATTAGTATGATTTAAAAGAATCCGAATTTACGAAATGTATATGAGGCTTCCCAATGTATATATCAAAAACAAAAGACGATTTAAAGCCGACCCCATCTTTCCAGGTGCCGGGAATTCGGGTGGCTGGCGCAACGGTTGCAATGGGCGATCTTATTGTTGGTTTGTTTCCGGCTTGCAACAATATTTTCTTTATGCGCATGCGCTGCGCCGTCCACGAAGCACATCTGTTGAAAGTCCGCGCGAGCCCTTGCGCTCTTGTATGCGTAAGGCTGAAAACTCTTTTTATTTTTTTGCGTGATGGCATGGCAATGCTAAGGAAAACCTTATTGATTTGTATTCTTTGCTTTTTCTGCCGCTAATTTTTTTTCTGCGTTTGCCCGTAATTCTTGTAGCCAGTTTTGAAAATCATCCGGGCTCACAAAAGGATGGGCTTCACCTGGCTTACGTGTTTGCAGGAGACGGGCCCTTTGAAATATTTTACCTGGGTCGGGATGGTTGGTGATACTTACCTGTACGTCTTTCATTTTTAGCAGCCGATCCATGCTCTGCAGGTAAACTTCAGTTTGTTGTACGCCTTCAAAGTTTAATCCCACGCCGCCCAGCATAAATGCCTTGTAGGTGTCGCTCCCA
>Ga0068859_100005397_pt1 | contig 12999 bp, 7 predicted proteins | sample KBSSwiS22_FD_66585 | JGI IMG/M metagenome (GOLD analysis project Ga0068859, IMG submission 66585) | Switchgrass rhizosphere microbial communities from Kellogg Biological Station, Michigan, USA - KBS Switchgrass S2-2 | ecosystem: Host-associated > Plants > Roots > Rhizosphere > Soil ... | reverse complement strand
TTCCCGCCAGGGCTGGTGCCGGCGATATCGTTCGAGCCGTTCGCGGATGCTCGCCGCGTCCTCCTTCGATCCGGCGGCCGCCAGCGCCTGGCCGGCGGCGGTGACGGCGTCGTCATAGCGCCCGTTCTCGGCGAACGCCATGGCCAGGGTATCGAGCGCGACGGCGTTCGGATCCAATTTCACCGCCCGCTGCGCCAGGGCCAGGGCTTCCGCGCCGTCACGCATCCGCGGATCGGGATCGGACGACCGCCATCGCGCCACCCAGACCAGCATCTGGAAATTGTCCGGATCCAATCGCAGCGCTTCATGGAACTGCGCCGTCGCTTCTTCCGGACGGCCTTGTCGGGCCGCGATCCGGCCCAGGCGGAACCGCGGCGCCGCGTAATCGGCGTCCAGCCGCGCCGCCTCCGCGAATTCCCCGGCGGCCGCATCCAGGTCGCCGGTGTCAGAGAGGATGATGCCGAGGCCGAAATGGGCGACGGGCGACCGGGGATTCAACCGCACCGCCTCCCGGGAATACGGCAGCGCTTCCGCCGGTTTGCCCTGCGAGGTGAGCAACCGGGCAAGGTCATCGCAGGCTTCGTATCGCCGCGGATCCAACTGCAACGCCCGTTCATATTCGGTCCTCGCCTCCGCCGGTCGGCCTTTTTGTTCCAGGGCCGCGCCCAGGTTCAGGCGCGCGAGCGCGTTGTCGTCCGCGACGGCCAGCGCGTGGCGGAACAATGTCTCGCTGTCGCGCCAGCAGCTCAATTGTCGCTCCGTCAAAACGATGCAACCGACCAGGCCGAGGACGGCCGCCGTCGTCAGCGGCCGACGCCACGCCGCGTGCTCGCGCAGGCGGTCGGCGGCGAAGAAGACGACGGCGAAGAAGATGCCGATCAATGGAAAATAACTGTATCGATCGGCCATGGCCTGGTCGCCGACCTGCACCAGGCCGATGACCGGCACGAGCGTCCCGAGATACCAAAGCCAGCCGGTGAGCAGACACGGCGAGCGGTGGCGCAGCCGGAAGACGGCGATCGACAGGGCGGCCAGCAACGCGGCGGAGAACGCGACCTGCCAGGCGGGGATCGAGGGCGGCAATGGATAAAAGATGCTCAGGTGGTCCGGCCAGATGGCTTTGGCCAGGTAGGCGACGTAGGCGGTGACGGCATTTTCGCCGCGCAGGAGGAGCGGGACTTTTTCCAGCGATGCGACCGCGGATTCCCGTTGCGCAAAAAAAGTGACGACACAGGACGCCGCGGCGAGCGCGAAGAACGGAAGCTTTTCCAGGACCAACCTTCCCCAACTGCGAGCGTCGAACCTCGGACTGCGAGCCAGCGGCCAATAGTCGAGCAACAACATCACGCACGGCAACGACACGAGCATCGGCTTGGCCATCAGTCCGAGCAGGAGGAAGGCGAACGCGAGCCACCGATGGCGCCGGTCGTGGTCGCGGACGGACCGGACATAGGCGAGGAGCGAGAGCAGGCCGAAGAACGTGCTGAGGACGTCCTTTCGTTCCGAGACCCAGGCGACGGATTCGACGTGCAACGGATGCCAGGCGAACAACGCCGCGGTGAGGGCGGCCGGCCAGACGGCGGCGGTGAGGCGCCACAACAACGCAAAGAGCAAGGCGGCATTGGCGGCGTGGAAAACGACGTTGACCAGGTGATGCCCCGCGGGATTGAGCCGGAACAATTCACAGTCCAGCATGTGGGACAACCAGGTCAAGGGATGCCAATTGCTGGCATGCCAGCTCGTGAAAGCCTGGCGGAGGCCGTGGCCGGTGAACCCTGCGCGGACCTCGGGATTTTGGGTGACGTAGACGTTGTCGTCGTAGTTGATGAAGTCATGGTGGATCGCCGGCAGGAAGACCACGAACGTCAGCAACGCGAGCAAGAGGCCGATGATCCGCGGACGCGACATAGGCGGGAGTTAACGGGATTTGGCCGGGGTGGAAAAGAAAAAAGGCCCGAAGAAGACTTCGGGCCTTTGTGTTACAAGAGGGTGATTACGGCAGGACGTGCGCCGGGCTCACGGTGCTGCTGAGCGAGCAGCTCACCTGCGGGTTCGTACCGACGGTGCCGGTATTGTAGGTGCCGCCCGCGGGGCATCCCGGAACGCTGCCGTTCGAATTCAGCTTGATGTAAGCTGAAACGACGCTGACGGCGCTGACCGATTTGCCGCTCGACTGACCGGTTTCCAGCGCCCATTCGTTGATGGCGCCGTCGATCTGGCGGAGGTTGTTGATGCAGGCATTGGCCTGCGACGTGGCGCGGGCCCGGATGAAGTTGGGGATCGCGATCGCAGCCAACAGGCCGATGATGGCCACCACGATCATGATTTCCACCAACGTGAAGCCCGCCTTGCGGGTCGTTTTGGTTGTTTTCATTCGTTACCTTTCTTCCTGCGGTGTGAACCGAATAACAGGCGGGTTATATAATTACGGTAGTTCACTTAATTGCCTGTTCTTACCGCGAGTCCCTTCGATTCTAGCAGGGCCGATGCCAAAGTCCAACGTTTAAAAGCAAAAAAAGGCTCAAAGCTGACGCTTTGAGCCTTGTGTCGAAAGACAGTCCGATTACGGCAGGACGTGACCCGGGCTCACGGTGGTGCTGAGCGAGCAACTCACCTGGGGGTTCGTACCGACCGTGCCGGTCGTGTAGCTGCCGCCCGCCGGGCATCCCGGAACGCTGCTGTTCGAATTCAGCTTGATGTAAGCTGAAACGGTGGTCACGTTCGCGACGGTCGCGCCGCTGGATTGCCCCGTCTCCAGCGCCCATTCGTTGATGGCGCCGTCGATCTGGCGGAGGTTGTTGATGCAGGCATTCGCCTGCGACGTAGCGCGGGCCCGGATAAAGTTGGGGATCGCGATCGCCGCCAACAGGCCGATGATGGCCACAACGATCATGATTTCCACCAACGTGAAGCCCGCCTTGCGGGTCATTTTGGTCGTTTTCATTCAGTTTACCTTTCTTATGCGGCGTGAACGAAACAACAGGCGGGTGATATAATGACAGTATTGTTCACAGATTGCCTGCTGTGTCCGCAACAGCGTGATTTTAGCATGACCGATGCCAAAGTCCAACGGTGTTTAAAAGAAAAAGGCTCAAAGCCAACGCTTTGAGCCTTGTGTCCAAAAACTGTCCAATCACGGAAGCACGTGACCTGGGCTCACCGTCGTGCTGAGCGAGCAGCTCACCTGCGGGTTCGTACCGACCGTGCCGGTCGTGTAGCTGCCGCCGCCGGGACATCCCGGAACGCTGCCATTCGAATTCAGCTTGATGTAGGCTGAAACGGTGGTCACGCTCGCGACGGTCGCGCCGCCGGATTGCCCCGTCTCCAGCGCCCATTCGTTGATGGCGCCGTCGATCTGACGGAGGTTGTTGATGCAGGCATTGGCCTGCGACGTGGCGCGGGCCCGGATGAAGTTGGGGATCGCGATCGCAGCCAACAGGCCGATGATGGCCACAACGATCATGATTTCCACCAACGTGAAGCCCGCTTTGCGGGTCGCTTTGGTTGTTTTCATTCAGTTTACCTTTCTCGTGCGGCGTGAACGAAACAACAGGCGTTTATTATAATGACGGTATTGTTCACAGATTGCCTGTTGTGTCCGCAACTCGATCGAACTCTAGCACGGCAAGTGCCAAAGTCAAAGGATTAGCAGGGGCTTTTAAGGGAGAAACGGCACAAATGACCGGTCCAATGATCACTTCCAACCGCGTCGCCCCTCCCCCATTCCATGACAGAACTGTCGTGTTTCTGGACATCCGTTCAAAGTTCAACTTTCTTTGCCCGAACGCTTCAGTAAATTGGGCGCGTGAAATTCAAGGGTGCAGTTTATCTCGTCGGCGCCGGCCCGGGCGACGCCGGCCTGCTCACGTTGCGCGGCGCCGAATTGTTGCGGCGCGCCGACGTCGTCGTCTATGACCTGCTCGTCAACCCGGCCCTGCTCCGCTTCGCCCGGCCCGACGCCGAGATCATCTCGCGCGGCAAACGGACGGAATGTTCCCAGGACCAGATCAACCAACTGCTCGTCGCCAAAGCCCGCGAAAACAAACTCGTCGTCCGCCTCAAAGGCGGCGATCCCTACATCTTCGGCCGCGGCGGGGAAGAAGCCCAGGCCCTGGCCGCCGCCAAAATCCCCTTCGAGGTCGTCCCCGGCGTCTCTTCCGTCGTCGCCGCGCCGAATTACGCCGGCATCCCCCTCACCCACCGCGCGCATTGCTCGAGCTTCACCGTGTTCACCGGCCACAGTGATTCGGCCGACGACGCCACCGCCCTGCGTTACGAACAGATCGCCAGGGTCCCCGGCACCAAGGTCGTCCTCATGGGCACCGAAAACCTCGCCGACTGGACGAAGTCACTCATCGCCCACGGCATGCCCCCGAAGACACCGGTCGCCATCATCCAATGGGGCACCCATGGGAAACAAAAATCCGTCGCCGGCACCCTCGACACCATCGCCGCCCTCGCCAAAGAAAAAAAACTGTCGCCCCCGGCCCTGACGGTGATCGGCGACGTCGTCCGCCTGCGCGACACGTTGAACTGGTCGGAGCATCGCCCGTTGTCCGGCCGGCGCATCGTCGTCACCCGCGCGCGCGGCCAGGCCGTCGAATTTTTGCAGAAGCTTTCCGAGCTGGGCGCCGACGTCCTGGAGATCCCCTCGATCAAAGCGGTCGAACCCACGCGGCGGGACGACATCGTCGATGCCCTGTTGGAGCTGAACGCCTATGACTGGCTGGTGTTCACCAGCGCGAATGGCGTCGCCGCGTTCTTCGATCTTTTCTTCCGCCGGTTCCAGGACCTGCGTGATCTCGGCGGCGCGAAGATCGCCGCCGTCGGCCCGGCCACCGCCGCGAAATTGCGCCAGCTCCGCCTGCAGGTCGACGCGATGCCGGCCGAAGCCGTCGGCCGCAAGATCGCCGAAACGCTCGCCAAACACGGCAGCATCGAGAATTCCCGCGTGTGCCTGCTCCGCGCCGAAGACGCCAACCCCGACCTGCCCCGGGCGCTCGAAGAACTCGGCGCGATCGTCGACGACATCGGCATCTACAAGACCGTCGCCGAGACCGAAGATCCTTTCGGGATCGCGGACACGTTCCGGACGCACGGCGCCGATTGGCTCACCTTCACCAGCGGATCGACGGTCCGGTTCTTCCACGAGCGGTTCGACCTGCCGAAGGTGATGAAACAATTCCCGCGCCTGAAGATCGCGTCCATCGGCCCGGAGACGAGCAAAGCGATCCGCCAGCTGAAGCTCGAGCCCGCGTTCGAGGCCAAAGAGCATACGTCAGAGGGTTTGCTCGCCGGATTGTTGCATGCCGAGAAAAGGTTATAGGGTTTTGCTTGTCGAAAGCGCGATCGACAGGCATAAAGGGCGTCTGTTTGACCGCCCTATGAAACGTTTCGGATCATCCCACATCAAGACCATCGCCACCCTCGCCGTGTTCGCCGCCGGCGCCGCTCTCCTCCCCGCCGCCGATGGGCCGCGTGAAAAGTTGCTCCTGGATTTCGGCTGGAAGTTCCACCTCGGCGACGCCCCGGATGCCGGCGCCCGGTTCGATTATCCTGAAGCGAAGGACCTGGCCAAGACCCACCTCGGTGAAATCGGCCAGGAAGGCGAGTTGGCCGACCTTGCCGAAGCCGTCAGGAAAAACATCGGCGCCGACGTGTCGTTCGTGCAGGCGGATTTCAAGGACACCGACTGGCGCGCGCTCGACCTGCCGCACGATTGGGCGGTGGAATTGCCGTTCGACGAAAAATCCGATGTCAAACATGGGTTCAAACCCGTCGGCCCCGGCTATCCGCAAAACGACATCGGCTGGTATCGCCGCCAATTCGACCTGCCCAAATCCGACCAGGGCCGCGCGCTGTGGCTGGCGTTCGACGGCGTGTACCGCAATTCGCTCGTCTGGCTCAATGGCCATTGCCTCGGCCGGCACCTGGACGGCTACAGCAGCTTCCGCTATGACATCAGCCCGTTCGCCAATTACGGCGGCAAGAACACGCTCGTCGTCCGCGTCGACGCCTCCCGGTTCGAAGGCTGGTTCTACGAAGGCGCCGGCATCTACCGCCATGTCTGGCTGGAAAAAACCTCGCCGGTGGGCGTCGCCCCGGACGGCATCTTCGTCTGGAGCACCTTCTCCAACAATGTCCCGCAAGGCCCGGCGACCGTCCACGTCCAGGCGCAATTGCAGAACGCGCGTACGAGCGCCGCTGAGGTAAAAGTTCTTTTCCAGGTGCTCGATGAAAAGGAAAACGTGGTGGCGCAGGCGCCGGCTTCAGCGACGCTGGCGCCGGGCTCGACCCATGAAGTCCTGCAGACGCTCCCGGTCAATGTGCCGACCCTGTGGTCGCCGGAAACACCGCATCTCTATCGATTGGTCACCTCGGTCGCGAGTCCCGGCGGGAGATCGGCGTTAGGGTCCCAGGTCATCGACCGCGTCGAAACAACGTTCGGCATCCGCACCGTCGCCTTCGACACCGAGAAAGGATTCCTCCTCAACGGCAGCCCGTACACGATCAAAGGCACGTGCAATCACCAGGACCATGCCGGCATCGGCTCGGCCCTCCCCGATGCCATGCAATACTATCGCGTCAAAAAATTGAAGGAGCTTGGCTCCAACGGCTATCGCACATCGCACAACCCGCCCACGCCGGAACTGCTCGACGCCTGCGACCGGCTGGGATTGCTGGTGATGGACGAGACCCGCCGGATGGACACGAACGAATTCGTGTTGGACGAATTGCGGAGCCTGATCCGTCGCGACCGGAACCATCCCAGCGTCTTCATGTGGTCGCTCGGCAATGAAGAAACCTATTTCCAGGGCAAGGCCGAAGCCGGCTTCACAGCCGATATGGGATACGACTTCGGCGCGCGCGTCACCCGGGTGATGCAGGACGTCGCGCATGAAATGGACCCGACGCGGCAGTGCACCGTCGCGATGAACGCCGCCTGGGGCTACGGCATCTCCGGCGTGATCGACGTGCAGGGATTCAATTATCACACCGGCAACATCGACCCCTTCCACACCAAGTTCCCCACGCAGCCGACCATCGGCAGCGAAGTCGCCAGCACCCGCGTCACCCGCGCCATCTACATCGACAGCAAGACCAACGGTTACGTCGCCAGCTATGCCACCAACGGGGTCTCCCGGCCCTGGGAATGGTGGCCCTATTTCGCGACCCACCCGTTCACCAGCGGCGGTTTCATCTGGACCGGCTTCGATTATCGCGGCGAACCCACCCCGTATAAATGGCCCTGCATCAATTCCCATTTCGGCGTCATGGACATGTGCGGGTTTCCCAAGGACATCTATTTTTATTACCAGGCCTGGTGGATCGATAAACCCCTGCTCCACGTCCTGCCGCATTGGAACTGGCCGGACCGCGTCGGCCAAAATGTTCCCGTCCGCGTGTTCAGCAACTGCAAGGAAGTCGAACTTTTCCTCAACGGCAAAAGCCTCGGCAAACAAACGATGCTGACCAACCTGTTCCTCGACTGGAACGTCACCTACGAACCCGGCGTCCTCAGCGCCAAAGGTTATAACGACGGCAAGACCGTCATCGAATCGTCCACGCCCACCACCGGCCCGGCCTACGAGATCGAACTCGCCCCCGATCGCACCACCATCGCCGCCGACGGCGAAGACGTCAGCGTCATCAACGTCTTCGTCCATGACGCCAAAGGCCGCGTCGTCCCCACCGCCGACAACCTCATCCATTTCGAATTGAGCGGGCCCGGCAGGATCATCGGCGTCGGCAACGGCGACCCCAGCAGCCATGAAGCCGATAAAGCCGACCAACGAAAAGTCTTCGGCGGCTGCGCCCAGGTCATCGTCCAGTCCGCCAAAAAATCCGGCACGCTCCGGCTGACCGCGACCGCCGATGGCCTGAAAAAGGCCACCGCGAAGATCTCCGCGGACAGCGTCACGCTGCGCCCGGCCGTGCCCTGAGCCGATGAAACGAGCGACCTTCGGAAAACTGCCGGACGGCGCTCCGGTGGAACGGTTCACGTTGAGCAATGCCCATGGCCTGACGTGCCAACTGCTCGATTACGGGGTCACGATCGCTTCGCTCACCGTCCCCGACGCCAAAGGCAACCTCGCCGATATCATCCTCGGCTTCGATGACCTCGACGGTTATGTCAAAAACCCGTTCTTCGGTTCCGTCTGCGGCCGCGTGGCCAATCGCATCGGCGGCGCAAAATTCGTCCTCGACGGCGCGACCCATCGTCTCACCGCCAATGAAGGTGAGAATCATCTGCACGGCGGCAAACGTGGTTTCGACAAGGTCGTCTGGTCAGCGGAACCAAAAGCAGGCGCCGTCGAATTTTCTTACCTGAGCCGCGATGGCGAAGAAGGGTATCCCGGCGACCTGAAGGCCACGGCGCTGGTCTCGCTGAACGATCGGAATGAATTGCGCCTCGATTACACCGCGACGACGGACCGGCCGACCGCGGTGAACCTGACCAGCCACGGCTATTTCAATCTCGCCGGCCAGGACGATGTCCTCGACCACGAATTGACGCTGGCTGCCGGACATTATACGCCGGCCGACGCCAGGTTGATCCCCACCGGCGAGATCAAGCCCACCCGCGGCACCGCGATGGATTTCACCCGGCCGACGGCGATCGGCGCGATGATGAAACGATTTCCCGAAGTCGCGAATGGCTATGACACCAATTTCGTCATCGATCGCCGCCCCGCCACCGACCTGGCGCTGGCCGCCCGCGTCCGCGATCCGAAATCCGGCCGCGCGATGGAAGCGTGGACGACCCAGCCCGGCGTCCAGTTCTATACCGCGAACCATTTCAACGGCCTCCGCGGCCGCAACGGCGCGCGCTACGACCGTTTCGCCGGCTTCTGCCTCGAGACCCAGCATTTCCCCGATGCCGTCAATCGCCCGCAATTCCCTTCCGTGATCCTGCGTCCGGGCGAAATCTATCGCCAAACCTGCGTTTACCGGTTCCCCACCGCCTGACTACTCCCGTTTTGTCCGACATATGCGGGATTTCCGGCAGCGAAATTGGGCAGCCGACCCCCTTGGCGGTGACCCGACGACCGCGTAAGTTTGACTGAAACAACGACAGTAAACCAGGGATGCTGTCAAAGTGACGGTCTTATTGATTATGATGCAGCGGACGCTCATGCTGCTGGTAGTTCTGGGGACGATGGTCCTGACTTCCGGATGCAAAAATCTGTTCCCGAGCAAAAGCAGCGTCGTCAACTCCCGCTGGAAGCAGTATCAGGAGGTGGAAACCGCTTTCTCCCGGATCGTCGTGAACGAATCCAGCACCAACGAACTCGTCCGGCTGGGCTTTCATCCTTCGGTTTCGCCCAACGTCAGGGTCCTCAGCTACGTCGATCTGATCCCGATCTTCATGCCCAACCAGGCCGTCCGCAAAGAAGACCTGCCGCCGCCCGTCCGCGAATGCATCGACGACCGCGAAAAAGGCATGGCCTACGTCGTCGATCTCCAGGTCCTCCAGTCGAAACGTTACGGCAACCTGTTCCTCGACATCTTCGGCTTCAAGAAAAAGACCCACGAACAGGGCTGGCAGTTCAAAGGGATCATCCTCATCAAGAACGGCACCGTCGTCTATAAATTGTCCTCCGGCCAGCCCGAGATCTCGCGCAACGAAAAGACCGTCAAACCGCTCGGCCCGTTGCAGGAACTCGACAGCGTCTTCTTCGGCGTCGTCGGCAAGGTCAAGTGACCCATTTGGTGGCGCATTGCTGCGGCAATGCGGCGGTGCGGCAGCACTGCCCACCGCTCACGACCGCGAAACGATCCCCCGCTCCACCGCCGCCTGCTTTCCCGCCAGCACGTCCTGCGCGACGCGATAGCCCGCGCGATCGGTGTTCTCGCCGCAACGACGGAAATATTCCTCGATCCGCAGGCGCGCCGACCGGCAAAAGAATTCCGCCAGGCGCGATGATTCTTCGTCCCGGCCGCCGCCGGTCAATTGGTCCGCCCGCAGGCACGTCGCCGTGATGGCAAAGATCTCCGTGCCGATGTCGACGAACCGCCCGAGCAACAACTGTTCCCGTTCCAGCTTCGGCCCGTGCCGCAACATCGCATGGAAGATCGCCCGCGCCAGCCGCCGTCCCATGCGCGCCGCATAACGCAGATGCGCTGCCAGCCTTGGACTTTGGACCTTGGACTTCGGACCCATCGGCAGCCATTGTTTCGGATACCACGCCACATAGAACATCCCCGCTTTCAGCGCCGCGCGCAGCCGTTGTGATTTCGGCAATTGCGAGTTCAACACCGCCCCGCCGGCTTTCAGGTGCGGATCGAGCATCTCGCGCGCGATGAACAGCCGCATGATCTCGCTTGAACCTTCGAAGATGGTGTTGATGCGGCTGTCGCGCAGCAGCCGTTCCAGCGGCACCGGCGCCTCGCCGCGCGTCTTCAACGAATCCGCCGTCTCATAACCGCGCCCGCCGCGCACCTGCATCGCCTCGTTGACGATCTGCCACGCGTTCTCCGTGCCCCACAGCTTGCACATCGCCGCCTCCAGCCGGATGTCCGCGTGCTTGTCGCGGTCGACATGGCTCGCCGCCAGCAAGGTCATCGCCTCCATCGCGAACGTGTTCGCCGCCATGCGCGCCAGTTTATCGGCGATCGCCGCGTGTTTCCCGATGGGCGCGCCCCATTGCACTCGTTTGGCCCCCCATTCCCGCGACACCTCCAGGCAGCGCTTCGACAGTCCCACGCAGGCCGCCGGCAACGTCAGCCGCCCCGTGTCCAGCGTCGTCAACGCCACCCGCAACCCTTTGCCTTCCGCCAGCAGGATGTTCTCGCGCGGGACGCGGACGTTCTCGAACCGGATGACGCCGTTATACAATGCCTTCAGGCCCATGAACCGGCACCGGCGGATCACCTCCACGCCCGGCCAGTTCGTCTCGACGATGAACGCGGTGACCTGGTCCTTCGAACGGCCGTTCACCACCTTCGGCGGCGTCTTCGCCATCACCACCAGCACGCCCGCCCGCGTCCCGTTCGTGCACCACAGCTTCTCGCCGTTGAGGATGAACGCGCTCCCGTCCGGCGTCGGCTCCGCCCGCGTCGTCATCGCCGCCGGGTCCGAGCCCACGTCCACTTCCGTCAACGCGAACGCCGAGATCTCCCCGCGCGCCACCCGCGGCAGGTATTTTTTCTTCTGCTCCTCCGTGCCGAACAGGATCAACGGCTGCGGCACGCCGATCGATTGGTGCGCCGAGATCAACGCCGTCGTGTTCCCGCACCAGCTCCCCAATAACATCGCCGCCCGGCAATAATTCGTCTGCGACAGCCCCAGGCCGCCGTATTCGGCCGGGACCTTGATACCGAACGCGCCCAGCTTCGCCAGTTCGTCCATCACCGGTTGCGGGATCTCGCCCGTCCGGTCGATCTCATCCGCGTCCACCTTCTCGCGCAGCAAGGCCTCGAGCTGTCGCAGGAACGTTTCCCCGCGGCGGCGGTCCTCGGCGTCCTGCTCCGGGAACGGGGCGATCCCCGCCAGGTCGAACTCGCCCATGAATAGCCCGCTCGCGAACGTCCGGCCGTGCATCACCGTCCGGGCCGCCTCCGTCAATTCGATCGCCGCCCGCTGCCCGGCCGACATCTTCGAGGTGTCGATCATCTGTGGTTCTTCAATCGCCATAAAATCCCTTTCCCTCCGCCGCCATCTGTTTCAACCGGTCGCACGGCTTGAACTGGTCCGCCCCGCGGTCCACCAGGTTTTCCATCGCCCCGACCAGCCGGTCCGTCCGCAACGAATCCGCGTAGCGCAACGGCCCGCCCCGGAACGGCGCAAAACCCGTGCCCATGATCATCGCGAAATCCACGTCCGCCGGCTCCGTCACCACCCCTTCCTCCAGGCATCGCGCCGCTTCGTTCACCATCAGGAACACCATCCGCTCCTGCAGCTCTTCCCGGGAGATGGCCGCGGCCGACCGTGTCTGCACGAAGGCGGCGGCGTCCGGGTTCGGCCGGGCGTCACTGCCTTTTTCGTGCAGATAAAATCCTTTGCCGTTCTTGCGCCCCAAAAATTTCGCGTCGATCATCTTCCCCAGCAACGCCGGCACGCGCAGCCGGTCGCCGAAATGCGCCGCCAGCGTCTGCGCCACGTGCAGGCTCACGTCCACCCCCACTTCGTCGATCAATCGCATCGGCCCCATCGGCATCCCGAAATCCAGCATCGCCTCGTCCAACGTCACCAGCCCCGCGCCGTTCTCGAACAGGCTCCCCGCCTCGACCAGGTACGGCATCAGGATGCGGTTCACCAGGAATCCCGGGCTGTCTTTCACCACCACCGGCAATTTGCCGATCTGTTGCGAAAACTTCACCGCCCGCTGCAACACCTCCGGCGAGGTCTGCCGCGCCGCCACGATCTCCACCAATTGCATCCGATGGACCGGGTTGAAAAAGTGCAGGCCCAGCACGCGCTCCGGCCGATGCGTTCCCGCCGCCAGCTCCGAGATCGGCAACGCCGACGTGTTCGTCGCCAGCACGGTGTCGTCACCCGCCAGGGCGTCCAGCCGCTGGAAAATCTTTTTCTTGAGCTCCAGGTTCTCCACCGCCGCTTCGATCACCAGGTCCACGTTCCGCAACGATACTTCGTCCGGCGCCGGGTAGACGCGGTCGATGCCGTCGCGCGCTTCGCGTTCCGACAAGGCATGCCGTTTCACGCCGTCGCGATAGATCTTCGCGATGCCACCCATCCCGCGCGCGACCTGTTCCGTGTTCACGTCGCGCAGGATCACCGGCACGCCGCGCGCGCTCAGCCATTGCGCGATGCCCGCGCCCATCACGCCCGCGCCGATCACCGCCGACCGGCCGACCGCCTTCACCGGCGCGTCGGTCACCGAACGCTTCTTCGCCCGTTCCTGCAGGAAAAAGATCCGCAACAGGTTGCGGCACGCGTCGCCCTGCACCAGGTCCAGGATGCCGTCGCGCTCCATCGCCAGCGATGCCTCGACCGGTTTCCCGATCCCCTGCGTCACCACCTGGAACGCTTTCAGG
>Ga0068859_100005393_pt1 | contig 13008 bp, 2 predicted proteins | sample KBSSwiS22_FD_66585 | JGI IMG/M metagenome (GOLD analysis project Ga0068859, IMG submission 66585) | Switchgrass rhizosphere microbial communities from Kellogg Biological Station, Michigan, USA - KBS Switchgrass S2-2 | ecosystem: Host-associated > Plants > Roots > Rhizosphere > Soil ... | reverse complement strand
ATTAAAAAATACGTTTCATGCAGGGCGAGGGGGGTATCCTCCATGGACTGCTCTGATTTTACATGGATTTGTTTTATGGTAGTCGATTCGGTCGGATTTTGGCTTGACCGAGGCAATTTCCCGTCGGATGGAGTAAATATGAGTATCAAAATGGTAGGGAATCCCCCCATGTGCATAACCCTACATGAACAGGAAAATGTTTTAAGAGCGATAGTACATAGTGCCGCATAATTTACTCTAAATTCGAATTTCAGCCTATGAATTCATCTGGAAAATTAAAGTTAATAATGAGACCGGCGGTAGATACCTGGTGTCTACGCAGACGATTGATTTTGGCAACGAGAGGCCTCTATGAATAAGCAACCACTCTCTTCAACAAATCCCCTGACCTCCGGAGCATTCAAGATCGCGGGAATCTATTTGCTGATCGGCATTTTGTGGATTCTTTTTTCTGACCGCTTGGCTGAAAGAATCGCGCTAAATAAAGAAATGCTCGCCAACTTGAGCCTATATAAGGGCTGGGCATACGTGATTGTTACCGCAGTGTTACTTTACTGGTTGGTACAGCGTCAAATCGGAAAATTACATGCCAGCCAAATGCAATTACAGGTGGTGATAAATGCTCTGCCAGTGTTAATCTCTTATATCGATCAGAACCAGCATTATCAATTTGCAAATGAGGCCTATGAAGAATGGTTCGGCGAAAAGGCCCAGGGAAAACATATCGAAGAAGTGGTTGGTCAGACTATATACCAAAAGACTTCAAAATATATTGATAGAGTATTAAGAGGGGAAACCGTTACTTATGAAACCGAAATCCTTGATCGGGATGGTGAGGAACGTTTTGTAAATGCCACTTATGTACCGGATCTAGCAGCCAATGGGCACGTAAAAGGTTTCTTTACTTTAGTACATGATATTAGCGAGCAGAAAGAAGCCAGGGAAAAACTGCGTCAATGGGCAGATGCTTTTGAGGGCTGCGCACACGGGATTGCGATCGGTGATCCAGATACAAACCGCATCGTGGTGTGCAACCCTGCCTTCGCGAACATGCATAAATGCAGAGTGGAAGAGATCGTTGGCACAAGCATCTTGAGCTTATATTCGCCTTCAGACCATGACCATGTGCGACATAATATCGAACGAGCAGACCAAATTGGACACGTCGGTTTCGAGGCCCAGATGACTCGTAAGGGCGGAGATAAAGCCGTATTTCCTGTCGAAATGGATTTAGTGAGCATATTAGATGAGGGTGGAGAATTAATATATCGCGTGGTGACTGCACAGGATATTTCCGAGCGCAGATTGATTGACGAAAAACTAAGGGAAAGTGAAACAAAGTATCGGACACTGGCTGAACATCTACCCGTAGTCACTTATATTTCGGGGCCTGATCAACATATCGGTGTATCTTATATCAGCCCGCAGATTGAATCATTCGGCTTTGACTCAAAGGAATGGCTCGCTCATCCCGAATTTTGGTTCAGACATATCCACCCCGAGGATCGGGAGAAGGTGGAAGCAGAACTGCGAAAATTCCAAGCAGGTGCTGAATTATTTAAAGCAGAGTATCGCTTGATTTTGCCGAATCGTGAAACAAGATGGTTCCATGACGAATCGATCCGGGTAAAAGATCAGAACGCAAAGACTCTTCTCAAACAGGGCTTTTTGCTCGATATTACTGAACGCAAGCGGGCTGAGGAAGTGTTGTACGAATCGGAAGAACGCTATCGAATTGTCTCTGAACTCACAAGTGATTATGCCTATAAAGACCGGGTCGAACCGGATGGGAGTATCGTACCCGAATGGATTACCGAGTCATTCACGCGCATCACAGGCTATACCCTGGAAGAAACGTACGCGCCCGGCTTTTGGCAACAGTTGGCACACCCGGAGGATATCCAAATCCTTTTGGGGCATATCCAAGCTATTCTTTCCGGACAAGCTCACACGATGGAAGTGCGCGTGATCACCAAAAGTGGACAGGTGCGCTGGCTAAGAGATTATTCCAACCCCATATGGGATGCCGATCAGGAACGGGTTACAGGTTTATATGGTGCCGTACAGGACATTACTGAATACAAACAGGCTGAAGAGAAACTCCTGCTTCAGGCACACTGGCTGGACCAGATAAACGACGCTGTCATTACTTCAGATTTAAACTTGATGATCACAACCTGGAATCCGGCAGCAGAGCGCACCTATGGCTGGAAAGCTGAAGAGGTGATTGGCAAAAAAGGGGAAGAAATTCTCAAAACTGAGTTCTTTAGCAAAACACGTTCGGAAGCCCAACAGGAATTGAGAGAGAGCGGTAAATTTTCGGCTGAGATCACCCAATTGCGCAAAGACGGTTCAAGAATTCAGATTGAAACTCGGACAGTGACCCTTCGAGACAAAGGCGGTCATATCATTGGTCAGGTCAGTGTCAACCGCGATATTACGGAACGTAGACAGACCGAAGAAAAATTAAGAAAGAGTGAAGAGAGATATCGCTACCTATTTGAGAACAACCCCTACCCAATGTGGACCTATGATCGGAAAACACTGGCTTTCCTGGATGTAAATGAGGCAGCCGTTGCAAAGTATGGATATTCGCGTCAGGAATTCCTAAATATGACCATCGCGGACATTCGTCCGACTGAAGATGTGGAACGGCTAATGAGCAACCTTGCGCAGCCACGCCAGCCCCTGGAACATTCGGATGGCTGGCGACATCGTCTGAAGGATGGGGTCATTGTCCATGTTGAGATTACCTCTCACACCGTCGAAATAGATGGGCACGAATCTGCACTTGTGGTTGCACAGGATATCACCGAACGCAAACGGGCTGAGGAACAACTCGAACGAAGCAATCACATATTAAATGAGATTTTGATGAGTATCCAGGATGATTTCTATGTGCTTAATCATGACTGGAATTTTGTCTATGCCAGCCAATTGTTCACTTCGAAGGTAGGAAAAGAACCGGGAGATTTCATCGGGAATAACATTTGGCAGATGTTTCCAAAACACTTGGGAACGGTTCTGGAAGAGAACTTCCGCGAGGCAATGGAAAAGAGGGAGGTACGACGGTTTGAGCTGGGTGGAAAATATACCGCTGCCTGGTATAGAATGACCGTTTTTCCTTCCGCGGAGGGAATTACAGTCCTCGGAACGGATATTACCGAACGCAAAAAAATAGCAGACGACCTACAAAAGGCGCATGATGAATTGGAAGTTAAAGTCCAGGAACGTACCGCTGCCCTGTCGCAAGCAAATGCACTTCTCCAGGCTCTTATGGATACCATGCCAGATCAAATCTACTTTAAGGATACACAGTGTCGATTCATCAGGAACAGTCGGGCACAGGTCAGCTTGCTCGGGTTAAGCGATCCTGTGGAAGTGATAGGCAAAACCGATTTCGACTTTTTTCCTCACGCGGCAAAAGCTTTTGCTGAGGAACAGGAAGTGATGAAAACAGGCAAATCCTTGATTGATTTTGAAGAATGGGTTGTATGGCCAGATGGCAAAGAGTCTTGGGTTTCAACAACAAAAGTCCCTCTGCGCAACTCAAGTGGGGAAACGATCGGTATTTTTGGCATCTCCCGTGATATTACCGAACGCAAGCGAAGTGAACTAGCGATTCAACAGTTGAATCGCGACCTGGAAAAACAAGCTGAAAAGTTACAAGTTGCCAACAAGGAACTTGAAGCTTTTTCCTACTCCGTCTCCCATGACCTCCGCGCCCCTTTGCGTGCTATTGATGGCTACACGCGCATCCTGGTGGAAGACTACGAGTCCAAATTTGACGCCGAAGGCAAGCGTATATGCGGCGTTATTAGTGCAGAGGCGCGCCGCATGGGACAGCTGATCGATGACCTGTTGGCCTTTTCAAGATTGGGCCGCAAAGAAATGTATTCATCCAATGTGGATATGAAAGCATTGGTTGTTTCTGTCCTCAACGAGTTGGTGAAAGACGATGACCGTGAACGTATCGATTTCAAAATTGCGAGGCTGCACTCCATGAGTGCTGATGCATCGCTCATGCGCCAAGTCTGGGTCAACCTCCTTTCCAACGCGCTCAAGTTCACATCCAAAAAGGAACAAGCTACGATCGAAGTGGGAAGCAAATCCAATAAGGAAGAGATTATTTATTTTGTGCGAGATACCGGTGCTGGGTTTGATATGGAATATGCAAATAAGTTGTTCGGTGTCTTCCAGCGATTGCATAGTGAAAGCGAATTTGAAGGCACGGGTGTAGGTTTGGCGATTGTTCAGCGAATCATACACAGGCATGAGGGACGTGTTTGGGCTGAGGGTCAAGTAGACGAAGGCGCGACCTTTTACTTTGCCCTGCCCAGAAAGGAAGAACATCATGAATGATAAAGATATTGTGGAGATCCTGCTCGTGGAGGATAATTCGCGCGATGCAGAGTTGACCATCCGTGCATTGAAAAAACACAATCTCGCGAACCGGCTTTTTCACGTGGAAGATGGCGCAGAGGCCGTTGACTTTCTATTTGCGCGCGGTAAATATGAAGGACGCCGAACGGACATCTCGCCAAAGGTAGTCCTGCTGGATTTAAAGCTTCCTAAAGTCAATGGATTGGAAGTCCTGCGCCTGATGAAGAATGATCCTCAGCTGCGCGCCATCCCGGTGGTGGTCGTCACCTCCTCTGCGGAAGATCCGGATATCAGGGCGGCCTATGATTTGGGAGTCAACGGCTATGTGATTAAACCTGTCCAGTTCGATGCTTTTATGGAAGCCATGAGCCACCTGGGTGTGTATTGGTTAATCGTAAATCATCCCATGAAATAAAGTGTAAATGATTCGTGCCTATCACAAGACATTGAAGTCAACGTTCAAGAGGAAAGATCGTATGAAGCAACCAAATCGTATTCTCATCGTGGAAGATAAGGCCGTTGATGCTGATCTGGCTAAACATACCATCCGGAAGGTGTTGAAGGACTGCGAATTTCAGGTCGTGGAAACAAGCGAAGCTTTCCTCACCGCGCTTCAAATATTTCAACCTGAAGTAATTCTGTCTGACTACTCTCTGCCGCGCTTCGATGGAATGAAGGCACTCAGGCTGGCGCTTAACCATGCACCGCCGACCCCGCTCATCATTTGGACAGGCTCGATCGGTGAGGATGTCGCGGTGGAGTGTATGAAAGCGGGTGCAAACAACTATGTTCTTAAGGAGAATATCAAACGGTTAGCGCCTGCTGTGATCCACGCCTTGGAAGAAAGACAACTTTTGCTCGAACGGAAGCATGCAGAAGAAATCATCCAAAATAATGAGAAACGCTTCCGCGCCTTGATTGAAAATGGACTCGATAATATCTCCCTTCTAACAGAAGATGGTGCTTTGATTTGGGAGAGCCCGTCTGCCACTAGTATGCTGGGGTATACGCCCAACGAGTTTGTGGGGCACGATATTTTTTCTTTAATGCATCCGGACGACCTTGACTGGACGCGCGATCTCTACACAAAACTTATCCAGGAACCAGGCGGCCATCGACGGGGGACATTCCGATTGCTCCGCTCTGATGGGGCCTGGCGCTGGGTGGATGCCATTGTCACCAACATGCTAAATGAGCCCAGTGTCAATGCAATCGTTGTCAACTATCGAGACGTTACTGAAAGCAAACTAGCTGAAGAGGCCCTGCAAGCCAGTGAAACGCGTTTCCGCGCGTTGATCGAAAATGGCTTGGACAGTATTTCCCTCTTGAGAGCTGATGGTACTCTAATTTGGGAGAGCCCATCTGCCATCCGCTTGCTGGATTATGCACCAGACGAATATATCGGACAAAACATTTTCACGCTGATGCATCCCGACGATCTGAAATGGGCCCAAAACATGTATGTGCAACTCGGACACGAACCGGGCAGCCATGGGCGCGGTAAATTCCGCCTGCGCCACGCCGATGGTACCTGGCGCTGGGTAGAAGCGATTGTGACCAACATGCTGAGTGAGCCAGGTGTCAATGCCATTGTTGTCAATTATCGTGATATTACTGAGCGGAAACAGGCTGAAGATGTGCGCAGAGAGGAGCAGAATCTCCTGCGAACATTGATCGATAACATTCCAGACCGAATCTATGCGATGGATCGGCAAGGCCGAAAAACACTATCGAACGCAGCAGATTGGAAAGCCTCTGGCGCTCAAACCATGGAAGATGTAATTGGCAAAACAGACTTTGATATATATCCACCCGAATTGGCAGAACCATTTTGGCAGAATGATAAGGTAGTTCTTGATTCGGGGCAATCTATTATCAATTTTGAAGAACCGGGACTTGACTTTGAAGGTAACCTGGTTTCAATTTTAACGACGAAAATACCCTTGCGTGATGATAAAGGAAATGTTACGGGTCTGGTGGGTGTCGGCCGAGATATCACCGAACGTAAGCAAGCAGAGGAAAACCTGCGTCAGAGCGAAAATCGGTATCGGTTGGTCACCAAAGCCACAAACGATGTGATCTGGGAATGGAATCCAAAGCTCCATCAACTGCTTTGGAGCGAGAACGCCTCGTATGTTTTCGGATATTCGCCCAAGGAGATTGGTCCCGAGGAAGGGTGGTGGGACGATCACATCCATCCGGATGATCGTCAACGTGTTATTACAAAATTGAACGCCCTCATCGCGGGTAGCGATTCGATCTGGATGGAAGAATATCGTTTCCTGCTTCAAAACGGTTCCTACGCCTACATCGGTGACCGTGCCTATATTCAACGAGACGAAAATGGCACGCCACTTCGGATGATTGGGGCCATGTCTGATATTACTGCTCGTAAGGAAGCTGAAGTAGAGCGCCAGGCCCTCCTTGAAATCATGCAGGGAATCACCCACACAACCAACTTGCAGACATTGTTGGAACGGATCCATCATTCAATTGCAAAAGTGATTTACGCAAGAAACTTCTTTGTCGTCCTTTACAATGAGAAGGATGGTCTATTCGAAGAGATCTATTCGGTAGACCAATATGATCCGCCCGCACCAGCCTCCAACCTTGAAAAAAGTATTACATCTTATGTTTTCCGTACCGGTGAACCCCTTCTGTTGACAAAACAGAGTTTCGCAGAATTGGCAGAGCAAGGTGAGGTGGAGCTTGTGGGAACCGATTCGGCCTCCTGGTTAGGAGTACCACTCAAGACCTCAGGCGCAACGATCGGGGTGATCGCAGTGCAGGATTATGAAAATAGCGGCCGCTATTCGGAACGAGACCAGGAGTTCCTTATATCGATTGCTTCTCAAATCGCGCTGGCAATTAACCGCCGGCAAGTTGCTGAAGCAGTCCGCGAAAGCGAAATGCGTTATCGCGGATTGTTTGAAAATCTTGTCATCGGCTTTGCTCTGCATGAAATTGTTGTAGATGACAATAACCAACCAATAGATTATGTATTTCTTGAGATTAATCCAGCTTTTGAAAAATTGACGGGCATCCGTGAAGATCAAGCGGTCGGAAAGCGCGTAAAAGAGATTCTGCCCGCTGTTGAAAACGACCGTTTCATTCAAATTTATGGGCAAGTCGCCTTGACTGGCATTCCCGTTCATTTCGAAGAGTTTTCCCAACCGTTGGGAAAGTATTATGAAATCAACGCCTATTCGCCGAAACATGGTCAGTTCGCGGTCACGTTTGCAGATATCACACAGCGCAAACAGGCTGAGAAAACCCTGCACGAATCAGAAGCGCTTTATCGGCAGGCGATTGAAGTTGCCGGGGCGGTGCCTTATTATGAATCTTATTATGATGAAGGCAGGCTGATTAAGTATGACTTCATTGGCGAGGGCATTCGTCAGATCACAGGTTATGGACCGGAGGAATTTAACGCAAAAATATGGGATTCGCTTGTCGAAGAAGTTGTTCTCGTGGAAGACCTGTCAGGATATTCTCTGGACGATGGAATTCAACGGGTCCGCGCAGGTGAAAACTCCATCTGGAAATGCGAACACCGTCTGCGAGACCGGGAGGGAAACATCCACTGGGTCTTTGAAGCCGCGGTGGAATTGCGCGATGAGAACGGGGTCTCGCATGGCTCAATCGGTACCTATCAGGATATTACAACTCGTAAGCAGGCAGAAAATGCCGAACGCGAGCAGCGTGCTCTCGCTGAGTCCTTGCGTGATACGGCTGAAACGTTGAGTAGTTCCCTTTCCTATGAAGAGGTTTTGGATCACATCCTCGCGGCGGTCGGACGGGTTGTACCGCACGATGCTGCTACCATCATGCTCATCGATGGAGACTCTGCCCGCGTGGTCCGATCGTATGGTTATGACAACCGCGGTTTCGACTTCGAAATCATGGGGATTAGGCTTCCTCTGGCTAAGACAACCAACCTGCGCCTGATGCTTGAGACAAAGAAACCTGTGATTGTCCACGACACCTATTCATACCCCGATTGGAAAAGGATAGAGGCAACCGATTGGCTGCGCTCGAATGTTGGCGCGCCCATCTCCATTCAGGATAAGGTAATTGGCTTTATCCTATTGGATGGCCAGGCACCCGGATTTTTCACTCCTGTTCATGCCGAGCGTCTGGAAGCCTTTGCCAATCAGGCAGCAATTGCCATCCATAATGCTCATTTATTACAGCAGGCTCAGGAGGAGATTGCAGAACGCAAACGGGCTGAAGATTTGCTGCGTGAAAGCGAAAGACGATATCGCGCCTTGTTCGAAGACATGCCCATCGCAGTCTGGGAGGATGATCTCTCCGATGTCCACGAATTTTTGAATTCCCTTAAGAGCCAGGGCGTCAGAGACTTCCATAGACATTTTGAAACCCACCCGGAAGAATTAGTTCAATGCAGGAGACTAATCAGGATTCTGAACGTAAATAAAGCTGCCCTGGAACTGTATCAGGCAAAGAGTAAGGAAGAATTGATCCAGAGCACCCTCCAGGGTATGGGTAAAGGGGAACTAGAACACTGGATCGATGATTTAACGGCAATTGCGAATGGGGAAATGACTCATCGGTGGGAGGGGGGGGATGAAACGATGAATGACACACCCATTGAGGTCAGCCTGAGTTGGACAGTTGTCCAGGGTCATGAAAATGATTACTCCAAAGTCATTTTCACAACCATTGACATCACTGAGCGCAAACAGGCTGAAGAGTCTCTGCAAGCAGAACGAGAAAAGGCTCAAAAATATCTGGATATTGCCGGGGTAATGATGCTTGCGCTGGATCAGGATGGATTCGTCACCTTGATCAATCAAAAGGGCTGTGAAATCCTCGGTTACTCCGCGGATGAGATCGTTGGTAAAAACTGGATCGCTACATTCCTGCCAAAATCCATCAGAACAGATTTGCAGGGAACCTTTCAACAACTCGTCTCAGGCGATAGTCAATCTGCCGGATATTATGAAAATACGGTCCTGACAAAAAACGGAGAGGAGCGATTGATCGCCTGGCACAATATTGTAGTCCGGGATAGACAAGGAACCATTGTTAACACTCTTAGTTCAGGAGAAGACATCACCGAGCGTAAGCAGGCCGAGGCTCAATTACGGGCCTCAGAAGAGCGCTTCCGTCAACTGGCGGATAATATTCAGGAAGCATTCTGGATGACCAATGCTGAGAGCGGAGCGGAAATCTACATGAGTGCTGCTGCCGAGGCAATCTGGGAACGTCCGATTGAAGTTCTAATGCATGAACCAGATGCCTTTATTAACAGTGTTTTACCTGGAGACCAGCCAATTGTATTGCAGGCGATTGAAAAGGAAAAAAACGGGGAAAAGGTGGATATTGAATATCGCATCCTCCGGCCAAATGGCTCAGTTCGCTGGATTTGGGACCGTGCTTTCCCAATCTTCGATGACTCGGGCAACGTAAAACGAATAGCAGGCATTTCGGCAGATATTACCGAACGCAGAGAGTCTGAAATTGCGCTGATCGAAAGCCAAAGCCGTTACCGCGAACTTTTTGACAGTTCACCTGTTTCCATTTGGGAAGAAGATTATTCCCTTGTAAAAAAACAACTAGATTTGCTCGCAGAGAGCGGAGTCACAGATTTGAAGAGTTATCTCGTCAGCCACCCGGAAGAGGTGAGCAGGCTTGCTGCTTTGGTAATAGTCAATGATGTAAACAAGGCTTCTCTGGAACTCTATCATGTAGAAAACAAAGAACCTTTGCTCAAAAATTTAGGCGAACTCCTCAGTGGGGAAGGTACCGGTCATTTTCAAGAAGAAATCCTGGGACTTGTGAGTCCTGCAAAAAGGTTCCAATGGGAAGGACCTGACAAGCGATTTGATGGAAAGCAAATCGATGTAATTGTCAGTGGTTCAATTTCCCAGGGGTATGAGGAGGACTGGTCAAAGGTAATTGTTTCAATTATTGATATCACAGAACGGCGCCAGGCCGAGCAGCAACTCCGCAAACTTTCTCGAGCGGTGGAACATAGCGCCTCGACCATTGTAATCACGGATACGGCAGGTAATATTGAGTATGTCAATCCTAAATTTACGGAAGTCACGGGGTATTCATTTGAAGAGGTCGCTGGTCAAAATCCGCGAATATTGAAATCTGGACTCACGTCCCGAGGAATTTATCAACAACTTTGGCAAACAATCAGCTCCGGCAAGGAATGGCGCGGAGAACTTCAAAACAAGAAAAAGAATGGAGAATTGTTTTGGGAATATGTGACGATTTCGCCGGTTCTTAATGAACAGGGAGAGATTACTCACTTTGTTGGCGTTAAAGAAGATATTACCCAACGCAAAGAGGGTGAAATCGAGATCGGCCGTCACATGGCCGAATTGGAAGCTCTCTATGAATGCGGCCTGGCCATTGGTCAATTACTCAAACCAACTGAAATTGGGAACCGAGTTATCAATACCTTTGCGCATTATCTTTCCTGGCACCATGTGACCATCCGCCTGAGGAAGGAAGAAAGTGATGACCTGGAACTTATTGCGTTCAACGTACCTTTTCTTAAGGAGGAAGAAAGGGTTGAAACGGAACGAAACTTTGCTGCTCTGATCAACAAAGTTGGGCATGGTCTGAGCGGATTGGTGATTCAGACTGGCATGTCTCTTCGGACTGGAAATGTTCATGCACACCCTCGATATGTTGATACTCATCCTGACATTCAGTCAGGCTTATACATGCCTCTTACGGTAGGTGAGCGGGTGATTGGTGCCATCAGTGTAGAAAGCGAAACAGCTGACGCCTTTACGGAACATGATGAGCGACTGTTAGCCACTCTATCAAACCAGGCAGCGATTGCTTTTGAAAACGCAAGATTGTATGAAACCGTTCAACAGGAGTTGGTCGAACGCAAACGAGCCGAGGAAGCATTGCGTTCAAGCGAAGTACATTATCGTGACCTCGCAGACAGCATCACGGACATTCTATTTGAACTGGATCAGGATCTTCGTTACACCCATTGGAACAAGGCCTCTGAATTTTTCTTGGGCATCCCAGCAGAGGAAGTAATTGGAAAGTCCATGCAAGAGGAATTCGGGGACCCGGATGAACAATCGAAACGGGAAGAAATCTACAAAAGCGTTCTCAGGGAGCAGCGAGCTAGAACATTTGAAACAGAGGTCTTTGCAAAAGGGCAAAGACGGGCCCTGGAGATCAACGCCTATCCCTCCGCACGCGGAGTATCCGTTGTTGCCAAAGATGTGACGGAGCGGAAACGTTCTGAGATCATCATGCAAAAGCGCCTTGAGTTGATGGAATATGCATTCCACCATTCGCTGGATGAAGTGATGCGCAGGACAATTGATGAGATTAGCGAACTGACTGAAAGTCATGTCGGATTCCTGCACTTTTTTGAAGCCGACGAAAAAACCATCAGTTTCCAAACATGGTCTACTGAAACGCTTGAACGTTTTTGTCAGTTTGAAGCAAAGGAAGTACATTATCCGTTGGATCAGGCAGGCGTGTGGGCAGATGCGATCCGTCAAAGAAACTCTGTGATCCACAATGATTATGAGTCCCTGGCAGGTAAAAAAGGTATGCCAGAAGATCATGCAAACGTGATCCGTGAGATGGTCATACCGATTATCCGGAATGAGAAAGTTAAGACCCTCATAGGTGTTGGTAATAAAGCCCAGGACTACACCGAGGATGATCTGGAGATTGCCAGGAGGTTTGCTGATTACGCCTGGGATATTACCGAACGCAAACAGATGGAACTGGCCCTGGAAGCCGAGCGGAAACAACTCGCGCAGCGCGTGGACGAACGGACAGCTGATTTAAGCCGGGCAAACTCAAACCTGGCAAGGGCCTTGCGGGTGAAGGATGAATTCCTTGCCAATATGAGTCATGAATTGCGTACACCCTTAAATGCCATCCTGGGCCTTTCGGAAAGCCTCAGTGAACAGACGGCTGGACCACTTAATGAGAAGCAGCAGAAATATATAACCACAATCAGCGAAAGTGGTCACCACTTGCTGTCACTGATCAATGATATCCTTGATCTGGCCAAGATCGACGCCGGTCAAATTACACTTGACATCAATAAGGTGGATGTCCGCTCTGTTTGTCAGGCTAGTCTGCGCATGATCAAACAATTGGCTCAGAAAAAACATCAGGATGTGGCTCTGGAAATCGACGGAAATATCGAACTGATGTGGGCCGATGAACGCCGTCTGAAACAAATGCTGGTTAACCTATTGGGAAATGCAGTCAAATTCACGCCTGAAAATGGAAAGCTTGGGCTGGAAGTCCATGGGGATGAGGAAGCGAATAAGATCAGCTTTACAGTTTGGGACCGGGGTATCGGTATCAAGGAAACAGATCTCATACGCCTGTTCCAACCCTTTGTACAATTAGATTCTGGTCTGGCGCGTGAAACAACAGGAACGGGTTTGGGATTGGCGTTGGTTGCCCAAATGGCGCGTCTGCATGGTGGCAGTATACAGGCCATCTCGGAGCCGGAAAATGGAAGTCGCTTCAGCGTGGTCTTGCCCTGGGAACCAGCATTGGCAATGGACGCCGCCGCCAGAATGAAGGTCACTGGCAAGTTTCGGGCAATTCAATTGGATGAAAAGAACAAGCCCACCGTCCTGCTGGTTG
>Ga0068859_100005392_pt1 | contig 13008 bp, 6 predicted proteins | sample KBSSwiS22_FD_66585 | JGI IMG/M metagenome (GOLD analysis project Ga0068859, IMG submission 66585) | Switchgrass rhizosphere microbial communities from Kellogg Biological Station, Michigan, USA - KBS Switchgrass S2-2 | ecosystem: Host-associated > Plants > Roots > Rhizosphere > Soil ... | reverse complement strand
AACAGCAGCACCGGAGCGTTGATGCCGAGTTGATACCAGCCGGGCGCAAATCTTGACGCTTCGCCGGGATTCGCCGCGCGCAACGCATCGATGCCCCAAAAACCAATCAGCACTCCGAGCGCGCCGCCAACAAGGGCAACTATCAAACTTTCCGTTAACAACTGACGCACGATGCGCCAGCGGCTCGCGCCAAGCGCTGTTCGCAAAGCGATCTCTTTTTGACGTCCACTCGCACGCGCGAGCATCAGGTTTGCGACGTTCGCACACGCGATCAGCAGTACGAACCCAACTGCGCCCATCATGATCCACAGCGCCGTGTCGTACGTGCGTACGGTGTCGGCGACGATCGGAAAGACGACCGCGCCCCAACCCTTGTTGGTTTCGGGATACTGTTGCTCGAGCCGCGGCGTAATGTTGTCGAACTCGGCCTGCGCACTCGCGATTGAGGCGCCGGGTTTGAGTCTGCCGAGCACGTAGTAAGTGTGACTGCCACGGTTCTTCATGAACTCCGGTGTCATCGCGACAGGCGCATAAACTTCGGCGCCTTTCGGAAAGTTGAAATGCTCCGGCATGACACCGACAACCGTGCGCGCGATGCTGTTGATCGTGATCGTCTTGTTGAGAATGTTCGGATCGCCACCGAAACGTCTTTGCCAGAGACTGTGAGTGATGATCGCTACGGCGTCCTTGCCCGGCTGATTCTCTTCCGGCAGGAAGTTGCGGCCCATGATCGGCTTTATGCCGGTCGTGTCGAGGAAGTTCGCGGTTACGAGAAAGCCCTGTATGCGTTCGGGAGGATCGACGCCGGTAAGATTAGCGCTCCACCAGCGATAGAGTGCGAACTGTTCGTATGATTGAGTCTGAGACTTCCAGTCGAGATAGTTTGCGGCAGAGACTTCGTTGTGCATTACACCGCGACTGGGCAGCTTTTCCCAGACGGCGACGACGCGATCAAGCTCGGGAAACGGAAGGGGTTTCAGCAGCAGGGCGTTGACGGCGCTGAAGATGGCGGTGTTGGCGCCGATGCCGAGGGCGAGCGTGATGACGGCGATGATCGTGAAGCCGGGCCGTCGTAAGAGATTTCTTGCTGCGTAACGAACATCGCTTAAGAGACTCTCCATAATCGGCTCCTCCAGACACACTGGTGACGTCAACGTAGATGGCTACGTTCGTTAACTATCTCTGTTGAGCAACTACAGGGAAATCTGAGCTGTTCGCTCGCGCTCCGGGTTCACGATCCAGCCATCCTCGAGCTGGATGACCCGGTTGCCGTATGCCGCATTCGTTTCCGAGTGCGTCACCTGCACGATTGTCGTGCCTTCATCGTTAAGCCGTTTGAACATGTCCATGATCTCTTTGCCCTGGGCCGAGTGGAGATTGCCGGTCGGCTCGTCGGCGAGAATGATCCGCGGATTCGCGACCACCGCGCGTGCGATTCCGACCAGTTGCTGCTGGCCGCCGGAGAGCTGAGTCGGGAAGAGATCTTTTTTGCCTACCATCTGAAAGCGATCGAGCGTGTCGCAAACGATCGACTGTCGATCTTTTTTACTTACGTCGCGATAGGAAAGGGGCAGTTCGAGATTTTCGAAAACTGTTTGATCGTCGAGGAGGTGATAGCTTTGGAAAACAAACCCAACGTTCTGATTGCGCAGTGCCGCACGCTTCTTGGAGTCGAGCTTATGGACCGGCACATCGTCGAAGTAATACTCACCGGTCCACGATTGATCGTGCATGCCGAGAATGTGCAACAAGGTCGACTTCCCTGCTCCTGACGGCCCCATGATCGACACAAACTCACCGGGCTTGATGTCAAGATTGATCCGCCGCAGGACATACGTCTTGGTTGGACCATGGGAGAAGGCCTTCTCAACGCCACGCAAACTGATCATTGGATTGCTCCAAAGCCACTCTCAGCCAACTCACGTTTCGCTTCCCGGATCTCACGGCGTTCGGAACCGGCTTCTTCTTCCACGATCAGGCCGTCGAACAAGTGCACGATGCGATCGGCGTGTTGCGCGTAGCGCGGATCGTGCGTGACCATGCAGATGGTAGCGCCGGCGCGATGCAGTTCACGCATCAGTTCCATCACTGCTTCACCGTTGGTGGAGTCGAGGTTTCCGGTAGGCTCGTCAGCGAGCAGGATGCTCGGCTGTCCACCGACTGCGCGTGCGACCGCGACGCGCTGTTGTTGACCGCCGGACAACTGGCTGGGCAAGTGCTTTGCACGATGCGCCATGCCGACGCGCTCTAGTGCTTCAGTAACGCGTTTCTTGCGCTCGGCGGAGCTCATGCCGCGATAAGTCAACGGCAGTTCAACGTTCTCATATACAGTCAGGTCGCCAATGAGGTTGAAGCTCTGAAAGATAAATCCGACCTCACGGTTTCTGATTCGTGCGCGCTCGGACAGCGAAAGGTTCTCGACCGGGTGGCTATTGAGGATGTACTTGCCGTCCGTCGGTGTATCCAGCAGTCCGAGAATCGAAAGCAGGGTTGACTTGCCGCATCCCGAAGGACCGGCGATGGAGACGTATTCACCTTGCTTGATATCGAGGTGAATACCGGAGAGTGCGTGTGTTTCAACCTCGTCTGTATAAAAGACTTTCTTCACATCAGACAGGTGAATCAGGGGCTCGGTAGAACTCATTATTCGCTCCTTAACGATTTGTGTACACGATCTTTCTAATTGAACACCGCGAACCGGAGTTTTCTCACGCAAAGATGCAAAGAAAAGCAAAGGCGCAAAAGGAAAGCAGAAAGTCTTTGCGGGCTCTTCTCATCTTTGCGACTTTGCGTGAAATCTGTTTACCGGATCCGGATCCGGTTGTAACTGTCCAGTGACGACGTATCAGAAATGATGACCTGTTCGCCTTCGCGCAAGCCTTCGAGTATCTCGATCGTGCTGACCGAGTTGCGCCCGAGCTTGACCGTGCGACGCTCTGCTTCGGTGCCATCAGGACTCAGCACAAACATTCCGATAGTTTGTTGCGCCTGACCAAACGCCGGCCGGCCGACCTTCAGGACGTCCTTGAGTCGCTCGAGCTCGATCGTTCCGTCTACACTCAAATCCGGTCGCGCGCTCGCGGGCAACGGACCCGTCAACGCAACGTCGATCTCGAAAGTGCCTTCACGAGCGGCCGGATCGATACGCGAAACCTGTCCCTGGATCAAACCATTGCGCGTGTCGACAGTCACGGGATTGCCCACTCGCATGTCTTTGATTTGCGTTTCGGGAACTCTCAAGACAGCTTTCAACGAATTCGGATCAGCAACGCGCGCGATGTTGAATCCCGGTGTCACTTGTTGACCAACCTGCACGGAAACTTGTTGCAACACACCAGCGGTTCCTGCTCGCACTTTCAACGCTTCCGCCTGATCGCGTTTTAATTTGGCGAGGGCGCGCAACTGCTGCAGACGAGAAGCCGTCGCGTTTAATTGCGCTTTAACTGATTTGGCATTGACTGCCAGTCGTTCTTGTTCGACTTTGAGCCGGTTCGCGAGATCCTGAACATTCACACGCGAGATCTTCAACACGAGATCCGCCACCAGACCTTGTTTCGCGAGCACTTCGTCAGCATCAAGTTGCAACTTGGCCTGACTGTACTGCGCATTGATGGTCGCGATCGCTGCCTTTTGTGTCATCGTGTCGCTTTCGAGTTTGACCTTCAGGTTCTGCTCGTCAGCCTCCGCGGCTTTGACCTGGAAATCAGCGTCCGTCGCCTGTTGCTCCATCTGCGGGTTCGTCAATTCGACGATTACCGTCGACGGATCGACCTCCACACCGGCCTGGAGATTAACTTTCTCGACCCGGCCTTCAGCAGGCGCAGGCACCCAGCGAGTTATCTCGGGGACAAGGGTTCCGTTGCCGCGCACATCGCGAATCATCTCGCCGCGTTTGACGGTTTCGATGACGGCGGTCGAGCGGTCGAGGGTGGGGGCCGCAGGTTTCAGCTTGGTGAGGCCATAAGTGATTCCGCCGAGGGCAGCCAGACCGACCACGATCATGACGGCATTACGAACCTTCTTCTTGATCTTCGATTTAGGGGGTCGCTTTATATCCATAGCAGTTTTACTTCAGAAATTTTTGGAGAGCTGTACTAGCCTTGTTGAGAGAGCGGCGATGCGCGCGCGAAGTGGTTCGGAACGAGCTAGCTAAAACTTCACGCACAACTATACAGTTCTCCACGATGATCCATGTCAAAGCCCGTGCCAACGATTGCGAAAGAGACTGTTTAGGGAGGAGAGTAGCGAAAATAAGGGGATTTCGCCAGTTTCGTGGAGCGAGGCAGTCGTAAACTCGGATCTTGGTTCAAAAAATCGAGACGCTCGGTTTCGCTAGCGGGACTCAGTAATCCCAATTTCGAAATGCGGCCACTCAACGCACGTACGCGCCACTCGTTTGATTCGTAATTCGACCAGTGCGCGAGGCGGTGTCGTAAATGCTGGGTTGTCACTGTACCCTTTGGATCCTGCGTACGTTATACATTTACTGACGATCGAGGTGACTCCGTCTGTGCGTTCTGCGGCGAGATTTTCACGGATTAACCTTAATGGGACAGCGCAGGTTGGTTTTCTTTGGTTCCGGCTCGTAAACATAACCCAATATAAAACGATCACCCACTTCAATGGAAAATCCACTCTCCGTATCGGAGTAGTAATAATGTCCAGGCAGATCGGGGTCGCCTTTCACCTTTTTCAGCTTGGAAAAATCGATACGAGAATTGATGCTGAGCATTTGTTGCTTAAGTCGGACCTTGATCGCTGTCAATGTTTCCGCCGGGACATTCCAGGAAGAGTAGTTCAGTTCTTTCGCACAGCCGGGATTGCCCGTGAATTGGAACGAAACAATAGAGTCCGATAGATGATACGTTAACAGTTGATTCTCAAAGTTAACGTCAGCTTTTCCCAATAGGCGTTCAACATCAGCACGATTTGATTTTAGCGGAGCTAGCCCCCGCCAATCCTTTTGGGATGGCACTTGAGCGAAGAAAAGGCAAACTAAAACCAAGCTGATGGACCAGTTGAGGTGATGCATACGACTCCTATTTTGGTTTCGGACATCCTAGTTGCACAACGTTATTAAATATTAGGGCGTTGTACCGATCGTCTGCTTCAGTGGTACCGATTCTAGGTGGGCCTGCACCATTGGTCTTTGCTAGTTCTGTCAGTAGGCCGCGCGCACTCGCCACACTGTAAGCCGCGACAGCCATTTCGTAATGGGTCAACATGTAACCTGCAGCAGCCGATGCATGAAACATTTCGTGGATCATAATGTAACCTCCGCTAAGATTAGAACGACCGAGGAGACGCTCATCAATTTCTATCCTCAAGGAGGAGTCGTTCATGATAGTGTTCGTTCCGCCAAAACGTGTCTTAAACACCTCGTCTGACAATCGAACCTGATGAAACACGCCCCGTTTCTTGGCGTCGTTGAACATTTTGTTGAAACTGCGGTCGTACACGGGGCGAGAACTTCCTACTTCTGCCAAAATCTCATCCAGAAACTTCAAACAATCATCTGTTAAGAGCTGTTCGGCCTCTTTCGGATCTAAGGGTTTCTGCTGTCCTCCTATAGGGCGGAGATTTGCCGGGCCCAAAATCTCAACCGGAAAACTGGTCGCAATAAAAACCGCATCATCACGAACGTTAACAACCGTTGTGCCAGGTCCAATAGACGGGCCAATAACCGCGCCACCCAGCGCACCACTGATCATACCGCCTAGTCCCCCAATCGGATCGAGACCGAAAGGATCGACGAGGTTTACCGGATCGTTCTGTACATACGCATAGCGATTGAATGACTGCGGGTTAGTTAGATCGTAACTTCCACCGAAAGGATCGGGCTGATCGAAACGAGACCACCAGCGGTTGTAGCGACGAAACATCGCGTCGTCTGCACCATTAGTATCTCGCTCATACGAGTTGTACATGTGTGGTTGGAAGTAAAAGTTGCTACTTCGATTTGTAGAGCCTCCCCACGGATCGAGTTCGACCGTGCTGACCACTGTTCCCGACGCGTCGGTGACTCGCTTGCTCTTCGCTAGCGGATCCTGATGTACCCAGTAAACGCCACCTTGCTGTACTGCCACTAACTCACCGCCCAGGTAGATATAGCCACGTTGCCAGGCCCCGGCGCCATTTATCTCAGCGACGACTTGTCCACCGAGTACACTGCTACGCAGGTAATAAGTGGGAGCATTATTTTCTTTCTTCTTACCGCGGAGCCCGTCACCATCGTAATACTGCTCCAACAAGTAACCGGCGGAACTAGCCGTGGCCTGCTGACCGGTAACATCATAGGTGAAGTTGTAGCCGCCATCGTTTGTGAGATTGCCTGCTGCGTCATACGTCAAACCAACTCGCTTGTTGTTCACATACGTCGCCGTGAACGAAGGGTTTTCTCCGCCCCAGCCATCACGATCCGTGATATTGCCCCACTTGTCGTACTGATAACCGTGCGAGTAGGGACCGTTATAAAGCAGTGGCACTTGTTCACCGATCGCCAGACGTGCCTCATTACCAGAGTGCGAGCCGGCCAGGCGTCCTACCTGATCGTAGCCGTACCAACGATCCAGAGTTTCATCGTCCAGATTGCGAGCGAACTCCAGCCGCCCACTTTGTTCCCAGAGATACGAATACTGCATGCGCAGGACACTGGGAATGCTCCACTGCGTCAGCCGCAGGCGATTGTCGTACTGCATTGAGAGTGTGCGACCATTGTTGTACGCCATCTGCTTCAGACCACCAAAGGCTCTGTAGGATATGCTGTTGACATAGCTCGTAAGTCCAACATAGCCAGAACCGGACACGTTCGTCGGCCGCCCGAGCTTATCGTAGCCATAGCCGACCTGAGCACCCCATTGATTGGTAATCGAGTTCAATTCGCCGCTCAAGTTGTAGCCGTAGCTCAACGTATGCGACGAACCGGGAAAATCGCTGAAGATGCGCGTTTCGGAGGTCAATTGCGAAAGCGTGTTGTAGACGTAACTCATCGAACCCAAACCGTCAGTCATGCTGGTGCGGTTGCCGGCAGCGTCATATCCGAATGAAACATTCGGCGTCGCAGCGACTCCCGAAGCAAAACCGTAGGCAATGCTGGTAACGAAGCCGCGAGCGTTGTAAGCAAAGGTCGTGGTTGCACCGCGAGCGTCGGCAATAGTTTGAGTTCTATCGTCGGCGAAATAGGAATAAGTGGTAGAGCCCTGCTCTGGAGTCGTGCGTGTCGCCAGCCGGCCGTAACCGTCGTAGCCGAAGGTTCGCGTTTGTCCTTCCTGATTGATCGACGTGATCTGATCGCGAACATTCAACGTGTAGTTAGTCGTCGCATAGACCGTTTGATCCCAATTCAATTCCTCTACTTTCACGAGGCGGCCCAGCACATCTTTTGTATAGCGTTTGCGACGCCCGTTCTCATCGCGCACCGTTGTTTGTTCGCCACCAGCGCAGCCGCAACCTCCATACTGGTTTTCTCTAGTGGTTCCGTCCGGATTGGTGGTCACCAAAGGACGTCCCTTCCAATCATAAGTCTGCAAAGTCGACGACCAACCAGCCGCATCGTCTCCCCACGGCGTTCCAGCGGCATTGATTTCCGCCGGATTTGTCTGTTGCGACACACGGCCCATCACGTCGTAATAAGTAAATTGAGCCGAATATCCACCTGAACTGCCGGGGTTTTCCGCGGCGGTCGCGCGCACGCGTCCGGCGCCATCGAAATAACTGACGCTGTACGCTTCTCCGAAGCCATTCTGGATGGTCGAGTAAGTTTGGACATCGCCCGCCGATGTGTAGACATAACGCACGTAAGCGCCATTCGTTTGATTCGTAATTCGGTCAGTACGCGCGGCACCATCGTATGTAACGGTCGCCACGGCATTCTTTGGGTCCTCGGTACGAGTAACCCCGCCAAAGTCGTAGTTGTATTGAATGGTCGAGGAAAAGTTATCAGCATCGGTAATCGTCGTCGGATAGGCGAACGTGTTGCGATTGGCCGCATCGGAAAACGAATCGGTATAGCTGATCGATCTCGTCGTACGTCCGAGGGCATCAATCACACTGGTGACTGAGCCGGTCTTGTTGTAAACGAAAAGCGTGTCATGCACCGGACGATTGCCGGGATCGACGACGTCAGTATGACGAATTATCGAGAGATTGCCGCGCCCGGAAAGGAAACTGACACCATAGGCGGAGGAATCGTGTTGAGTTGGCGTTTGCCGCGTGTCAATAAGAAAGCACCGCCGTAGTCGTAATCAAACACGTCAAACTGATAAAGATTGTCACTGCCATCAAGGATATATTTTCCGGCGGGTAGACCAATGATTCGGCGATCGGTGTAAGTTGAACTCAGATTGTAATTGGTGTGCGTTCGCCGGAGGACCGTCGTTCCGTCCGCGGCATATTCAAAAACGTCACTCGGCAGGCTGAAGGAGCTTGTGGCGTAGTAGCTTATAGCGACACGGCGGCGATTATTCGCTTCATCATAAATATTCGTCTCAGTTACTCGCGGATTCTTCTGGTAACTCAAGCCAGTGTCGTCTTGAGTCCAGGACGTCGTGGTCCACTTTCTTTTGACTCCTCCCGACCACACCTCCATGCTCGAAGTAAGACCGTTCTGCCATCCGGAAGTGTAGAAGAACTCTTTATAAATGGTCAGATCGGGAGTGGTTTGTTGAGACCACGAACCGTCAGCGGCAACACTGTAGCTGGTAAGAGCCTCACTATTATTATTCCAGTTCTCCGCCCAGTTGCGGCGCTCAGTGAACCGAGGACAGTCTGTCTGCCCGGCACTCGAATCCACGTTGTAAGAAGTGTAGTTACGCAGATGCCCATCCGCCGCATATTCGTTAATACGATTCACCTGTCCAAAGGCAGTGTTGTAGTTGAAAGTAAAGGAGGAGCCATCGTGCAAACTCACCTGACTCAACACGGTGACGTTACTGTTGTTTGGACCGTTAATCAGCAATCCGCCTCCGAAAGCCGGTGCCACATAAGCCTGGCCGTAATAGAAGGTGGCCCAATCGTGTGTCACACCCGCCCATGTTTGCCTGATTGCTGTCAGATTAGCATTGGCGTCATAGACAAACGTGATCACTCTGTTAAGCGTGTCCGTAATTGTCAGCAGGTGACCATTCGTTGTGTTGTAGGTAGCGGAGATAAAGTTCCCATTCCGATCCTTGATTTGAGTGCAGCGAAATTCACTGTTTATAGTTACCGGAATGAAAGTGTACTGGGTCCCGTTGCTCGTCCGCAGCAACAACGCATTGGGATTACTCGCATCTAATTGCGCGTAACTGCTGTCCTGCGCCTCATAAATATTTGTGGCGCCAACTTGCCTCAACTCCATCCGGCTACCCGACGACGTGACCAGCATGTAGGCATAGATGTTCGTCTGCGAGTTCAGGAATCGTTGTTGCAATATAGGAAGACCCAGTCGAAATCCTGGCGCAGGTGTACCAAGATCCGCGTTGAACTTCATGTAAGAACCATCTTTGGTCCACACAAGCGCGTTGTAGGTGAGAGTGAGATTAACATCCAACCCAGCACGTCCCGGCAGCGAGAGTAGCGGCGCACTCCAATTGAAGTTGCGCGAGCCTAAGTCAACTCCCGGTTGTCCGGTCTCATTCACCGGTCTCCGACGCGCCGTAGAGAAATTGGGATCGCCAGCCGGAAAGTTTCCGCCGCCACCGCCGCCGCCCTGCGGATCGCAATCCGCGCAGGGGAGATTGGTCTCAATAGGAGCTTTGGCCCGCGGTACCTCAGGCCGGGTTTTGCGTAAATCATCCAGATTGGGAAAGTTTGGTATTGGACCCGTGATGGTTGGCGGTGGTGTTGTCGAGAAGCTGCCTCCTGGTCCATTGCCGCCGCTGCCGATACCGTGCGGCGCAACCGGTTGCGATTGATTTGCGGAGCCACGTACTTTTGCGAGTGCTCCGGCCGCGCTGACTACACCACCACTGGATACTTTTCCCGAAAGCGAAGTAATCTGCCGCGCCCCGTCCGAGATCGCTCGTTCAATCATTGCTGCGTTAGCTACCGGACGAAATGTCTTTAGTAGACCCGCGATCCCGGTAACTATCGGCGCAGCAGCAGAGGTACCAGTCACACTCCAGTAACCGCCCCCGCGCTGCGTGGTAAGAATGTTTGTTCCCGGTGCGGCTACTGTAACTTGTCGAGCACTCCAGTTGGACCACGATGCCGCCTGATCGTAATCGTCAGTGGCCGCCACGACAATCAAATTATTCAGACCAAAAGACGCCGGATAATAAGGAGTCTGGTCCAAATTCTGCCCGCCGTTTCCAGCCGAGCAAACTACGACGACATTCCGTCTCTGGGCACGTTCGATCGCGTCTTTCAAGACGAGCGAGTTGCTGGTGGTACCCCAGGAAAGATTGATAACGTGAGCGCCGTTTGCGACTGCGTAGTCAATCGCTTCAACCGCATTCGCGACATCGCCTATGCCAATGTTGTCTAAAACTCGCAAGCTCATCAGACTCGCGCGCCACATCACTCCCGTAGTGCCTAACGCATTGTTACCTTCGGCAGCGATGATTCCGGCCACCGCAGTTCCATGTCCCTGTTCGTCCTTGATTTCAGCGCTGTCATCCACGAAATCCCACCCATGTAGATCATCTTTGGCGCTGGGCCTGGGATTCGTCCATTGATTGTTTGCGAGATCGGGATGCGAGAAATCGATACCGCTATCAATCACGGCAATCACTGTTGACGGCGATCCACTAGTGGTCTCCCACGCGGCACCAGCCTTGATATCTGACCCAAACTGAGCACCGTTCTGACCTGTGTTTTGCAGCGCCCATTGTTGGGTGAACTGTGGATCGTTCGGAGTTAAATCTTCTTTTGAAATCAGGAAGTTCGGCTCGGCGAATTGGACCTGAGGATTGAGCAGAAGTTGCAGCACTGTCGCTTTCGTATCACGCCCTGGCGCCAGCTCGAGTTTTTCAAAACCAGAGTCACCCTCGAGTTGCTGTTTTCGTCGCACTCCGTGAGTGGCGAGAATCATTTCCTTGTCTCTCGAGGAAACTCCATCACGGAAACGTACGAGGATCTGGCCATCACGATAACGAGCCGGCAACTGCTCTTGCGTGGAGGTAACAGGTTTCAGCGCTGTGGCTGAGACAAGAAAAGGTGTGCAAAGTAAGACAACAAGAATGTAAGAAAGCGACAACGAAACAAACGCGGTACTGCATGAGCGGGAGGCAGACATAATCGAGAGGAACTCCTTGTTTAAGGGCGCACCTACCCACTGGGGCACTTGTCCACACAAATGCGCGGAGATGGACCAGTACGCGCGTTAGTTTTATTTAACTTGTAGTTTGTTAAGTGAGGCTCCGAGAAGCCGAATCACTAAACCATCGGGGATTGGACCATCGGGGAAAGGCAGACCTTAACCGAGCCCCGGGTTTTGTGTCAACCGGTCCTTGAGCTACATACATTTACGGGAAGTCGCCATTAATTCGTGGGGGTCTTGTGGTTCGTGGGTGTGTGAAGACTGAGGCGCGTGCGCATGCGCTGCTGCCACGCACTCTGCTTGCCCTCGCCTTCTTCAATTTGGGACCAGACGCTGGTCAGCGATTCGCCGCCGAGTTGGCGCATCTTCACGTAGAGTAGTGCAGGCACGATCGCGATCAGTGGGATGACGAAGATATTTAGTAGATCAAGAATCTGCTGAAAAACCTGCGCGGAAATCGAGTTTTTCTCGACCCTTGATCGTCCTGCCATAAAGCCCACAACGGAACTGACAATCGCCGGAAGTAAGAACTGAAGAATCGCAACGATTATGACGGTTTTCCATGAACGCGATGCAAGCGTGCGCGCGCGTCGCATCGCGGCTTTGCCTTGCAGTCCTTCAATCAGCACGACCGGAGCGTAGAGCGAGTAACGCATCCACAGCACCATACCCGGAATGACCAGCAGGATAACTCCAAGGAGGATTAACAGCGTCACCCTGATCATCGTCCTGAGAAACGGACGCCAGCGCTTGCGCAACAGCACAAAAGCCTCGCGCAGCTTCACTGGACGCAAAGGCGCGGCGGTCAGTTGTGTGATTATTATTGCCGTGACTCCGGAGATAACAGCCACGGAAATCGTCGTCGCTACAAACTTCAACAAACTCAGAAACGCGATGACTGAAATCACCACGACCTTGTTGAACAGCCCCACGGGTGGCCAATTCTTGTACCAGAGAAATGCAGCGATCAGCAGCAGGCTCGTGATGATCATCGGCACGTGCGCGATCAGGCTGAGCTTGAGAAACTTCGGAAAGTATTCACTATAAAGAGCAAAAGCGCGACGATACAACGCACCGACGCCTTCGCTCTGCCCGCGAAGTGTACTCGCAAACGCGAATGCAGTAGGCGGTCGCTCCCCGGGGTTCTTAGAGAGCGCCGACATCACCACACTCGCAACACGCTTCGGAATCTTGTTGGCACGTTCGCGCAGATCCTGTGGTTTCTGCTCACGATGCGCGCGCATGACAGTCGACGTGTTACCTGCAAATGGCGGATCGCCGGCGAGCATTTGATAGGCAATCACGCCGAGACTGTAAATATCCGATCGCGTATCGACGTAACCGCCGCCACACTGTTCAGGCGACATGTAAAGGGGTGTTCCCATGATGGCGCCGACACGCGTCAGCGCTGCGGTCTGGTCGACCTTCGTGCTGTGCTGCGTGTGTCTCGCGCCGCCAGTTGTTCCTTGATCGAATAACAGCGTGCCGTCTTCGCCAGCGACGGTGAATGGTTCGTGTAATAGCGTTGCAACAGCTTCGCCGCTGCGGGGTCGCATGAGCGTATCCGTCTCGAGGTTCGTGATTGCAGGCGTGGAATCGTCGATGATCGTCGCTGCCGGATCTCCTTCAATGACAGGTGGACTGATTTCACCGACTTTCGCAATGCCGAAGTCAAGCACCTTGACGCGATAACTACCGAGACGATTTGGTTCGAGCCAGATATTGTCAGGCTTCAAGTCGCGATGGATGATGCCTTGCTGGTGCGCTTC
>Ga0068859_100005383_pt1 | contig 13015 bp, 7 predicted proteins | sample KBSSwiS22_FD_66585 | JGI IMG/M metagenome (GOLD analysis project Ga0068859, IMG submission 66585) | Switchgrass rhizosphere microbial communities from Kellogg Biological Station, Michigan, USA - KBS Switchgrass S2-2 | ecosystem: Host-associated > Plants > Roots > Rhizosphere > Soil ... | reverse complement strand
CTTTACTGCGTATAGTAGCAGGCGCTGAAACTTTTTCAGGCGAAAGAAAATGGGGACATAATATAGATGAAAGCTTTTATGCCCAGCATCAGTTAGAAGCATTGAACCTTAATAATACGATACTGGATGAAATGAAGGAGTGTGGCAGCCAGAAAACTGAACTTGAATTACGGACTCTATTAGGTTGTTTTCTTTTCAGCGGGGATGATGCTGATAAAAAAATAAAAATATTAAGCGGTGGAGAAAAAGCCAGGGTGGCTTTAGCAAAAACAATTATCAGTAAAGCAAATTTTTTATTGCTTGATGAACCAACCAATCACCTCGATATGCATAGTTGTGATCTGCTTATTGAAGCATTGAACAAATACGAAGGAACATATATACTCGTAAGTCATGACCGCTATTTCATTTCAAAAACTGCTAATAAGATATGGGAAATAGACAATCATAAAATAAAAGAATTCAAAGGCGGATATGAGGAATGGGTACAATGGAAAGAAAGAATGGCGAGATCGGAAGCTGGAAAACAGAAGTCGGAGTCCGGAAGTCAGAAATCAGAAGCAGGAAGCAGAAAGTCAGAAAAGTCAAAGGAGTCAAATAAATCAATCCAGGCATCAGGCGTCCAACTTCAGGCTTCAGCACCTATTAATAAGGAACAAAAAAAAGAATTACAAAAATTGCAGAAACAATTTCAGCAATTGGAAGAACAAATTGCTGCATTAACCAAACAAAAAGCAGAATTAGAAACCTCCCTATATCTTCCCGAAACCTATGCGAATAAGAATAAGTTCATTGAAACTGAAACGTTGTATAAAAAAGTTTCAGATGACCTGGTGAATAAGAATTTTGACTATGAGAAATTGTTTGAAAAAATAATGGAGGTGGAATCACAATAAATTTTCTCCGTAACTTTTCCTTTCAAATCATTGTTATGAAATTCCGCCTATTACTGCTGACAACCCTTGCATTTATTACAGCCCTGATGGCATTTAAACTAAAGAAACCCTTTACAGCCGCTGCTTCGGCTCAAAATAAACCAACCAAGAAGTATATCATTCGGTGCGGACCAGATTGGGAAGCTCTTAACGATTGGATAGAAGATGCGGACATACCGCCAATTCCGGGTGCCGGAATTTATAAATGGAAGATCAGTACCAAAAATGACAGTGCCCAATTCTATTTTAACCAGGGCATTAATATGTATTACAGTTTTCATATTATTGAAGCGATGGCGTCATTTAAAAAAGCAACAAAGTTTGATCCTTCATGTGCCATGCTGTATTGGGCGCAGGCTCTTACGTATGGTCCCAACATAAATGATTTTGGATACACAGCTTCTTATAACGCATACCTGGCCGCCGGCAGGGCAATTGAATCCTGCGGTGCTTGTACAGAAAAAGAGCAAATGCTGATCACTGCACAACGATCAAGATATACAGGCGATTCAACTGAAGACAGGCAGACATTAAACCAGGTATATGCTGATCAAATGAAAGAGGTTTATGATAAATTTCCAAACGATCCTGATGTAGCTGCGTTATATGCAGATGCTATGATGCTTCAACATCCGTGGGATCTTTGGACTGTGGATGGAACACCTAAAGAATGGACGCCACGAATAAGGGAAGTGTTGGAAAAATTATTGGCAAAGACACCAATGCATCCAGGGGCTAATCATTATTATATTCATGTAATGGAAGCTTCGCCTTATGCAGCCAAAGCATTGCCGAGTGCAGAACGCCTGGGTAAAACAAACCCGGGTCTTTCACATGTAGTGCACATGCCTTCACACATCTATCTGCGCACGGGTTTGTATCAAAAGGGAGTTGATGTTAATATTAAAGCTGTGAATAGTTATAAAAAGTCTATTCCGTTATTTCCAGCTGTTACGGGTGCAGATTTTTTATACATCATACATAACCTGGACATGAAAACCAACAATGCCATGCTGGAAGGAAATTATAAAATCGCTGAAGCTGCTGCCCTTGAAACAAGAAAAAGCATTGCTGCAGATTATCTTTTAGCTCCGGCTCCTTTGGGTAATTTGGTTCAATACGTTTATATGTCCCCCATTCTTGTGTATGTACGATTTGGAAAATGGAATGAATTACTTAAAGAACCTGCACCCGATGCCTCGCAGGAATATTCTAATATACTTTATCATTTTGGCAGGGGTATGGCATTTGCCAATTTATCAAAAATTGAAGAAGCCAATAAAGAATTAGATGAACTGAAAAACCTCATTATGAATGATACCACGCTTATTATTGCTCTTACTCCTTTTTCTCCACCAATAGATGGAGCTAATATAGCGTCCAAGCTGTTATCGGGAACTATTGCTATGAAAGAAAAGAAGATCAGTGATGCTATCATTGATTTTGCAGAAGCGACATATGTTGAACAAAACATGGTGTATGATGAACCAAGAGATTGGCTACTCAGCCCAAAACATTTTTTAGGAAGTGCTTATTTAGCAGATGGAGATGGTTTTAATGCTGAAAAGACATTTAAAGCCGACCTGAAAACCAATAATGAGAACGGATGGGCTTTATATGGATTATACAAAGCTTTATCATTACAAAACAAACCAGGTGAAACGGCAAGTGTCTTAAGTCGCTACAAAAAAGCTTTTTCAAATGCTGATGTAAAATTGACCGGACCGGTTTTCTAAAATTAACCTTCTGAAAGTGTTATTCGATATTCATACCTTTTATAAAATCACTCACCAGGTAACTTATCAATTTCCCCGTACTTTCATTTGTTCTTCCATCATTTAATCTTATTGCCCCTTCACATATATGCAGGTAAGCTGGCTTGCTGTCTGCTGCAACAAAAGAAATATATTGTCTTGCATGAATTGGAGAAATTCCTACAGGACTCATTGCACTGCTTAATGTATCCTCCATGCTATCAAGATCAAGTTCTATACCACAAAGAGAATCTTCTGTAAAACCGGTAGCATGAGCTACAGCCTGCATAAAGGTTCTTTTTTCATGAAGGAAAATATCTTCATAAGTAATGCAATCCATAAACACATTATTTACCATATCTACCCATACGTTTTGTGGTAAATAATTTTCATGTAATGCTATTACACAGTATTTCTGCAAATAACCATCCTCTTCGGCATAACGAAAAGCATTGCCACTATGCCTTCCTTCAAGCGGCCGGTAATCAGCATGAGCATCAAGATTGATACAATTGATCTGGGCTAATGGAATAGCGCCGGCTTTGTACCATCCTTTTGCTGCGCCTTTTATCAGTGGATATGCATTATTATGTCCGCCGCCAATAACTACGGGGATCTTTTTTGCTTCTGTAATTAGTTTTATCAATTGCTCAACTTCTTCATCGATTGTAATTACTGCATGGCGATAGGCTTCAAGTTTTTCTTCTTCACCATGAGCATTGTTATCTATCAAAAATTTTATGTCTCCAAAATCAAAATGACCTGCTAAAACGATTGAATCGCCGGTTAGAAAATCATTACTTTGAATATTGAGGAATGATTGCAAAAATGAAAGCCATACAGTATCCGTGCCGCCAACTCCCTGGTTCGCTTTTACACCAATATCTTCGGGAATGCCGATTAAAATATATTTAGCAGTTACAGTTTTTAAAAATTCTTCAAATTGAGTGGGATCGGGAACAATATGGATCACTTCCCCCAACTTTGTTTCGAAGCGACGAATCTTTGTGAAATAAAGAATATCGTGCTTGTTATAGAATTTAAAATGCTTCATGAGCCGACAAGTTATGAAAAGAAATTATTCCCTGGCCCAATGAATTTCAATATTACCCTCCGAACAAAATTTAATGTACATTAGAAGTATTATCAAGCCAACTGCTGAATGCGACTTCAATCTACTTATAAAATATATTTTCTTACCCTCGTAGCTTGCTGTTTGACAACACATACATTTTCTCAAAAATTAAAAGCCGATAGCTTACGCAATGCGCTTATTAATGAAAATATTGATAGCAGCAGGGTAAGACTGATGTGGCAGTTTGCTAATGCCATATATACTTATACGCCCGACACAGCACTTCAGCTTGCACAGGATGCATTTTATCTTGCTAAACATATCAATTATATCGAAGGTCAATCAAGATCGTTAGGAATTCTTGCCACTACATTCAGGATGCTTGGAAATTATCCCCGTGCCCTCGAATTAAATCTTCAAAAATTACAAATAGAAGAAAAAAGGAAAACACCTAGAAACCTGGCCAGCGTTTTAATGAATATAGGCATCATATATGTTTTCCAGGAAGAATACAACAAGGCTCTTGAATATTATTCAAAAGCAGATGCTGTGGTTGAAAAAAATAATATAGAAGATATTAAATATAATACGGCATTAAATATCGGCGATGCATACAACCGGCTTAACATTTCAGATTCCGCTTATTTGTATTTTAATAAATCTTTAGAGTTAGCCAAAATTTCAAATGATGGCGATTTGATTGGAACATCAATGACTGGCCTGGGACATAGTTATATGAAGCTTGGAAATTATTCTCAATCCTTATTGAATTATCAGCAGGCAATTAAATTGCTCAAGCAAGCAGAAGATGATGAAACCCTTTGCGAAGCAAGTCTTGGACTGGCTAAATTATACGACAAACTTGAAAATCCTGATTCAGCAAAACTATATGCTAATCTTTCCCTTTCCATTGCAAAAAAAGATGGTTTTCTTTCAAGTGAATATGATGCCGCTGAATTTCTTACTGCGCATTATAAAAAAATTAAAAATATCGATAGTGCATTTGCCTATGCAGAGTATTCGCATCAGTTAAACGATTCTTTAAATAATAAAACAAAGATCCGTGAATTGCAGGCTCTCTCAAGCAATGAGCAATTCCGGCAAAGAGAGCTGGAAGAAGAACGAAAAATTACTGCTAAAAAAAGATACCAGCAGTTACAGTTGTTGTTGATAGGAATATTTATCCCTGGATTTTTTCTGCTTACACTTTTACTCAGCCGGCAAAAAATTCATATTAAAATAGTCAGGGTATTGGGAGTACTTTCTTTGCTATTTCTTTTTGAATATCTCACATTACTATTACATCCTACCGTCGCAGAGCTAACCGGCCATAATCCCATATTTGAAATAATGATCTTTGTTGGCGTGGCGGCAATATTAATTCCACTTCATCACAAAACTGAACACTGGCTGATACATCGATTGATACATCATAGAGTTTATCATGGCCCGGAGGGTAAACTTGATAAAAAAAATTCACCCGCCTGATCGACATTCAACGGGTGAATAAAAAATTAAGCCTGTTCCTTATTAGTTAACTTCCTTTACTGGTCTTGTAGTACCAGTATCCATTTTAGTTGTATCCATCTTGGGCATTGTATCCATCGGGGCAGTGGACATAGTATCTGCGGATTTCATAGTAGTGGTATCTGTTGTTTCTGTTTTGTTACTGCTGTTATTGCATGCTGCTACGGCAAATGATAGTGTAAAAATTACCAGCAACATTTTTAAAAGCAGTTTCGGTTTTTGGCTTACCATAATAATTAGTTTTAGAACATAAGAGTACAACAAGAATTTTTGAATACCAAAAAATGTTTAAGAACCTGTATAGGGAAGCTCTTAAAAAGAATTAGCTTTATTGACATCAACCACCAATATGAAAAATATCTTTCTACTCTTTGGCTCGTTTTTTTTGACTGCCTTTTTCGCTGCCTCACAATCTATATACAACATTGAATATAATTTTTTCTTGGCGAATGACTCAACTACTTATCGTGCCTTTTTGATTAGGTTTGATGACGGTAGCGGCCTGCTCAGAGTTCGATACACAGATTCTCAAACGAATGATGATATTGTAAAAGAAATGGACATTGAAGAACTGACGCCTTTAGAGAATTCAAGGTTACCGGATAGTAATTTTTTACTTTTAAAAGCGACAAATCCCCGAACAATTGTTGGTGATGCTAAAAAAAATTTCACACCCCCTATATTTAGTTTTAGACATAATCCTGCTACAGATTACTTCGAACCGGAAGCGATCAGCCTGTCTGATATAAAATTTTCCATGCCTCAACGAACTTATTTCGCCGCAAGGTTAATGGAAAGAGCTGCGTTAAATAAAGATTTTGTACTTCAATTTTTTAGTGAGGATGAAGAGTTCTATACAAATCTTTTTATTGATAAAACAAAAGGCTTGACTCCTCTTGAAAAAAATATCAAATTCTACTTACTTGTGGTAGCCGACACATTAGATAAAGAGATTGGAACATCCTGCAGCAAGGATGTAAGGCGGACTATCGAAACTTTTACTGCCCTGACTAACTTTCTCGGGATAAAAATTTTTACAAAAACAATATGCGGAGCGATGTATAGCAAAAAAAATGTACAAGATGCTATTAGTGCGCTGCGGCCTTCGGCAAATGATATTGTTGTGTTTTATTATTCCGGCCATGGCTTCAGACTCCCCGAACAACCCCGTCGTTTTCCTTTTATTAAATTAAAAACCCTGCATAAAAGCCGGAAAGATGTATTAGATAATTCGCTTAATATGGAAGATATCTTTCTTTCTATAACGAAGAAAGGCGCAAGGTTTAACCTGGTGCTAAGTGATTGTTGCAATAATGATATTTTTTCATCCAATGCCACTGGTACAAAGCCCGGTAAAACAAAAGGCTCCGGCGTAGAATGGAGTGAGGATAATCTTAGAACTCTTTTTTTAAACAAAACCCCAATGTCCTTGCTGGCAACTGCTGCATCAACAGGACAAAAAGCTACAAGCAATAATGATTTTGGCGGTTTCTTTTCTTATTATTTTAAAACATCTATGGAGAATTATTCGAGCAAACTAAGAACGAATGGCACGTGGGATGTTATTATGCAGGACGCACAAAAGCAAACCATATTTAAAGCCAAACATACCTATTGCGAAAAGCCTTATATCCCTGAAAATATTTGCCAGCAAAATCCTGATTATAAAATTGTTTTTGGAAGATAACTATTCAACTATTTCAGGCCTTGCTATTTTTACAGTTATATTTTTCCATTGCTGGGTCTTTCGATAATCATTCCATGTATCATCATAATTAAGAACCCAATAATATTTAAATCCTTTATCAATTGATAATTTCAACCATTTCCAGGCTTCATTCATATTTTTCATTTGCGCATTAAGACGTGCAATAGTGTACATCGTCAGGTATTCATTTGTATCAGCTGTTAAATAGTCTTTATAAAACGGAAGAGCTTCCTTAGGATGATTTGATAACAATTGCAATCGTCCATTGAGATCCGTAATCTCTGGGATTTTATACGGGTGAATTTGTTGAGCATCTTTCAGCAATTTCAGTGCATCAGGAAAACGGCCTGAATGAATACAATACTTTGCCATCAATACCTGTTTTGGAAAATTTATTTCATGCCTGTTATACAAAGTATCTAATTGTTCCAGGGCATCGCTTAAATGATAGGTCAGCGAACAGACGTCAATATATTTGATCCTTGCATTTGCATTACTGCCTCCATAATCGACCGATCGTTTGTAATACAGAAGAGATCGCTCAGGAATTCCCTGCCATACGTACAGATCCCCGATCTTATAATTGATATCAGCCTTTATTGTATCATCCTGCAAAAGTGAATCAGCTTTCTTTAAATACGTTATACCTTCTGTACGTGGATAAGTGATAAAATCAGAAAAATTAACCATTTCAATTATCCCTGGTAAAAAAACCCGCAGCTCATAATGCTGTACAATGTCCGCCCTTGTAGCGTCGGTTACTGATATGAGGTATTTTTCAATATCAGTATCAGGATCGATCTTCTTTTTATCGATAGGATAAGAGCCAGGATTATCAACGGCAAGGCCGTAAAGGAGCACACCTGCTTTATAATACCAATCTGCTTCCTCCGGAAAACGGCTCATCATTCTTTTGTAAAAACTGTTCAGTTCACGACTACCTCCTTCTTTATCATTATAAGCATAATCATGCAAAACAGTTTCTGCTTGCTTGTACTGGCCAGTTCTTTCAAACATTTGCCATAGTTTGTAATAACCACCAATGAAGGTTGGATCTGATTTTATGATATAACTATAATGTGCCTCTGCTTCATTGAAATGATTCCAGGATTCGTATAAAGTTCCAAGAAAGTAATGATCATCAATTTTATTATAATAGCTCATACTAAATTTTGAAACAATGCAATCTTTTGATTTGGTCGCCGGCAAATGTTTAACAAGAGAATCCGTATAATGCCTGAAGCTGGAGTCATCAAGGCGATAGTCCAGTGCATAATTAAAAATGATGTCAGCTTCTTCCCATCTTTTTTGATTGTATAATAGTTTTCCGAGATAATGAAATGCAAGTGGATTAGTTTTATCCAATGCGATTACCTGTTTAAATTTTTGCTCGGCTATTTCAGTATTACCAGCCTCATAAGACAAAAGCCCCCAAACAAAATTTCCCATTACATCCTCTTTACCTACATCTTTATTATCAAAAAGACATATAGAAGGAGCTAAAACAGAATAGTCTGCCGGTGTTATCCAACGTTCTTCACCAGGTTTGCGAAAATGATAACCTTTTTTTCTTTTTTCAGATTCATAAAAAAAAGAGTCAGCTAATACGTATTGGGTTGTATTCATATACACATAGCCTAATCTTTCAAAAGGAAGGAAATGGCGGGAGTTCATCTTTATACTTTTACGAAAAAATTCTTCAGCCAATAATAAATTACCTGTCTTCTCATAAATTGATCCGGTATTCATATACATCCCCTGGAAATCGGCCTGCAATTCTTTGGCTTTCTTCGATGCTTCAATAGCCTTTTTGTAATTTTTGATATTGCCGTATAAGCCAATAAGGTTAGACCAGGGTATTACCCATGCAGGAGCAATTTGGGTAGCACGCAGGTAATATTTTTCTGCTACAGTGTATTCCTTTTTATAATCGTATAGTATTCCTAATTCATTTTGAATATACGCTGCATTCTCTTCTAATTGTAATGCCTTTTTCTGTTCCATCAAGGCGGTATCTATTAAGGGTTTTGGATCTTCAAAAAGTGGAGTTCTAAGTCTTGCTGCCACACCGGCAAAATAATGCAGCTTTATTTCTAATATTCTGTATAAATAATTTTCAGGGGCGGTTAACTTTAATGCCACCGAAAACATTTTCGGATAAATATCATAACCGTTGCTTTTGCTGTTGTAATACCTTCGTCGTTCCAACTCTGCTGCATCCCCATTAAGATAAAGATTAATGACCTCCTGTCCCCTATCACTTAACAAGACCACCAGTTTATCATTGAATCTCTTTAGTGCTTCTTTATTTTCCTTCAATGTTTTTTCAAGAGACAAAACTTTTTCCTGATCTACATCAGATACTTTTTTGATTGTATCAGTAAGCATTTGGATAAAAGAAAAAGGTATCTGTTCTTTCGACAATTTATTTAAGGTATTAAAGTCAACAAGTTCTTCAACATTGTTGTTTCCTATTAAGTTAAAAAAATAAGACTGTGGCTGTACAGGCAATGGTTTAAGAAAAGTCTGCACAATTGGTTTTACTGTTGATAATGCATTACCGTTTTTTAAAGAAGTAAGTGTTGCATTATCTACTGAAGCAAGTTTTAAATCAGTAAAGCTTTCGACTACCGGGTTTTGCTTTTGTGCCCTTTCAGCAAGCAATGCGTCATGAGCCAATGAAGTATCGAGATAATTTTTTATTTCATTCACCGTAACAATGCCATCGTTTCCATAATCAGCCAAACCTTCTAAACCCTTAACCAGATAATAAGAAAAAACGCCTCTGCCTCCACCCCAACCCTGGTCTTCCATTGATAATTGATCCGTTGCGCAGGAAGTAATCCGGACTTCCCCCTTTTTTGCGGCTCTTAATTGTTGTCCTACCAGGAAAGTGCCCCTGTTCTCACCGCCCGCAAGCTTTCCTGAATGACAAGCATCGGTAATCAATACCACTTTTGCCTTGTTTGCTACAGAAAGTGTGTTGGCAATATTATTCAAGTCTTCAATCCGAACAGCATTATTGATATAGTTGATGCGTGGGGTATTATATGAAAGAAGAAATCCAAGTTTATAAATTGTATTATTCTCCATGTCGCCATGGCCGGAGAAATAAAAATATACAAGATCATTTTCATGACAGGTTTCCAGCAGCCAATTCAATGCATCATAAATGGCAGCATAAGTCGCATTCTCGTTTGTCAGCAGCCGTATATGGTCTTCCGGCACCAAACCTCCTGCTTTTGACTTTAAATAATCAGCAAATACCTGGGCATCTCTATGTGCATAATCTAATTGAGTGATGCCTGCATTTTCATATTTTGAAATTCCAACTATAACAGCATACGTATTTGTGTTAGCGATCGTATTATTATTTGCAGCTTGTTGATTTACCTGGGCAATAAGAGATGAGATACTCAGTATCAAAAGAAAAAACGAGATGCCAATCTTTTTTTTCATGTAAGCAGAATGTGGTTCGAAAGTGGTGTGCCTTTAAAGTTAATGTAATTATTTTTTTAGCGGGTCTTCAGGAAATGAATTGTCCATTGATCATAACCTTATCGACCAGGTTTGTACCAAATGAATAAGGCAAGTAAGCAAGTGAAGGAATTGGTTTAGTGAAAATGAGATTTGCCTTTTTGCCAACTGCAATACTGCCAACTTCATTTTGCAATTCCATTGCATAAGCTCCATTTATTGTTGCTGCATTGATCGCTTCTTCCGGCAGCATTTTCATTTGGCTACAAGCCATTGAAACAACAAGATTCATGTTGCCTGACGGTGAAGATCCCGGATTATAATCAGATGCTACCGCAACAGCACAACCAGCGTCAATCATTTTTCTTGCAGGTGGATATGAAAGGTTCAGAAATAAAGCAGCATTGGGCAACAAGGTTCCAATTGTAGTCCCTTCCAAGCCTCCATTCATGGCAGAAGCTTTTGCCAGTAGTCTTATCTCCCTATCAGTCATAGTTTCCAAGTGATCTAATGAAACTGCATTTAACTTTATTCCGGCCTCAATGCCACCAATAGAACTTAATTGATTGACATGAAGTTTTGGTTTTAATCCATAGTTCATTCCGGCCTTGCAAATCGTTTCTGTTTCTTCCACAGAAAAAAATCCTTTTTCACAAAACACATCAATATAATCAGACAATTTTTCTTTGACTATTAACGGTAACATTTCATTTATGATAAGATCAATGTAGCCCTGATGATTTTCTTTATACTCCAAAGGATAAGCATGTGCGCCGAGAAAAGTTGATTTGATTGAAAGATTTGATTTTTCTTTTAATTTCTTTATTACACGCAGCATCTTCAGTTCTCCTTCAACAGTCAATCCATATCCACTTTTAATTTCAATAGCTCCCGTTCCTAACCTGCTTACTTCTTCCAGCCTTTTCCAGGCAAGATTGAATAGTTGATCTTCAGAAGTTTCATTTAGCTTTTTTGCGGAATTAAGAATACCGCCACCCTTTGCAGCTATCTCAGCATAACTCTTGCCTTTTATTTTATCAATAAACTCCTCTTCCCTGCTTGCTGCAAATACTAAATGTGTATGGGAGTCGCACCAGCATGGGAGAACAAACTGACCAGAAGCATCGATGATGGTTTCTGGTTTATAGTTTATAGTTTGTAGTTGATTGATTGGACCATAACTTGCTATATGATCATTTTCAATTATTAAATATCCATTTTCAAGTATTGGCAATTCCGCTAATTCCTTTCCTTTAAGCAATTTATTTTCTTCTCTTATATTGACAAGTTGCCTTATGTTCGTGATAAGTGTTATCATGCTGATATTAACAGGAACGAAACTATTGAAACAATTTTAAAAAGAAGATTACATAAAATCAGCCCGATCTAATTTTCTTGCAATACGACAGACTGCGTTAATTAAGCCTACATGGCTATAGCTTTGTGGGAAATTGCCCCATTGAGAGCCATCAACACTTACATCTTCGCTAAAAATACCGAGATGATTAGAGAAGGAAAGCAATTTGTCAAGGATCTTCATTGCATCATCAATTCGTCCAACACAGGCAAGTGATTCTACATACCAGAATGCACAAACAAGAAATGTAGTTTCAGGAAAACCAAAATCGTCATAATGCTTATACCGGTAAAATAAACCATGCTCTGCTAATAATTCTTTTTCGAGAGCAGCGATATGGTTTCTTGCTCTTGCTGAATCATTATCGAGATAGTGCATGGTGACCATTGAAAGAGTGCTGGCATCAAGATCATTGCTGCCAATAGCCTGCAGGTAAACTTTTTTTTCGGGATCATATGCTTTTTCAATAAGATGGTTTGCCTTGTCAGCAATAGTTTGGGCATAATTCATCAAATCGTTATCATTAAATAATCTTGCAATTTTATTGGCAGCTTTTGCCCCTGCCCAATGAAATAGCAATGTATAAGTATGTACCTGTGTTTTATTTCTGAATTCCCATACACCAGCATCCGGAACAGTAAGTGTTCTTTCTATTTGTTTAACTAACCAGGGAACTATATTCTTATAACTATGCTTTTTTAAAAAGGTCAATCGCTTATCAGTAAAAAGAGGAAGAAGGCTCACAAGCACCTGCCCGTACACATCATGCTGCACCTGTATGTAAGCTTTATTGCCAATACGGACCGGTCTGTTGTTGCGGTAGCCTTTTAAATCAATTTCATACTCTTCCAAATTTGCTTTGCCGGTAATTGAGTATAATGGCTGCAATGAAGTATCGGCATTGTGAAGTATGTTATGAATAAAATCAAAATACTTTTCTGTTTCTTCAAAGTGACCAATCTGGTTAAAAGCTTTTAATGTATAGTATGTATCACGAAGCCAGCAATAGCGATAATCCCAATTCCTGGTGCTGTCGTGAAATTCAGGAAGGCTTGTTGTACCCGATGCAATAATACCTCCTGTGTCTTCATATTGGTGAAGTTTTAATACCAACGCAGAACGTATTAATTCATCCTGGTAAATATCAGGAATGAAAGCACTCTTTATCCATGTTTGCCAATA
>Ga0068859_100005381_pt1 | contig 13018 bp, 10 predicted proteins | sample KBSSwiS22_FD_66585 | JGI IMG/M metagenome (GOLD analysis project Ga0068859, IMG submission 66585) | Switchgrass rhizosphere microbial communities from Kellogg Biological Station, Michigan, USA - KBS Switchgrass S2-2 | ecosystem: Host-associated > Plants > Roots > Rhizosphere > Soil ... | reverse complement strand
GTCGGGCCTGGCGCTGTCGCATCGTTTCAACACGTGCGCTTTTGTGATAAAAGAGGATCGTTCCCTATTATGGGTATTTCACTGCAAATCATTGATCGAGCGATAGGTTGCACTCTATGAAGCAGTTCATTTCCGCAATCGCTCTGCTGGTTCTGATCGCGTCTGTGGCGGTTATGCGCACTACCGCCGTACCGCAGGCGGATCAACATCGCGCGATGTTGGACACCTACTGCGTTACGTGCCACAACACGCGTGTGAAGACTGGTGGCCTGGCGTTGGACGGTCCGGTGTTGGACCGTCTTAACCAATCCGCTGGGGATGACGCGCAAATCTGGGAGAAGGCTCTGCGCAAGCTGCGCGGGCACCAGATGCCGCCTCCGGGAAGTCCCCAGCCGCCGCAGAAAGATGTCGATTCGTTCGTCGCGTGGATGGAGAACGCACTGGACTCCGCGGCCGGCGCCTCCCGTACCACGACTCCGAAGGCCGGCTATGTGCCTATTCAGCGTCTGAACCGCAGCGAGTACGCCGCGTCGGTAAAAGCTCTGGTGGGCGTGGACGTGAACGCGAAGGAGGTTCTACCGCAGGACATCAAGGTCGAGGGCTTCGACAATATCGCGGACGCCTTGAGCGTGTCTCCTGCGTTCCTCGAACAGTACGTTAGCGCGGCGCGGCACGTCGCCCAACTCGCCGTGGGCAATCCCAATCCCCGGGTTGGCAGCGTGACGTACTCGATCAAGGACAACCAGAATCCTGACGACCCGCCACCTCCAGGCACGTGGGGCGGCATCAAGTTCAAACACAACTTTCCGGCCGACGGTGAGTATCGGGTCACCATTAAGAACCTTGCAGTGGGTCCGTACAGCAATGCCGTGGTCCGTGAACACGCGCTGGTCATCATGATCGATGGCCGGACCATGGTTCGCAAATCCATTGGAGGAGCGGCGGATCTATCCCTGGTCGATCGCACGGCTGGAACGGGACGCGCTGAGATCATGGAGCGTTTCTCAAAGGTTCCTGTTCAGGTGAAAGCCGGCGTGCACGACGTTGTCGTGGCGTTCGTCGATCGGCCCCAGGTGGAGACCGGCGAAAACCTCGAAAAGTTGCTGGGCTACGCCGGAACGACTGGCGGCGCGGCTCCCACCGATTGGCGGCCCCATCTTCTCGAATCCGGCGTCGAGGTTGCCGGACCGTTCAATCCCACCGGAGTGTCGATGACGCCCAGCCGGGCTCTAATATTTATCTGCGATCCCAAAAGCGCGGAGCGCAAGCGCGATAGCGCGCAGCCTCAAGTACGCGATAGCGCGCAGCCTCAAGTAAATGCCGAGCTGGCCTGCGCCCGGCAGATCACGGAAAACCTGGCGCGACGCGCATTCCGAAGGCCGGTCACGGCGGAAGATATGAAACGGCTCATGCCGTTTTATGAAGCGCAACGCCGTGATGGCGGAACGTTCGACCAGGGAATCGAGCAGATCGTGGCCGCGGTGCTCGTCAGCCCTCAGTTTCTCTATCGCACGATTCGCGGTCCTGTCCTCACCGACTTGGAACTCGCCTCCCGGCTTTCCTTCTTCCTGTGGAACTCGGGTCCGGACGAGGAGCTCTTGAAGCTCGCGTCAGCGAATGGGCTGACCCGTCCGGGAGTACTGGAAAAGCAGGTGCGCCGCATGCTGGACGATCCCCGCGCCTCCAGCCTGGCTACAAGTTTCGCCATGAAGTGGCTGGATCTCACCACGCTCGATCAAGTCGTCCCCGACCCTGACCTGTTTCCTGACTTCGCGAAGACTTCACTACGCCGCGATTTTTCGATGGAAGTGGAAGCCTTCATTACCAGCCTCTTCGCGGAAGACCGAAGCGTTGTGGAACTCCTGACCGCCGACTACACGTTTTTGAATGAACCGCTGGCTCGGCACTACGGCATCTCCGGAGTGACCGGCCCGCAGTTCCGCAAGGTTTTGCTGGTAGACAAAGCGCGTTTTGGCCTGCTGGGCAAGGCTGCAGTGCAAATGCGGACTTCGTATGGCGATCGCACGTCTCCCGTGTTGCGCGGCGCCTGGGTGCTCGAGAAGCTGATAGGCTCTCCGCCGACGCCTCCTCCGCCCGATACCGCGACCGACCTTTCACAAAAAGCCGGCGAACAGCCGAAGACAGTACGCGCGAGGCTGGAGCAGCATCGCGCGAACCCGACTTGCCGGACATGCCATGGCGTGATCGATCCCATAGGGTTAGCTCTGGAAAATTTCGACACGATCGGGCAGTGGCGGACGACGGACAGCCAGGCCAAGGTTCCGATCGACGCCGGCACAGTGCTGACGACAGGAGTCGCGATCAACGGTGTCGTGGATCTCCGATCGCAACTGGCAGCGCGCCCCGAAGTGTTCGCACGGACCGTAACGGAGAGACTACTGATGTACGCCGTCAACCGCCATCTCGACTATTTCGACATGCCTCAGGTTCGTGGCATCGTCCGCGCAGCCGCGAAAGACAACTACAAGCTGTCTTCGATCGTATTGGGAATCGTCAACAGCGACGCCTTCCGTAAGCAGGGCTCGGAGGAAAAATAGATGTTCATCACCAGGAAACATATTTCGCGCAGAACCGTTCTGAAGGCCGCCGGAGTCACACTGGGGCTGCCGTTCCTGGAGGCGATGGTGCCTGCGGCCACAGCACTTGCCCAAACCGCGGCCGTTCCCAGGCTGCGGACAGGCTTCGTCTATATTCCTCACGGCGCAATCATGGGGAACACCTCTCATGGCCCGTCACTGGATAAGTGGACGCCATCCGGCTCCGGCAACGACTTTAAGCTCAGCCCGATCCTGGCATCGCTGGAGCCATACAAGAAGTACGTTTCGTCGTTCGGGAACTTGCAGAATGCCGCCACGGCGGGTTCGGTTCATTCGTTTACTGCCGCCACATGGCTTAGCGCCACTCGTCCGGATACGGGAGCTCCGCGCGCGCATATGGCCACGACTCTCGATCAGGTGATCGCGAAAATCATCGGTCAGGATACGACTTTGCCCTCGCTCGAAGTCGCCGGTGAAACCACCGTGCAGTCTGCGGCGGGCGGTGGCGGATACTATTCCACGCTGTCTTTCCGCGACGCGAATTCGCCCCTTCCGATGGAGCCGAATCCGCGGAAGGTCTTCATACAGTTGTTCGGTGAGGGCGACACGCCGCAGGAGCGGGCGACAATCAGCAAACGCACCGACAGCCTGCTGGATTTGATACTTGATGGCACAAACAGCCTGAGAGCCGATCTCGGCAACAAAGACAAGGCCATTCTCGACGGATATCTCGAAAGCGTTCGCGAGATCGAGCGGCGCACGCAGAAGGCGGCGGCCCAGGATCTTTCCGCATTCAAGATTCCCGAAGCTCCTGTGGGAGAACTGGACTCTTATGCCGAACAGGTGAAGTTGATGTTTGACTTGATCGCCCTCGCGTATCAGGCGGATCTTACGCGCGTGGCCTCCTACATCATGGCCGCGGAAGGCTCGAACCGGACCTACAACCATATCGGTGTCCCGGATTCCTTCCATCCCGTATCGCACCACGCCAATGACTTGGGCAGGATCGAGAAACTGGTCAAGATTCAAACGTGGCACCTTGAGCAGTTCGCGGGATTCATTAAGAAGATGGCGGAAACACCCGACGGCCAGGGATCGCTGCTCGACCACTCGATCTTCATGTACGGATCGAACATGAGCAACAGCGATCGGCACGACCATTACCCGGAGCCGAACATATTGGTCGGTGGCGGCGCCGGCAAGATGAAACTCGGCGGCCAGCATATCGTGCTGCCGGAGCGCACCCCGATCGCGAATCTCCACCTGACTCTGCTTCAAAAGGTCGGGGTGGACCGCGACAAGTTCGGCGACAGCACCGGCACTATCTCGGGAGTTTAGGAACTGCACCGCGGAGGATGCGAGGATTAATTGCAACCTGTAACCAGGGGTTGCGCGCTTCGCGCTTACCCCTGGCTATTTTCCCAGCACCGCTCCGCGGTGCAACACAAGAGTATGAATCGCAGAGAGTCTGCACCGCGGAGCGGTGCGAGGAAGGTAGCCAGGGGTAAGCGCGAAGCGCGCAACCCCTGGTGAATCGTCAATACGCTCCCGCACCGCGGAGGATGCGAGGATTAATTGCAACACAAGAGTATGAATCGTAGAGAGTTCTTATCAAGCGCCGTAGTTCTAACGTTGCCGTTGCCCTTCCAGGAGTCGGGCAAGCTGTCCGTCATCGACGGCGGAGGCGCGAATGTCGTTGCCTTCTCCTCCTCCGACGGATTCGTGCTCGTAGATGGCGGCGCTCCGAAGTCGGGTGACAAAGTCATGTCGGCGCTCGGCGCGAACGCTAAGGTAAGAATCCTCTTCAACACCCACCATCACACGGATCAGACCGGCAATAATGAAATGTTCTCGGCCGCGGGAACCAAAATCATCGCGCACAAGCGCACGCTGGAATGGATGTCGTCCGACCACTGGGTTCAGGAGGAAGAGCGATATGAAAAAGCCCGCCCAAAAGCCGTCCGTCCTACCGAGACGTTTCTAACCACCGGTACCCTGAAAACGGGCGCCGAGCAGATCGACTACGGATATCTGACCCTGGCTCACACGAACGGCGATATCTACGTCTTCTTCAGGAATGCGAACGTTCTTGCGGTTGGCGACGTCGCCTCACCGCTGCGCGATCCCGCGCTCGACTATCTGACTGGCGCGTGGATCGGAGGCCGCGTCGATTCCATGGATATCCTCCTCAAGTTCGCGAATGAGCAAACACGAATCGTGCCCGCTTATGGGCCCATCATGTCGAAAGCGGAATTCAAGGCGGAGCGGGACATGATGGACGAGGTTCGGGAACGCCTGTTCAAACAGGTTAAGCAAGGCGACGGCCCAAAAGACATGCTGGAGGGAGGCGTTCTGAAAGGTCTCCCGCGAACCTGGAATGATCCTTACAAGTTCCTGTATGACGCGGCCAAGGGCCTCTGGGCGCACCATAACAAATTGGACCGGACTGTCGTTTAGCCGTGGTGGGCCCGACGCTAATTAATGGAGAAACAACGTGAAGCGTTTCATTCTCGCTTTCTTCTGTATGACCGCTGCCGTTGGACCGGCCGTCGGCCAGTCGGGCTCTCTCGCCGATCTCATTCGAACCGGAAACCGCAAGGCGGCGCTCGAGAGAATCCGCACCGGAGCGGACGTGAATGAACCGCAACCCGATGGCACTCGCCCGATCCATTGGGCGGTCTACAAGGTGGACTACGAGCTGCTCGAAGCGCTGATCGCGAAGAAGGCAAAAGCGGACGTCACAAACGAGTTCGGCGCAACCCCGCTTGCCGAAGCTGTCAAGCTGGTCGATGCACGAATGGTGAAGATGCTGTTGGATGCCGGTGCGGGAGTCGAGGGCGCGAATCAAGATGGCCAGACTGCGTTAATGCTGGCGCTTAAGACGGCGGAACTGCCCATCGTCGAAATGCTGCTCAAAGCCGGCGCCAATGTAAACGCAGTTGAGAAGTTTGAAAACCAAACCGCTTTGATGTGGGCTGTCACCGCGCCAAAAAATGCCGGCGAAATGACAAAGCTACTCCTTTCCAAAGGTGCCAACGTCAAGCCTCGCGCGCTCTATACCGATTGGCCGAACCAGCTTTCCTCGGAGCCCCGCGCTCAGTATCGTCCCGTCGGGGGACTTACCGCGCTGTTGTATGCCTCCCGCAACGGCTGCTATGACTGTGTCGTGGCTCTGATCGGGGCAGGCGCCGATGTGAATGTGCCGACGCCGGAAGGCGTCACTCCGCTAATGGTTGCTCTCGATAACGATCACAACGATGTGGCCAATCTATTGTTGGATCGCGGAGCGAATCCACATGTCGCAGACTGGTGGGGACGCACGGCGCTCTTCATCGTCATCGATAAGAAGGAAGCCCTTGGTGGGCGAGGAGGGAGAGGTGGGGGCATCGGAGGAAGGGGGGCTGCCGCAGCTCCTCGAGCCGTTTCCCACATGGACATCATCAACAGGCTGCTGGCCGCGGATGTAGACGTGAATGCCGAGCTGAACATGCGTCGGCCCAGCCGGGGTGGCAATAGCGGACGCTTTGCGGATAACCAATTGGGCACCGGATGCACGCCTTTGTATCGCGCAACCGAAGCAGGCGACACGGAAGTCATTCGAGCTCTTCTGGACAAAGGCGCCAACCCCAACATCAACGACATGGGATTTACGCCATTTCTGGTGGCGGCCGGTGTTACTCCTGGTGGTGGAGGCGGCGGTGCGCCGAACACGGCGCTTCTGGATCTGATGATCCAACATGGTGCCGATGTGAATACGCAGGTCACGGGCACAAGAACCTACTCCATGCGAATCTCCTACACTCCTCCCGCAGACAAAGAAGGTACGTCGGCTCTTCACGGAGCGGTGCAAGCGGGCCGGACGGATCTGGTTCGTTACCTTTTGGGGAAGGGAGCCAATCCTGATCTTGTCGATGCCAACGGCAGGAAGGCGATCGATCTGATCGCCGCCGACGGCGGTGCTGGAGCACGAGGCCGAGGCGGAGCTGCGGCTCCTGCTGCTACAGGCAACACTGCGGGCCGCGGAGCAGGGGCTGCCGGAGGTCGTGGCGGTGCCGGGGCTGGAGGCCTCAACCCGGCAACTGCAGCCGAAATTCGCGCGATGCTGCAAGGCACGGCCAGGTAGTAGTCTGCGACGCACTCCGCTCCCTACAGCTTATTGCCAATCAGGTCACCAGGGGGCACGATAGAATTCTCACTGTCATTAGATTGGAGACAGGTATGCATCATTTCATCCGTGCATCTGACATCCGCCCAACAACGGCTTTTTCTACGGAATCCTCTGGATATCGTCGGGCCTCGCTATCCGACCGCAACTGCGGCGCGGTGCACTCGGGCTGGGGTTTGTGTGCCCTCGATGCGAAGGGCTTCGTTAATCAACATTTGCAATCGTTCGAGAAGAGCTTTTATGTGCTCGAAGGCAGTCCGGTACTCATCCTGGATAACCGCGCGTTTCGCCTGGCTCCGGGAGCCTGCGGGTTGATCCCGGTGGGCATGAAGCAGGCATGGCTCGGGCCTGAGAGCGGGACAGCCCGATGGATCGACATGAATACGCCGGTTCCCAAAGGAGTCAACTTCGCAGACGATACCTATTTTCTCGGACCGCCACCGCAGGTCGAGATCGAAGCGCTCGACATCCGCGACCCAAGTTCGCGGCATCTGTTCCGGATGGCTGACGATGACATCAAGGTCGATGCGCTGCGCACAGGTCTGAGAAAGGATGCGCCGAAAGTTTCGGCCAGCATGGCGACGGCACTGCTCGTCTACAGCGGCATCTCGCTGAAGATGCTTGTTGACGAGCGTCTCGACGCAGCTCTGCACACGATGTTCATGGTCGAGTACCAGCCTGGAGGCAACGCGCATCCCCACGATCACCCGCTCGAGGAGGCTTACTACATCGTTGATGGCGAAGTAGAGGCGTGGGCCGACGACGAGAAATATCTGATGAAGGCAGGCGACTTCCTCTGGGCAAGCGTCGGATGCACACACGCGTTCTACAACAGGAGCAATACAACCGTGCGCTGGCTGGAGACACAGTCACCGCAACCGCCTCAGAGGCACTCTTACCGGTTCAGTCGCGACTGGGAATATTTTGCCGCGCAATTGAAGAACAGGAATTCTGCAGAGATGCCGGCAGAGAAAAGGGTCAACCGATGAAGGAAACACTGGACGCAAGAGTCCTCATAGTCGGTGGTACTGGAGGGATTGGCCGCGCGTTGGCAGAGAGATACGCCTCTCTGGGCAGCGATGTCGTGATTACCAGCCGCGATGCGGGCAGAGCCGCGACTATGGCTGCTGAGATCGGTCCAAATGTGCGTGGCATCGCACTCGATATTGCTGAACCTGAGAAGATCGCCGGCATGTTGGCAGATGTAGGCAACATAGATCGGCTCCTCATCGTCGCGATTGAGCGCGATTCCAACACCGTGCGGAACTACGACATCGCCAAAGCGCGGCGGGCAGTGACCGTCAAACTGGTGGGCTATACGGAAGTGGTCCATACAATGCTCAATCGTATGAATAAGGACGCCTCGGTCGTCATATTCGGTGGTTTGGCGGGACAGCGACCTTATCCCGGGTCCACTACCGTCACCATGGTGAACGGCGCGGTCACCAGCATGGTAAGAACCATGGCTGTCGAACTCGCCCCAATCCGTTTCAATGCGATTCATCCCGGGATTATCGCCGATACACCAGCGTGGTCCGACAAGCCGGAGGCGCTGGAGCTGGTGAGGAAACGGACGCCCGGAGGCAGACTCGTGATGACCGAGGATGTTGTCGATGCCGTGAAATTCCTGTTCAATAACAAGGGCGTAAACGGCGTCAATCTCATCGTCGATGGCGGTTGGATTTTGCAGTGAAAACAAACATGAAAATCACAAGAACTGCCGCACCACGCCGCGCGGTGTTGGCCTTGCTGGCAGTCGTCCTGGCGATTCAGACTGATGCTGCGCAAGACAACAGCAATTCCCGTCATCCCAACATCCTGTTGATCATCTCTGATGATATCGGGCTGGATGTGACTACCAACATGTATCCGGGGTTGGTTGATGATCTCGTAAAGAAGTACGGCCCAGAGGGACTGAATCATCCGAACTATAAGGCGATCAAGGGGCATCCGGCTTCCACGCCGGTGCTGGAGCAGATTGCGCGCCAGGGCATGGTGTTTACGAACACCTCGGCGCAGCCTTTCTGTTCGCCCACCCGGGCGTCGATTCTGACGGGTTTGTTTTCCGTGAAAACGAAAGTGCTCACCTACGCGGATCCATTGTCTTCGAACCATTCGTCCCTCGCGCAGAGACTCAAGGAGGACGGCGGGTATAGTACGGCGGTCTTCGGCAAATGGCACATGGCCGGCTTGCCCGCCAATCCTGTGAATTATCCCGGCATGAAGCCGAAGCAAGCCGGCTTCGATCTGTTCAAAGGCAACATGCACGCGGCAATCAAGACCTACTGGGATTGGGAGTATCAGGTGCAGGATGGTCAGTCGCCGGCCAACGCATGGCGTACGGAAGCGGCGCCCAAGCGATCCTTGCCCGGCATCGAGCCAACAACCTATGCCCCGGTCGTGAATGCGGCGGACGCCATCGAATGGATCACCTCTCAGGAAAAGTCCAATCCCGACAAGCCCTGGTTCGTTTGGCTCGCGTTCAATCTAGCCCATGCCACACAACAGCAGCAGCCCAGCGCCATGGCGATACCGGAAGTCACAACGCTCGATGACGTGAGCCGGAAGGAAGTCGAGGCCTGCGGCGGCTCTTTCGGTTCGATGAACACCGGCAAATGCAGCGGCGAAACCCTGATGCGTGTGATGACGAATTCCCTCGATACGATTCTGGGCAAAGTCTTGTCGGCGGTGGATGCCATCGATCCTGATACCTACGTGATCTACGTCGGCGACAACGGAACACCGATGTACGGCAGGCCCAATCTGGACTTCATCGACAACATGTACCTCACGAAAAATGGCCGTGGCAAAGGCACAACCTACGAAAGCGGAACGCGAGTACCGCTGGCGATCCGAGGTCCCGGCATCGCGCCGGCATCCCGGAGCGTCGAATTTGTCCATGCGGTCGATCTGTTTTCGACCAGTCTGGAGCTGGCCGGGCTCACGCCGCCGAAGACTGTCGCGAACAGCGCCGGGACCGGTACCGAAACCGTAGACGGTGTTTCGCTCACGCCCATTCTGTTGAACAAATCGCCTGCGGTGCGCAACCCGGATGAAGACTATCTGATGTCCGAGACGATAGATCTTCAGAGACGGGGCGCGCGAGAAGTCGGTGCTCGTAATCGCGATTACAAGGTGGTCTGCAAGGAGACCGCCGACAACTGTGAGTTTTTCAATCTGGCAAAGGATCCGCTGGAGGAGTTTCCTCTCAAGAAACCCGACAATTGTAACGCTTATAAAACCGGCGCCTTGAAGCCAACCGATCCTGCGTGGCATTTCTGCCGCTTGAATGACGTCGTGAGAACGAAGTCGTTCTACCGGCCGTAGGTCGCCGCAGGCATCAGGATCGCGCGAGCTGACCTGGTCCACTCAGAATTATCGCAGCGATGGCGATCGCTGCTGCGATTGCTGCCGCCGGTTGGCCACTGAGGAGAAACCCGACGAGCCCAATCACCGCGGCGCCTTCCAGAAAAAACCAAACCCTCTGCGCAGCTCCCAACGAAGTCTCCGAGTCCCAGTAGGTTTCCTGGGCTTGGCTTCGCTGGAACTCCGGCATGCGTGGTCTGAAGATGAGCAAAGCGACGGCTGCCTCGCAAACACTGATTCCCGCCATGACTTTTCCGATAAGGGAAGCTGTTTCATCCAGTGGCAGCAAAGGGGCAACATGCCGATACCCCAGAAACGCAATCACCCCTGACATCGTCAGCAGTCCGCCCACCAGACACCGATGCAGAATGACAGCGCCACGCAGACCCTTAACCGGAATCCGTGCCATATCGACCGGCCCCTTCGCGAAAAACTTTCGGCGCATCAGGATAGGCAAACCGATCCAGACAAGCCAAACATGAATTCCACGTCCTAATCGTTAGCCTTGCACCGCACTGCTTATTGCCATTAGCATTTCTGAAATTCTCGGAGGTCATCCATGCGGCCGAGGTTCGTTCGGATATTACTTGCGCTCATCTGTCTACTCGCTCTGCCTGGCAATGCGCGGCTGTACGTAAAGGCTGCCGACACCCTGCCGGGTCAATACACAGATGCCGAGTTCTGGCGCATGGTGACGGATTTTTCAGAGGTTGGTGGAGACTATCAGTACGAGAACTTCGTATCGAACGAAATCTCATACCAGGAGGTCCTTCCGGAACTGAGCCGTTTGGTGAAGCCGGGCGGAGTCTACTTCGGGGTCGCCTCAGAGCAGAACTTTACCTACATTGATGTGATCCGTCCGAAGGTTGCGTTCATTTTCGACGTCCGGCGCCAGAACACGCTGCAGTTGCTGATTTACAAGGCGCTGTTTGAAATGGCAGACAACCGCGCCGATTTTGTCTCTCTCTTGTTCTCCCGGAAACGGCCCGCAGGGCTCGACGCGAATTCATCTGCAAAGGATCTGTTTCAGGCCATCGCCGAAGCGAAACCTGACCCGCAGCTCTACGCCGCAACCCTTAAAGACATCAAGGACCGATTGATCCGGCAACACCGGTTTGCGCTCAGCCCGGACGACGAGCGGAAGATTGAATACATCTTCAACGTCTTTTTCCGCGGTGGCCCGCGTATGGATTACGGATTCGCAAGTACGGCGCCCAACCCTTACGTTCCCAGTTACCACATGCTGGCCACTGCCAATGACGGTCGTGGAAAGAACTGGGTGTATCTCAATCGGGAAGAGAGCTACAAAAGCATTCGAGAAATGCAGCAGAAGAACCTCATCGTGCCGCTCGTGGGGGACTTCACGGGAACCAGGGCGATCAGGGCCGTGTCGCAATATGTCAAAGACCACGGCTCGACAATATCCGTCTTTTACATCTCCAACGTCGAGGACTACATCCAGTCCAAATGGTCCGCCTACCTTTCAAATCTTGCTGTGCTGCCTTCGGACAACTCCACGCTGTTGATTCGCTTCGAACCGTACAACTTTACAACTCTGGGAAAGATCCAGGACGTGACGCCTCAATGGCCCGGCACGTACTTCCATTGATGTTTGAATAGAGAACTCAGTTTTTAGGTGCGAGCCGCACGACGATGTCCCAGAGGGCAGGCCCATCGAGCTTGAGCGGTTCCTTCTGGAGGTCCACGTCGCCGTAGGTAATCGACTTCAGGAGATGCGTCTCCGGAATGTTGCGAACAGAGACGGAGTTCTCGCCGTTTCCCAGGCTGAGGACGAATGTGCCTGTCCGATTCGATGTTGCAGTCTTGCCGTTGCCTTCGACGATGATGGCAGGCGGAGGAACGGTCTGTACGCCTTCGGCAATCACGTGTCCGGAGACGAGAATGTCCTGCGGAACAGCCACCATGACACCGGTCACATCCCTGTCACCAACCGTAACCTGAGTCTGAGCGCGAAGTCTCAAGTACACGATGTAGTTGCCAGGAAGAACTTTCGGAAATGTAAATGAGCCATCGGCGCCAACAGGCGTTTCGAGAGCGGCGGAAAGTTCTCCGCCAGTCGGTTCCCTCAATGAGATTCGCTGGACTTGTCCTGGTGGTATTCCGGTCACGCGCCCGCTGACGCTGACGGCAGGCGATGGTCCGTTAAGCGCCAGGTTAATGAGCAATTCGGCCGAATCGTCCGGGGAAATCGTCAGCGGGTTACGCAGCAAATCTACTCCGCCGTAAACGATCGATTGGATTGTATATCCCGGAGGAAGACGTCCCGGCGCACCCACGCGGTACTCGCCCGAAGGTAGTTGCAGTCGAAAGGCTCCGTCGATTTGCGGCCTGATCGTTAGCGACGGGCCTGCGCCTCCGCGTAACACTGAGGCCGGCGACCCGCCGGTCGCCATCAACGGCAAGGTAAAGGAGGAAGGTGTCGGAGCGCCTCCCTCGACCGAGACGCGGCCAGTCACGACTCCTGCAGCGGGCGAGGCCGTCTGCAGCAACAGTAAAATCGAAAACACCAACGATGTCATTCCACCCTCGTGGCAGCCATGAAGATTTGCACTCCATAGTGACAAATCCAGTCCCGTTTTCAACTTTTTCGTAATCTTTCGCCCACGAACTTTAAGCGAGAGCGTTACCCCCTGCGTAGAAACGGAACTGCAAAGATTGACGTCGGTCGGACCATGTTAGACTCAGGCGCCAGTCATACGATTTCACCCGGAGACAACTGATGGGTTTTGGGCAATGTCGTCTTCCCATGGGGCTGGTCTTCTTCGTCGCGGTTGCGGCGATCGCGTTGGTGGAAGCGCCGGCATTCCGAAGCGCAGAGCGTCTTCCCGCCGAGATCTCCGATCAGGCGTTCTGGAAGATGGTCACCGACATGTCGGAACCCGACGGCACTTTCCGGTTCGAGAACTTC
>Ga0068859_100005380_pt1 | contig 13019 bp, 12 predicted proteins | sample KBSSwiS22_FD_66585 | JGI IMG/M metagenome (GOLD analysis project Ga0068859, IMG submission 66585) | Switchgrass rhizosphere microbial communities from Kellogg Biological Station, Michigan, USA - KBS Switchgrass S2-2 | ecosystem: Host-associated > Plants > Roots > Rhizosphere > Soil ... | reverse complement strand
TACCCGAAACTACGTAAGTCGGTAGATCGGCGGCTGAGCGCAATTTTTCGCGAGGATGAATTTGGAATTATCAGTTCATCCGACGTCGTAGTGGTCGAAGCCATGGGCTCCACAAAACAACGCTTACGCATACTCGAAGAGGCACAACTATAGGCCGCCCCTTCGCGGACGAATTCGACTCACGATAATCTCTGGTCCCAATCAAACACGCAGCCCGGCGAGGCTTCGCAAAGTATGACGTCATAACTATCGAGCAGCGGCATCGCGATCGCTTCGAGTTCATTCTTCCACTCTTCTCCGCCATAAAACGCATCTTTCATTCGATCGCGATCCTCGAGCGAAGGAAAACTCCGCAGAAAGACAAACTTGTTCGGATTCTCGACGTCGAGAAGTGGTCCAACGATCTTCATTCCATACTCACGCTGGACGGGCACCGCGCGCGCTTCGAACAGTCTGATGAATTCATCCCGCTTTCCCGGCTTGATCCGATAGCTTCGGACTTCTACTATCATCCTCAACCTCCATCTCTGTTGTAGAAAGGAACTCTAACCGGAGTTATGAGCGCCAGCAAGAAGGCACTTTCAGGTAACCATGAACGAGGCGTGCGCGCGAACCCTGTCGAGGGTTGCCCACTCACCGCTGCGTTCGCTGCGATCGGCGGTAAATGGAAGCTGATCATCATCTACTGGCTGGCGGAATCACCGAAACACTTCGCCGCCCTGCGCAAGGCAATGCCCGGAATCTCACAAAAAGTTCTCACGCAACAACTCCGCGAACTCATGAACGACGGCATCGTTAACCGCGAACCCAAAGGTGCGGTCCCGGCGCCGGTTGTTTACTCACTCTCAGAATATGGTCGACGCGTGTTGCCGTTACTCGAGGATGTTCGGATGTGGGGTCGCGGTCACCTGGCTCATCTGGCTGAGTAGTACACAGATTACCCAGAATCTGCGGACAGGTTCTTAAGGCATACAATCGCGCGTTTCAGTGAACGCTTTTTCTTGAGCATGTCTGACCAAAGATCGCCCACGGCTGAAATGCGTTGGGCCATCGTTCGCAAGGTGAACGTTTGTGGTCCAACCTCGCCTTTCTCCAACTCTTCCCACGTACATGGAGCTGAAACGGGCGCACCGGGTTTTGCGCGCACGGTGTAAGTGGCTGCGTAAGTCGCACTGTAACCGTTGCGTCCGGTGTCGACGAGAATGCGCCCGCCGCGATCCACCTTGGCAAACTCCTGCGTCAGATGCTCCGGATCGCGCTGCACCAAAACCCTTCCGACGACGTGTGCGAATTGTGCGACAGTCGAGAAGTCTGACTTCCCATCGAGCGGAACTGCGATGTGAAAACCTTTGGAGCCTGAAGTCTTGATCCAGCTTGGCAGACCGAGTTCAACCAACAAATCACGGAGATTCAACGCCGCACTCGCGAGCGTTTCCGGTTCATCTTCCTTCGACGGATCGAGATCGAAGATACAAATGTCAGGGTTGTACAGGTTCGGAGTGCGCGATGGCCACACGTGAATCGTGATGCTGTTCTGGTTCGCAAGCCAGAGCAGCGATCGAGTGTCGTTGGCGATCGGATGATGAACCGTCCCGCCATGCTTTGGAACCTCGACGCGCTCGAGCCAATCCGGAAAACCCTTCGACACGTCTTTTTGAAAAAACCCCGGCGAGCCGATGCCGCGATGAAAACGCTCCATCGTGATCGGGCGCCGCCGCAGATGCGGAAGCATCACGGGCGCGATCGATTCATAGTACGACGCGAGCTCGACTTTCGTAATTCCAACGTCAGGAAACAGAATTTTTTCAGGATGAGTGATCATCAACTACCGCGAGTAGACGCGGATGGCGAAGCTTGCCGTGCACGGTCCATTCGATAAACCCGACCTTCACCTCGATTTTCGGCCGCACCCAGTGTGCGCGCACACGCGGCAAACCAACAGCACGCGTGAAAGGTGGTTTCTCGATCTCCAGTTGGTCGAGTTGCGCACGCAGATCCAGCAGCAGCTTCGTATCGAATCCGGTTCCAATCTTTCCGGCAAAAACCAAATCGTCATCTTTGAAATAACCAACCAGAAGCGCGCCCAAACCGACTCGCTTCCCTTGCGGATCCGTAAACCCACCGACGAGAAAATTCTGCGACAACTCGCATTTCATCTTGAGCCACTGCTTCGAACGACGATGTTCGTAGATCGAACCGCGCCGCTTCGCAATGACGCCTTCCCAACCTTCCTTCTGCGCGAGCTCCCACGGCGATGTATCATCGATCAGAGCTACTCGATGAAGTGGCTCCTCAAACGGCAAACGGGCCAGGAGTTCTCGACGTTCCTCGAGCGGCAGTGTGGTTACATTTCGTCCGTCGATCCACATGATGTCGAAAACGTGATAAGCGACTTTGCCGCCGCGCCACGTGATCTCGCCGTCGAGAATGAGTTCTTCGTGTGGCAGACGCTCTATCACCTGTTGAATCGCAGGCAGATGCTGCGGGAGCTGATTTCTTGAAAAAAGTCGAACGTCGCTGCGGTTTTTGTAAGCAAGCAAACGGATGCCGTCGAACTTTCGTTCGAAGATCCACTCCGGTCCGGTGAACCGGTCCTGCGTCAGTGTCGCCGCCATCGGCACTAGCCATTCGGGGAACGCAGACATACTCCACAGATTACGCAGATTGCGCAGATCAGTAAATCTGCGTAATCTGCGTAGCCGGTGGATACCTCGATCAACAGACGCGGTTTTATCGCGGGCGCTTTCGCGGCGCTGGTAGCGGCTCGCGCGAGCGCTTTCCAAACGAAGCGGCATTTCGCGCCGGTGAAGGTCGCGCGCGAACGGGTTATTCGCGAGGTTGTTGGACTCAGACCGTATCGTCCCGGCGGCTTCGTGGTCGATGCAGAGCGATTCGGAAACAAACTGCTCGTTCACAACTACGGGCACGGCGGTGGCGGCGTAACGCTTTCGTGGGGCACCGCATCGCTCGCTGTCGATCTGTTGCGAGATTTTCTCGTCGCGCACAAATCGCCGAGGCCAACACACTTCGCTGTGCTCGGTTGCGGAGTCAGTGGACTCTCAACCGCGCTGCTCCTGCAACGTCGATATCAGAATGGTCCGGGAACCGTAACGATCTACGCGAAAGACTTACCGCCCAACACAACCTCGAACATTGCCGGCGCGTGGTGGGCGCCGACGTCTGTCTTCGAACCACAGGCAGCGACGAGCAGGTTCCACGAACAGTATCGACAGGCCTCGCGCATCTCGAATCGAGCTTTTCAATTACTCGTCGGCGCTGAGTATGGCGTGCGCTGGATCGATACGTTCGAACTGTCGCGTTATGAGGGTTCGCTCAACCGGGAACTGCCGGGTGGTAACGATCTCTATCCGCAAATCCAAAGACATCGCGATCCGGAATCTTATTTCGGATTTCCTTTCGTGCTGCAATACTCGTCGATGCTGATTGAGCCGTCGATCTATCTCGGCAAGTTACTACGCGACTTCTACATCGCGGGCGGCAGAGTTGTGGTGAAGGAATTTCGGAGTCGTGCGGAGATCGCGCGCTTGCGTGAACCGGTGATCTTCAACTGCACGGGTTTGGGTGCACGCGCGCTGTTCAAAGATGAAGAATTGACTCCCGTGCGAGGACAACTCGAGATTCTGCTGCCACAGCCTGAGATTGACTATTGTTACCTGAGCAGTGGCTACATGTTCCCACGCACCGACGGGATCGTCCTCGGCGGGACATTCGACCACGACGACTGGTCCCTGGATCCCGATCCGGAGCAGGCCGCGGAGATCCTCGAATCGCACATCGAGATAATGAAGAGACTGCCGGTGGATGGGTATTAGCCGCAGATTGACGCGGATGAACGCAGATCTGCGTTCATCCGCGTCAATCTGCGGCTAAACATCCACCGGCAGTCCTTCAAGACGCATGATCGTCAGGGCGTTCGTGGTCGGGCATGGTCCAGGCCGGAGGCGGTAGTCGAAAACCATCTTTCCTGCATCCACCTCTTCGCGGAAATGATGATTTACAACGCCCGGAATCTCATTGGCGAGTTTGATCAACTCGAGATCGTGAGTTGCGACCACACCCATTGCGGTGCTCTGCGACATCGCACGTATGTACGACCGGCTTCCGATCAGACGTTCGCGACTATTCGTGCCACGGAAGATCTCGTCGATTAAAAACAGTACCGGCAGCTCGCCCTCGATCGAAGCGGCCGCAAGCAACGCCTGCAAACGTTTTACTTCCGCGTAAAAATACGAAAGCCCATCCTGCACCGAGTCGCTCACCTTGATGCAAGTAAAGAGTCGAAACAGCGACGTGTCGAGCTTGTCGGCATTCACCGGCGCTCCGGCGTATGCCAGACAAAGGTTCACGCCGATCGTCCTGAGCAGAGTGCTCTTGCCCGCCATGTTTGAACCAGTGAGAATCACGATCCTCTGGTCCTCACCGAGCTCAAAGTCATTGCAGACTTTCGCATCAGGCTTCAGCAAAGGATGTCCGAGTTTTCGAGCAACAAATCGGTTTGCGTCTGACGAAATACTCGGAAACACGTAATGCGGATTCAAATAAGCGAAATTCGCGAGAGAGTTCAGAACCTCGAGTTCATACCACGCATCGAGCCAGCGAGGCATGAGACGCGCAAGCTCATCCTTAACGAGTTCGAGCCGGTACGTGAAGAAGAAATCCCAAGGGACCAGCAGGTGGACCAGCAACGCGAGAATCGGGTTTGTGCGTATTCCCAGCGCCGCTGCCAGGCGGCCTAATCGCTTCATCTCAACCGACGGTCGTCTGTTTTCATCTACAAACGCAGCACAGATGTTGGCTACGCCGGGCGTGTTTGCGTAACAGCGTGATTCGAGGTAGCGAAAGACGACCTGGAAATGCCTCAACGTCTTTTCGAGATCCTGCAGCTCGCCCCAGGCGGTAGCGATCCGCGACTGTTTGAGAAGCATCGTGCCGGCGTAGATCACGAATGTGATAGGCCAGATTGGTGGAATGAGCTCGAAGAACGCTAACACGACGCACGCGATGTTCACGGCCGATAAGACAAACAACAGCACGACAGTTGGAAGCAGAGAACTTTTGCGCTCGGTGCGTTCGAGCCAATCGACGAGCAGGTGCGAGTTCCAGAGGTTCGAGGCGCCCGACCGCGGTCGCGTTGGTCCAATGTTTCTGCGAGCAACGGCTGAGAGCAGTTGCAGCTTGTCGCGAAACCATGATTGAGCCTTCAGCTCCTGGACCAACGCCTGCCTGCGTTCGATCAGTTGCGCATCAGGTCGAGGATTCAGCAACCACGACTTGAGTCGTTCGCTGCCTTCTTTCGTGACGGCGCAATCGAGTAGTCGATGCAGCGATCGTTCTCCTGTAATATCGAGATCGATTTCGAACGGATGGCCGGAAACGGGATGCGCCAGCGGATCGCCGAGCGGAATGTGCTGCCAATCGAGATGAATTCGTGCAATCTGAACTTTCTTGAGTTCAATCAAGAGCCCGTTTCGAGTAAGACTGTCGCGAACCTTGTTGTGAAAGATCGTGACGATAGAGAACTCGATTACAAATACGCCGGCAATCAGCCAGCCAGCCGTTCTACCCGCGAAATTGCAGGAAGCTAAGGCGAACAGTGCTCCGAGAACGAATGTTATTCGTCGCCCTGTCCAATACTTGCTGCTGATTTCGTTGAGGAATTTGGCTCGGCGTTCCAGCCTCGCGATCTGTCTCTCGAGTTGTACCAAACGGGTCATATTCGCCTGACGATAACGGTTTCGTTATGAATTCGCCACTCGATCAACTTCAAACTAAAGCGGCTGAGTGGAACGTCACGGTCGAAGAGATCCTGGAAACGCCCGGGTCGCTGCTGGGATTTGGAGTGCGTATTTGTGATCGCGTGGTCCTGAAGATAACAAAACACGCCGGCGACGAATCGCATTCGGGCAAAGTGCTGCGAGCGTTTGGGGGAGATGGCGCAGTTGGGGTTTATGAATCAGAAATCGGCGCCGTCCTGCTCGAGCGGCTTGAACCCGGTGAGCAGTTGGTTAATCTGGTTAAGCGCGGAGAAGACGAAGCCGCGACGCGGATTCTCGCCGAAGTGTTGGAGAAGCTGGCGCACCACGAAGCGCCGGTTGATTGTCCGACGGTAGCCGATTGGGGTCGCGGCTTTGATCGGTATCTCGAGAGCGGCGACCAGCAAATTTCTCTTGCACTCGTTCACGAAGCACGCGAGTCGTACCAGGAGCTCGCTTCAACACAACGCACGACGATGCTCCTGCACGGCGATCTGCAACACTACAATGTGCTCTTTGATAATGATCACGGCTGGGTAGCGATCGATCCGAAGGGTGTGGTTGGTGAGTTGGAATACGAAGCCGGCGCAATACTGCGTAACCCTGTCGAACTGCCGGAATTGTACACAAACCCGACGATTGTCAATCGCCGTCTGCGCACGTTAACCGATCTACTTCACCTGGACTACTCTCGCGCTCTTAAGTGGCACTTCGCTCAAACGGTGCTCTCCGCGATCTGGAACATTGAAGATGCGCCACCAAAAGGCAGGGAATGATTTTACGCACAAGGGTGTGTGGGACAGTCGGAGTCATGGATGGTGCCGGAATCAGGCGTCGTGTGTTCCCGACCGAAGGTTGTGATCAGAATAACTGAGCCGACGATGATCGCGGCTGCGATCAGCATCCGGAACGTCAGTGGTTCGCTCGCGAGAAACCATCCCAGCAACACCGCGACAACAGGATTCACGTATGCATAAGTTGCAGCCCGAGCGGGCGTTACGTTTCGTAGCAACCAACTGTAAGCGGTGAAAGCGACAAGCGATCCAAAAACGATTAGATAACAGACAGCGCCAATCGAAACCCACGACGCGTTCGCCAGGTTGAGTCGGTGAACGTCGCCTGCCACAAGTGCCACCACCAGAAGTAAGAGACCGCCTCCCAACATCTGCATTCCTGACGCCATCGACGTAGAGGCTTGGATCGGACGATGATTCGCGTAAACCGATCCGGCCGCCCACGAGAATCCGGCAAGAAGCACAACACCCGCGCTTACGAAACTCATCTTCGAGCTCGCATGAGCGTTCCCAAATCCACCACTCACGAGCAGCGCCACACCCGCCATGCCGACGAACACTCCCAACAACACCTTCGCATTTGGCCGATTGCGAGTTAATCCCCAGTTCAAAAGCACCACCCACAACGGCTCGCTCGCGACGAGCAGTGCGGCCAATCCTGTAGCAATGTATTTCTCGGCCCACGTCACACCACCGTTACCGGCCAGCAACAACATGCCACCGAGAAGAAGAGCCTTGGGCCATTGCGACAGTGCATTACGCATTCGTTCGCCGGTAACCGCAGCCCACGCAAACAAGATCGTTCCCGCGATCAGGAATCGTGACGCGGCCATGAGAAACGGTGGAAGCGTGTCGATCGCGTAGCGAATAGCGAGGTAAGTTGAACCCCAGAGCACATAGATCGCGGCGAAGGCGAGAATAATCAGCACACGAGATGATCGAGGTTGGATCGTGGACATAGAAATCGGAGAGTTTAAACAAAAGAAGGCCCACACCGAAGCGTGGGCCTGTGATTTTTTTATGACGGCCGGGGGTTAAGGTCTATCTCGTTTATCGGGCCTGGGCCGTTGGTTATCGTTTCTCGGTGGCGGTGGCCGGTTACCTTTGTTGGCGTTGGTAACGACGATCACCTTCTCTTTCGGCGGCCGCTTATCGTCTCTTTTCTGCGCGAATGCGCCCACTGAGACAACGCCCAGCATCGCCATCACCAGAAATTCTCGCATTAGCTTAATCATTTCAGCCTGTTTCTCCTCATGCCAAGTTGCGCGCACGGGAGGGAGAAAGAGTTGCGCCGACCAGGAGGCAGCAAGACAGGTGCCACGTCGTTGTGCGAAGAGTTTACACCTGGTTAAGCCTTGCCTCAAAAGTCAGGATTCACACTTGGAGGAGGTCAGTACCGCAACGCGGTAGCGTCGGGTCGGTCTCAAACATACAAATTTCTTAGCAAATTCAAAGGCTCGCGTTCGACCCGACGCTACCGCGTTACGGTACTGACTGTATCCAACAATGATTTTCGACTTTTGAGACAAAGCCACCTGGTTACGTAAATTCGCACGGTTTCGAACTGATTCGCACGGTATGGTATAGCCACAAATAGGCCTAAAAAGCCACAGATCAGCGTTTTATCGTGATGCTGAGTGTGCCAACATTGCCACTGCTGTCAAAACTGCGCAATGAGATGGTGTGTTCGCCGGGCGCGAGTTGCCCGAACTCCACCGTGTAAACCTCGTGGCCGCTGTCTGCGATGCCATCATCCGGAAAAACAGGCATCCAGGCTGCGCCGTCGAGACTCGCGTCAGCCTTTTTGACCTTTCCCGTCGCGTCGTCAACCGAAAAAACGACGCGAACAGCGTCTCGCGTAGCCTGCGGGTCGCCCATCGCTTTGACGACCGGAGGCGTGTTGTCGATGTCCACCGCCTCACTCACTCGTTCGCCCGTGAGCTTCTGGCCCTGCGGGTTGTCGGGCGCGTCGGACGCCACGACCTTGATCACATAACGGCCGTCGGCGAGCGTTGCTCCGTCGATGGTGTAGAAGTTGTCGCGCAGTTTGTCTTTCAACAACCTGAACGTTTGCTCGTTCAACGCACGGTAGTAGATCGCATATTCCAACGTATCGGAATTTCGATCTTCCGCCTGCCACTGAAACGATCGCGCACCACGCTGGTAGAAACGTCTCGGAGGCACCTGCGCAACTGGTCCAAACAACGACGGATCGAGTCCAGACGACTCAACATTCGGATCGACCGTCACCTGCACGATCTGCTGCAAGCCAACGCCGATCGGTAACACGCTGATCGACAGCACTTCAGGCGCAACGTTCCTCGGAAGATAAGCAACACTCACATCCTCGACCCACGATGGCGAATTCTGCGCACCTGACGCACGAACAGTCGCGCGCCATTGAATGAACCGCGCGCGGGGACTCGAAATCTGATTGCCTTCAGGATTACGGTAAACCGCACTCCAGTCGCTCCACGTCGCATCCGGTCGCTCACCATTTCCGGTGCGAGTCTGCACTTCAACCGCACCCGAGCCGCGCCACCATATGCGCCCCCACGACGCCGTCAGTTTTGCGTCCCTCACCGGTGATTCAAACGTTCCTTCGTTCACCAGTTCGTTGCCGAAACGAAACAGCTTTCCCTGATTGCTGGAAGCTGCAAAGACCTGGTTGTTCCTGACAAACAACGAAGAGATCTGTCCTTCCGGTGATTGCAACAGGAGTGTATCGCGGCCATCGTTTGTAATTGAATAGATGCGACCCTTGTCGGCGGTCCCGATCAGCACACTGCCGGGTTGTAACCCGGGCGCGATCGAGAACGCGGTGACAGTGGGTGAACTCCAAACGACGTCCGTAGCGCCGTCGGGCAGTATTCGAAACACCGCGCTGCGTGCATTCGACACATCGCTGCGGCTGCGTGCTGGTCCAGGTGGGTTTTGAATCGGTGCGCCACTTTCATCGATGGCGGTGACAGTCACGGTCGTGCTCGGAGTCGCGCTTTCGGAAGGTTGCGGCGTTACAACGGCCGGTGTCGATGGTGCTCGCGCGGTTGCGGCTGCGTCGCTGAGTGCGAGTGCATAGATCGATCCGTCAGCGGCCGGAGCGAGCGCGTGGATCTCTCGAAGCTGCGTGTCGAAGAGTGCAAAAGTTTTTCCTTCGGGAGACACTCGCAACACCAATCCTCCGGAATCTGTGCCCGCGATCAGATCGCCTTGCGGCGTGACCGCGAGCGAGATCACGTGCGTTTGATTTGTGGTGACGAATATCGACGACTCCGGACTAGCGCCCGCAGCTCTGACGCGATAAAGCTTGCCACTGTCGCCAGTGCCGACAGCCAACGAACCGTCCGGCATGACCGCCAACGACCAGATGTATTTGTCACCCGGATCGAAATAGACTTCCGCTTTTCCATCCGCGGTTATGCGATAGACTTTTCCATCGGGTGAAGTGCCGGCGAACACCGAACCGTCACGACCAATCGCAAGCGCTGTCACGTCGAGTTCCGGAGCATCGTGCAGAAGCGTGCCCGCGCCGGCAGGTGTGATCTTGTAAGTCTTACCGTCGTGTCCCGTGCCGAGAAATACGTTGCCCTGGTTATCGACGGCGCTCGACCAGATGTAAGTTTGCTGAGTGTTGAAGACTTCCGTGAGCTTTGGCGAAAGCATCAAGATGCCGGTGTCGCTGATCGAAACTCCGCGAGCGTCGCCTTTCAGCAGTTCGACGCGGCCACTCGTTTCCCAGACAGCGGGCTGGCCCGCAATGGCGAGACCACAGATTACGCAGATTGCGGAGAATGCGCAGATTAATTTGATGATCATGTTTTAGTCAGTTTCCTATGTACTTGGCGTAGAGTGAGCGGGCGGTGGCAATTTCATCTGTGCCTCTGATTATCGAGCGTGCGTCCGGAAACACAGTCAATTCAAACTTGCCTGTTTTGAAACGTAGTAAGTATTCGTTGAACTTCACTTCCCCGGCGCGACGAAGTCTTTCTGCGAGTGACGAAAAGTTGATACGCGTAGGTTGCGACGGTGAAATCTGAATCGCATCACGCCCGCAGAGCACCGCCGCGGACTCGGCAGCATGCGAAAGGGTTTCATAGATCCCTTCGCCGCACGTCTTGCAATCCGCGCGCGGAGTTCCGGTTCCGATTCTTCTCCATTCATTTCGCCAAACGTCGAACTGCATCAACGCGCCGTGGAGATCCTCGATGTGTCCGGTTATCAGTTTGAGAGCCTCACTCACCTGCACGGCCGAGACGACGTTGATGATCGGCATAATCACGCCGGAGGTGTCGCAAGTCGGAGCACTCGCGGCCGGCGGAGCCTCTTCAAACACGCAACGCAGGCAGGCCGTTTGATGCGGACGGATCGTCATCGTCACGCCGTACGAACCAACTGCGGCGCCGTAGATCCAGTTTACGTTGTGCTTCACGCATGCATCGTTGATGAGGTAGCGGGTGGCGAAATTGTCTGTGCCGTCGACGACGACGTCACAGCCGTCGATCAAACGCTCGATGCTCGAATGATTGATGTCGAGTATGTGAGGTTCAATCTCGATTTCTGAGTTGATTTGCCGTAGATGATTCGCGGCGGCGATGGCTTTTGGCAGACGCTGCTCGGCGTCGCTCTCGGTGAACATCGTCTGTCGTTGCAGATTTGAGGGTTCGACAAAGTCGCGATCGACGATGCGGATGTGGCCGGCGCCCGCACGCGCGAGAGATTCGGAGTGAGCAGAACCGAGAGCACCGCAACCAACAATCAGGACCCGGGCAGCCAGCAGGCGCCGCTGCCCGTCTTCGCCAATTCCATTGAAGAGAATCTGTCTGCTGTAACGATCGTCCACTGCCGATCAGTATAGCAATAGGTCCTACATGTCATATAGGACCTACTGCTGGAGCGGCGGACTTGTCGGTTACGCGGTGATCCCGTAGCGCTTGATCTTCGCGTTGAGCGTCGTCGGCTTCAATCCAAGAAGTCTTGCAGCGCGAGTCTGGCTGCCTGAAGTGCGACCCAGTGCGGTGCGAATCAGGCTGACTTCAAACTGGCGCACTTCGTCCGAGAAGCGCGCGCCGCGTTTGATGTCGACGGGCCGCGAAATCGCGAGCGACTCAACTTCGTCGAGAAGTTGGAGCACAGTCTCACGCAAGGTGTTTAGGCGCGCGTCAACGCTGGAGTCACTCGGGGCGCGCTCTGCCGAATCGGGGCTGTTGGATTCCAATCCTAAAATAGATTCAGTACTCATGATTTACCTCCCAAGATACTTCCGGCACGTTCGCCGCCAGTTCCTTATCCGGGGAGCTTTGGGATGCGGCTTGCCGAGTGAATAATCTCAGGTCCTGCGAAGGAATGGTTTCGTCTTGTGACAAAACGGCTAAATTTTGGGATGAATCGGCCAATCGATTGCTTTTTAGATGTTGTTTCCCACCGCGCGCTGGAAATTCGAGCGGTAGTTTCGACTGAGGGTAAGTTGCTTTCCGTTTTCCATGATGATCCGGTATTCCCCGTGAAACCAGGGTTGCATCTCTTTGATCTTGTCGATCTTCACGATGGCCGAGCGGTGGATGCGTCGAAATTGTCGCGGGTCGAGTTGCTCTTCCAAACTGCTGATCGTTTCACGTAAGAGATAGCCCTTCTGATTGTCGTAAACCCGCACGTAATTCCCTTCCGACTCGATACAGTAAACGTCCTGCACGTTGAGGAAGAAGACGCGCCCGCCGTTCTTGATGACCAGTCTCTCCAAATGTCGCGGGCCGGTCTTCAACTCTTCGAGCAGGGCGAGAATGTGACGATCGCGTTCGCCGCTCTGATCGAGTTTGATCTGTTCCTTGACGCGCTGCCACGCTGCATCAAACCTTTCATGATCGAAAGGCTTCAACAGGTAGTCGAAGGCGTGCACTTCAAATGCACGCACGGCATATTGATCGTAGGCAGTGACAAAGATGATGTAAGGACTGGTTTCAGGGTCTAACGACTCGAGCACCTCGAAGCCGCCGAGCTCCGGCATCTGGATGTCCAGAAAGACAAGGTCCGGCTTGAGCGACTTGATCGCTTCGACAGCTTCACGACCATTCGCACATTCCGAAACTATTTCGACGTCTGAGTCATCCTGCAGCATCTCGCGAATCATGTCGCGGGCAAGCGGCTCATCGTCGACGACCAACGCACGAATACGTCTTGCGTTCGTCACATTTCCTCCTAATCGAACGTGAATAACGCAATGAACGGGGTGAAGTGAGATTCACTCAGTAAATGAACACCGGAATCGAACGAGTTGTGACGCAAACGCATGCGCAACAATTCACCGATTCGTACGACAAAGTTAGATGCCAAGTTTCGTACTTGCGACAGATGTGAGGTCCAGGAGAATTTTTAGGGACGAGAATGTGGAGATACGTCCGAGTCTTTGGACGTTACCGCGGAATCTCGAGGGTGACGATCAGACCGCCGGCCGGAT
>Ga0068859_100005378_pt1 | contig 13023 bp, 8 predicted proteins | sample KBSSwiS22_FD_66585 | JGI IMG/M metagenome (GOLD analysis project Ga0068859, IMG submission 66585) | Switchgrass rhizosphere microbial communities from Kellogg Biological Station, Michigan, USA - KBS Switchgrass S2-2 | ecosystem: Host-associated > Plants > Roots > Rhizosphere > Soil ... | reverse complement strand
CGGTGCAAGACCATCCCGTGCCCGAAAACCCCGTCGCGGTCAATCCGGAAGGGAGCGTGTCGGTGACCGTCACCGCGCCCGTGGTCGCGCTGCTGCCGCCGTTGGCTGCGGTCAGCGTGTAGGTCGCCCCGGTTTGCCCCTGGATGAACGACCCGGCATGGGACTTCGCGAGCGTCAGGTCGGGCGGAGGCGGCGGGCCGCCCGAGCCGGCGCGGAAGGCCGCCACCGCCGCGGCCCAGGCCTGCCCGGAGGAAATCGTTCCCGTCGCGGTGATGGGTCCCGCCGCGGCCTGCCGCTGGTCTTCGACGCCGAGCTTCGTTCCCGACGCGGGGACGCGCTCCTGCATCGTGAAACCGGCCCCGGGGCTGATGGTCGTGCCGTCGGCGGTGATCAGCGCGCCGAGGATCAAATCGCCCGCGGCGGTCGTGATGACCGCGGGGCTTGCAAGCGATGCGCCGTTTCCTTCGGCAAAGACCGGCGTGCCGTCGAGCGAGCCCGACGTCGCGACGCCCGAGTATTCGAAGATGGCGAATCGCAAGGTGCCGCCGCTGATCGTGTCGCTCACGGTCACGGTGTTCGCACCCGCCGCGATGCTCTCCGCGTAGTAGATCCCCAACGTCACCGGGTCGAGCGCCAGGTTGAACTGCGCCGCGCGCCGGTAGGTGTTCCCCCGCGTGTCGGTGACCGTGATCGTCTGTCCGGGGTTTCCCGCGCGGATCACGACGGCGATGAAGTTGCCCGCCGTGTTGGCGGCGGGAAACGCCAGCGTGGACGAGGTCACCGTCCCGGCGTCCTTCTGGGCATGCTGGACGATCGCAACGGTCCCCGAGCCGGGGGGCACGATCGTCGTCGCATCGCCGGCGCCGTTGTTGGCCGTGTTGGTCTCGCCGCCTCCGGAGACCGTCGCGGTGTTGGTCACCGGCGACGACGCCGAAGCGGAGACGTTGACGGTCAGCGTGATCGCGGGATAGCTCGCTCCGGCCGCCAGGGCATCGCCGCGCGTGCACGACAGCGGCGACACGGTGCAGGACCACCCGGTCCCCGCGAACCCCGTGGCGGTGAGTCCCGTCGGGAGGGTATCGGTGACGGTCACCGTTCCCGACGTCGCCCCGGTGCCGCTGTTGGTCGCGGTCAGCGAATACGTCGCCCCGGTCTGCCCCTGCGTGAACGACCCGGAGTGCGATTTGGCCAGCGTCAGGTCGGCAGCGGCGGCCGCGTTGATCGTGGTGGGGTCGTTAGCGCCGTCATTTGCCGTGTTGGTCTCACCGCCTCCCGACACCGTCGCCGTGTTGGTCACGGATGCCGGCGCCGCGGCGGAGACGTTGACGGTCAAGGTGATGGCGGGATAGCTCGCGCCGGCGGCCAACGCGTCCGCGCGCGTGCAGCTCACCGTCGCGAGCGTGCACGACCAGCCGGTTCCTGCCAGCGCGGTCGCGGTCAGCCCCGACGGCAGTGTGTCGGTGACCGTCACGGTCCCCACGGTCGGGCCGGTGCCGGCATTGGCCGCCGTGAGCGCATACGTGGCGCCGGTCTGCCCGCGAACGAACGACCCCGCGTGCGACTTCGCCAGCGTCAGGTCGGCCGGAGGTGGGGGGCCTCCGGACGAAGGGTGAAAAGCGGCCACGAGCGACGCCCACTTCTGGATCGACGAGAACGATGCGGTCGCCGTGATCGCGCCGGCAGCGGCTTGAAACTGATCTTCCACCCCGAGCTTCGTGCCCGATGCCGGGACGCGCTCCTGCATCGTGTAACCGCTCCCGGCGGTGTACGTCGACCCGTCGGCCACGGAGATCGCCCCGATGACGAGATCGCCGGAGGTGCTCGTGGTCAGCGGCGGGCTGGCCGCGGCGGCGCTCGTGCCTTCGGCGAACACCGGCGTTCCGTCGATCGAGCTTGCCGCCGCGACGCCGGAGTACTCGAAGATCGCGAACCGGAGCGTGCCGCCCGTGAGCGTGTCGCTGACGGTGACCGTGTTGGCGCCGCCGGCGACGCTCTCGGCGTAGTAGACCGCGAGCGTGACGGGGTCGAGGGTCAGGTTGACCTGCGCGGCGCGACGGTAGGTGTTGCCGCGCGTGTCCGAGACCGAAACGTTCTGTCCCGCTTGGCCGGCGCGCACGACGACGCCGATCCAGTTGCCGGTGGCATTCGCGGAAGGAAAAGCCAGAGTGGACGACGTGACCGTGCCCGCGTCCTTGTTGGCGTGCTGTACCAATGTGATGGCGGCCTCGACTCCGGGCGCCACGAGGCATGCAACGATCAGGAGGCCGAGGCGAAGCAGGCGCAACCGAACCCCCAAGATCGTCAACGGCCTGTCGGTCATGGGACCCCTTCGCGCTGCGTGAATTCAATCTTTTTTACCTGGAATTGGGGTTTTGGTCAAGCAAATCCCGTACATTGGCCGTCATGCGGTTCGCGCTCGCGCTCGTGTTGACGGTGGTCGCCTTCGCGCCCCTTCGAGCGGAATCCGACGACCGGATCGAACGGTTCTCGCGCGCGCTTTCGGAAGCAAAGACCAATCTGCAAACGCCCGAGGGGCACGAATACGACCGGTCGCTGTCGGCCTTCCTGAGACGGCAGAACGCGGTCGTGCTCGGCGGCTGCTTCAAGTCGGTGGAAAGCCCCGACAAGAACGCCTTCGAGATGGTCTTTCAGATCGCCACCGGCGGCGAGGTGCGCGACGCCCGCGTCTGGCCCGAGACCAACCTCGGTGTGTGTCTCAGGGACGGGCTGAAGGTTTTGAAGTTCCCGGCCCCGCCGAGGGACGCCTACTGGGCGACATCGCGGGTGAGCTTGGCGCCGTAGAACGCTCGAGCTCCTCGATCATGCCGGGTAAGTGCTGCCGGGATTCGGGGCTGTCCGGGTCGAGCGCGATCGCTTCCCGGAACGAGCGCACGGCGAGCTCTTTTTCTCCCGCCGCCTGATAGGCGAGCCCCAGCTCGACCGCCGTCGGCGCGTCGCCGGGTGCCAGGCGTTGCGCCGCGACGAGCTGCTCGATCGCAGCGTCGCTCCGCCCCAGACGCCGGAGCACGGCCCCGAGGTTGAACCGTGCGGGTGCGGCGTCGGGTGCGGCCGCCACGCAGGCTTCAAGCTCCGCGGCGGCCTCGTCGAGCTTCCCCGCCTCGGCGAGCAGGCCCGCGAGCTCGAAACGCTCCTCGGGCGACGGCGACGCCGCGTGCTCGATGTCGCGCAGGTTCTGCGTCAGCTCCGGCCGGTCCGGTGCCAGGGCGATCGCTTCGCGAGCGCGGCGCTCGGCTTCCTCGAAGTTTCCGTGAAGGACCGCAAACCAGGCCAGCCCCAGCTTGACCTCGACGACCCCGGCCAGCCCCCACCGGTCGGCGAGCTCGAAATGCCGGAGCGCCTCGGCGGCGGCGTGATCGTGCTTGGCGCTCGTGGGCTTCACCCGGTAGGTGCCGCTCAACCCGGCGGCGCGGCTGATCTCGGTCTGGTCCAGGTAGTGGCGCCCCCACGCGCGATGCCACTGGGCGAACGCGCTGTGCCCGGTGAACGCCAGCCAGACGACCGTCATCCCCGCGAACACCCAGCCGGGACGCAGCATCCGTCCCGAGGATTTCAGCTCGACGTTTTGGATCCTCACCGCGCTCCGCCGTGTCAGGTGCCAGAGCTTCAAGGCCAGAAACGCCGTGATCCCGCCGAGCCCGATCGACATCAAAAGCGGCGGGCCGTTGTACAGATTGCGAAAGCTCAGCGTGGCCGCGAGGGCGACCAAGGCCACCGCGGCTTCTTCGAAGAGCGGCAGGTCGTAGATCTTCTTTCGGGGGCGAGGAGGCTTTCGCTTCGCCAGCGACGGGCGTGCGAACGAGAAGCTCAGCGCCTCCTTCGGGCAGACGCTGACGCAGTCCATGCATTTCATGCACCCCGGGTCGACCACCATGCCGTAGAGGTTCACCTCTTCGTGCACGCGGACGTTCGAGGTGCATGTGGCGGTGCAGTGACCGCACTGCTCGCAGCTGTCATTGACGACGATGCGCCCCGGCGACGCGTAGTCCAGGCCGCCGAAGAGCGCGCCGTACGGGCAGCCGTACGTGCAGAATCCCTTCGCTCCGAGGAAATAGACCGCGGCAAAGCCGCACGTCGCAACGGTCAGCACCGCGAACACCGGACCGGGAAACGTCGCCCAGAGATCGTTGGTCAGAAGATGATTGGAAAAGCCCGGAAACGGGGGTGGCGGCCCGGGGGCGAGCCACCGCATCACGCTCGGCAGCACGAACATGTAGAACGCGGCCGCCAACGGCGCGAAGGCCAGGAACCGCGACCGGAACGGCTTGGGGCGGATCCCGGCCTTCTTCATCAGCCACGCGCAGAAATCCTGCAGCGCGACGATGTGACACCCCCACCCGCAGAAGAACCGGCCGAAGATCAGCGTGGCGGCCAAGGCGATACCGAAGAAGATGAACCCGGCGTTCACGTACCCCAGCTCGAGCGTGTACATCGACTCGGAGGGCTCGACCGGAGACAGCGTGCGCCGCGCGATCAGGTAATGCGTGACGTGGAGCGCGACGACGGCGTGGACTCCGATCAGGACGCCCGCCCGCCACTTGCTCGTCCGGGATTTTCGGACCGCCGACAACGATCCCGTCCCGGCAACCGGGAGCGTCGGATCGTCGGGTTTGACCCCGATGCTGCACAGCCCGGAACGGCCCGGGCCTGGGTTTCGCGCCATCGGCCTCTGCTCGACCAAACATTCTAGCTGCCTCTGCCAGATTTGATGTTTCAGCCTGGCCATTCTTGTCGTATGTTCGCCGGTCGAGGGGGAATTCGAATGAGCTTCGCGCACTCGTCTGTCTGGTCCGTCCTGCGTAACACCACCGTCACCATGTCCTGCCTTCTTCTCGCCGGATTTGTGGCGATCGCACCGGCCGCCGCGGCCTGTGGCAACGGCGTCGTCGAAGCCGGAGAGGATTGCGACGACGGCAGCACGCAAAACGGCGGCGCGAACTCGTGCTGCACGACGGGGTGCACGTTCAGCGGCGAGGTCCCCGACGTCATCGTCGGAGATCTGTCCGACACGCAGCGATACGGCCAGGTCAGCGGGATCACCGCCTACGCGATCGGGACGACCTCGTGCAACCTCGGCTCGTGCTGGCTCAACTGGATCTCGGGAACGAACGACCACCCGGTCATCGGACAGAACATGTACCGGCTCAAGGACGGCCGCTTCGAGCAGCTCGGTCAGTCGTGGCTGAAGCACGGGTTCACCGCGCTGACCGGCAGCGTCTGCTCGAATGCCTGCGTCCATCCTCCGAACGGCTCGCACCTGGGCGTCAACTGCTCGGATCCGTACGTTGCGAGCTTGAATGGCACGCAGACGTCGCTCGGCCCCAAGGTGGACGTCGACCCGAGCTCGGGCGTCTTCCCTTACCCCGACGCCCGCATCGGCACGAGCGGCGACGCGATCTTCAAGCGGCTGCAGGTCCACAACACCGACCTCGACCCGACTCTCAATGTCGGCGCCGTGTACTTCGCCGAGGGGCAGTACGTCACCAAGGACGACGCCGGCGCGAAGAACAACGGCAACAACGCGTCGTACCGGCCGCTCAACGTGACGAACGCCGGGGGAAACCCTCCGGTCTACAACATCACGTTGACGGGAACGACACAGCGGCAAAAGGCCGCCATCAAGGCCTGGAAGGACACGGATCCGAGCGTGACCGAAACGCTGGTCGGGGCGGCGGGAGGGCAGTTCATCCTCTCGGCGAAAGCGACCGCGCTCGGCGGCGGCGTGTATCACTATGAGTACGCCGTCCAGAACCTGAACAACCAGCGCGCTGGCCAGAAGTTCACCGTGCCGATCCCGGCGGGAACGATCGTGACCAACGTGGGGTTCCACGACGTGGACTACCACAGCGGCGAGCCGTTCGTCGGGACGGACTGGACGCCCACGGTGGGCGCGACCTCCGTGAGCTGGGCGTGCGAGACCTTCGCCACCAACGCCAATGCGAACGCGCTGCGGTGGGGGACGCTCTACAACTTCCGGTTCGACGCCAACGTCGCTCCCGGCTTCGGCAACGCCACGATCGACCTTTTCAAGCCGGGCTCCCCGACCAGCGCGACCGCGCTGACCGTGATGCCGAATACCTGCCTCGGCGCGGGCAACGGGACGTCGTGCACCGACGCGAACCCCTGCACGACCGCCGACACCTGCCAGTCCAACGTCTGCACCGGGGGAAGCCCGGTGGTCTGCGCCGCAAGCGACGCCTGCCATGTCGCCGGGACTTGCGACTCGGCCACCGGCCAGTGCTCGAACCCCAGCGCGCCGAACGGGACGACCTGCGTCGACGGAAACGCCTGCACCCAGACCGACACCTGCCAGTCGGGCGTCTGCACCGGATCGAACCCGGTGGTTTGCACGGCGTCCGACGCGTGCCACGCCGCGGGAACGTGCGCTGCCGGAACCGGCGTCTGCTCGAACCCGACACGACCGAACGGGACGAGCTGCAACGACGGCAACCTGTGCACGCAGCTCGATACCTGTCAGAGCGGCACGTGCACGGGCGCAAATCCCGTCAGCTGTACCGCGAGCAACCAATGCCACGACGTCGGGACGTGCGTCCCGGCGACCGGCACCTGCACGAACCCGTCCAAGCCGGACGGATCGCCGTGCAGCGACGGAAACGCGTGCACGCAGACCGATACGTGTCAGACGGGCAGCTGCGGCGGCGCGAACCCCGTCGTGTGCGCGGCGCTCGACGCATGCCATCAGGCGGGGACCTGCAACCCCGCCAACGGCGCCTGCTCGAATCCGAACGCGCCCGACGGAACGGGCTGCAGCGACAGCGATGCCTGCACCCAGACCGACGCGTGCCAGAGCGGGACCTGCGCCGGGTCGAACCCGGTGACCTGCACCGCCAGTGACGTCTGCCACGACGTGGGAACCTGCGCTCCCGCTACCGGCACGTGCTCCAACCCGCCGCGGGCCAACGGCTTCGCCTGCGACGACGCGAACGCCTGCACCTCCGACGACGCCTGTCTCGACGGCGTCTGCACCGGCTCGGGCGCGTCGCTTCCCTCGGAGGTCGACTCGAACGTTCACGTCACCCAGATCTCGGGGGTCACGACGATCTCGTGGAACATGCCGCTGGGCGCCACGTCGTCGTCGGTGTTGCGCGGCCTCGTGACCGGGCTTCCGGTCGGTCCCGGCGGCGACGAAGAAGTTTGCCTTGCGACGGACATCGCGGGCGCTTCGACGACGGACCCGGAGACTCCCGCCCCGGATACCGCCTTCTGGTATCTCGTGCGCGGAGCCAACCCCTGCGGCAAGGGGCCGTACGGAACCGAGATCCAAAACGGTGTCTCGACACCGCGGGTCAGCGCGACCTGCCCGTAACCAACTGAAGACCCGGCCGGGGAAAGCGGGGCTGATGTAGCATTCCCGCTTTCACCCGGACTTCGGGAGCCAAGAGTGGTCGGTTCGAGCCTTCGGGCGCCCCGCGACGTGGCGCGTCCGGTGAAGATCAAGTCGGTGACGCGAGGCGCGGTGATCTACCCGTTTCTCGTCGCCGTCACCGCCCTCGCGCTCTGGGCCGTCCTGTCGGCATCCCAGGTCTTCCCGAGCTCCGCGTTTCCGTCGCCGATCGAGGTGTGGAACGGATTTCTCGGGAAGCTCCGTTCGGGAACCCTTTTCGACGACGTCGTCGCCTCGTTGTTTCGCGTCACGATGGGCTTCGGCCTCGCCGTGTCGCTCGGCATCCCTCTCGGGCTGTGGCTGGGGCTGCGACTGCGCGTCCGCATGGCGTTGCTGCCCGCGGTGAATTTCTTCCGCAGCCTGTCTCCCTTGGCGTGGATCCCGTTCGCGATCCTCTGGTTCGGCATCGGCGACATCCCGTCGATCTTCCTCATCTTCATGACGGCGTTCTTTCCGATGGTGCTCGCCACCAGCGCCGCGGTGGCCAGCATCCCGCACGTCTATTTCCGCGTGGCGCGCAATTACGACTTCCACGGCCTCGAGTTCCTGACGCAGGTCACCCTGCCCGCGATCGTCCCTCAGGTGATCACGGCGCTTCGCGTCACGGCCGGGCTGTCGTGGGTCGTCGTCGTCGCGGCCGAGATGATCGCCGGCCGGGACGGCCTCGGGTTTCTCATCTGGGACGCGCGAAACCAGCTGCGCCCCGACCTGGTGGTCGTCGGCATGGTCGTCATCGGCGCGATCGGCGTCGTCATCGACCGCCTGGTCATGCGGCTGACGCGCATCCCCAGCGTGAGGTGGGGCTATGACCGGTAATCGATTCCACCTGAACGGCGTCTGCCGGTCGTTCGGCCCGGTCGAAGTCCTGAAGGACATCTCGCTCCGGATCATCGAAGGGGAGTTCGTCGCCGTCGTGGGCCCCTCGGGCTGCGGCAAGACGACGCTGCTCAACATCCTGTCGGGGTACGACCAGCCCACCTCGGGACAAGCGGAGCGCTCGGGCGCGTTGAGGATGGTCCATCAGCAGGACGGGCTCTTCCCGTGGCGGTCCGCGTCCGAGAACATCGAGATGGGCCTCCGCCACCTCGGAAACACCGCCGAGCGCAAGCGCCAGCGCGACGAGATGCTCACGCTCATCGGGCTGGACGGCTTCGCGGATCACTACCCCCACCAGCTTTCGGGGGGGATGCGCCAGCGGGTCGAGCTGGCGCGCGCGCTCGCGGGGGAGAGCGACGTTCTCTTGCTCGACGAGCCGTTCTCGGCGCTGGACTACATCACGCGCCTCAGGATGCGGCGCGAGCTGGCGCGGCTGATCCACGAGCGCCCGCGCACCGTCGTGCTGGTCACGCACGACATCGAAGAGGCCGCGCAGCTGGCCGACCGGGTGATCGTCCTGTCCGGGCGCCCCGGCCGCATCCGGAGCGAGCGGTCGCTCATGCTCCCGCGGCCGCGCGATCTCACCCACCCCGAGGTCGTCGAGACCATCCATGCCGTGCTGGTGGAGCTGGGTCTTGAAGGACGCGACGGCGAGCCGGCCAAGCCGGACACCGCGCTCGACCTGGACGCCTACGCCCCGCTGACCGACGAAGGCGAAAGGATCTGATGAAGCCCCGCCGGATTTTCCAGGGGTCGGCGGTCGTCCTGTACCTCGTCTTGCTGGTCTTCTTCCGCTACCGGGCGCTCCACAAGCCGCGCCCGCACACCGAAGAGGATTTCCACGTCGCCCCGGTGGGCGGCCGCGAGACGCTCACCGTGGCCTTCATCCCGGTGACCTGCCACTTGACCTGTCCCGTCACTGATTACGCCAGCAAGACCAGCACGACCGGGACGCGATTCGACGCCATGCGGTTCGGCGAGTTCCCGTCGATCGTCGAGGCTCTGAAGACGAAAAAGCTTCTCGCCGGGTTCGTCACGGTCCCCTTGGCCATGAAGATGCGGGAGCAGGGCGCGCCGATCCGGATCTGCTGCCTCGGACATCGCGACGGCTCTCAGCTCACCATTCGGAAGGAAGACCCCGCGAAAGACCTCCGGGACATGCGCGGGAAGACGATCGCGATCCCGAGCCCGTTCAGCAACGAGAACTTCCTGATCAACAAGCTGATGCGGGACCAGGGCGTGGGGCCGGACGAGATCAAGTTCGTCGTGCTGCCGCCCCCCGACATGCCCGCCGCCCTCATGACGAAGTCCATCGACGGGTTCATCGTGGCGGAGCCGTACCCCGGCAAGGCGGAGATGGACGGCTATGGCCGAGTTCTCTACTACGCGAAGGACGTCTGGCCGAACTACATCTCGTGTTGCCTCGTGGTGCACACCGACCTCATCAAGGAGCACCCCGAGATCGTCCGCGATCTGGTGCGTGGCATCGTCGCGTCGGGCGCGTGGGCGAATCAGAACCGCAACGAAGCGGCAAAGCTCGTCGCGCCGTATTTCGGGCAGAACGAGAAGCTGATGAACTACGTCCTCACGCAGCCCGCCGACCGCGTCACGTTCGTCAATCTGAAGCCGTCCGACGTCGAATTGCAGCGCATCATGGACATGGGGCTGTCCCTCGGTCAGTTCAAGAAGTCGACGCCGATCGACCAGATCGTGGACCGTCAGTTCATTCCCGACCTGATCGTGCCGGCCACGATCGACATGTCCCGAATGGCCGAGATCATCGACCCGACGGGGAAATCGCGGACCGGCAACTGACGCCCCGCTCGTACGTACAATGCTCCGGAGAACATCTCATGCGTCGATTCTCGATCTGTCTCGCGCTCACGCTCGCCTTCCCCTTCGTCGCGTCGCTCGCCGCCCCGCTTCACGGCATCGAGACGACGGACCTCGACCGCAAAATCGATCCCTGCACGGATTTCTACGGGTTCGCCAACGGAACCTGGCGGGCCAACAACCCGATCCCCCCCTCGATGACCCGCTGGAGCCGCCGGTGGCAGGCGGGCGAGAGCTCGAAGGAGAAGTTGAAGGGGCTTCTCGAAGCCGCCACGAACGAGAAGGGGGCGGCCAAGGGGAGCGTCGACCAGCTGATCGGCGATTTCTACGGCGCGTGCATGGACGAGGCCGCGATCGACGCCCGCGGGACCGCGCCGTTGAAGCCCTGGCTCGACAAGATCGACGGCATCAAAGACACCGCCGGTCTCCAGCGCGTGCTCGCGGAGCTTCACGATCTCGGCCTGAGCGTCCCGTTCGCCGTCACCGGCCAGCAGGATCCGCACAATCCGGTTCACGTCCTGGCGAACGTCGGCGCGCACGGGATCGCGATGCCCGATCGCGACTACTACTTGAAACCGGACCCGCGATTCAAAGAAGCGCGCGAGAAGTACGTCGCGCACGTGGCGGCGATGTTCCGGCTCGGCGGCAAGGGCGGTAAGGCGGCCACGGAGGCCGCGCGGGTCGTCCTGGCGTTCGAAACAAAGCTCGCCGACGCGATGCTCGACAACGTCACCTTGAGAGACCCGGCAGCGACCGATCACAACACGACGTTTGCGCAGCTCACCGCGATGGTTCCGCACTTCGACTGGAGCGCGTACTTCGACCACCAGAGGCTCCCGCACGACGTCGACATGAACGTCGACCAGCCCGCGTACATGAAGGTGCTCGACCGGCTGCTCGTCGAGACCCCGATCGCCGAATGGAAGACCTACCTGACCTGGCAGGTGCTCACGGCGAGCGCGAACGCGCTTCCCGCGCCGTTCGTGAACGAAAATTTCGCGTTCTTCAACCACTACCTGGGCGGCGCGGCGGAGATCAAGCCCCGATGGAAGCGCTGCGTCGAGTCGACCGACCAGCTTCTCGGGGAAGCGCTCGGGAAGAAGTACGTCGAGAAGTACTTCCCGCCCGAGGCCAAGGCCAAGATGCAGGAGCTCGTGCGGAACCTCCTGCTTGCGATGCGCGACGACGTGCTGTCGCGTCCCTGGATGAGCGAGGAGACGAAAGAGCGCGCCCTCGCCAAGATCGCGACCTTCAATCCCAAGGTCGGGTATCCGGACACGTTCAAGGACTACAGCAAGGTCGATATCCGCCGGGACGCGCACTTCGAAAACGAGATTGCGGCGAGCCGCTTCGCGGTGGAAGACGATCGCAAGACGATCGGCAAGCCCGTGGACCGCGGCCGCTGGGGAATGACGCCGCCGACTTCCGACGCCTACTTCAACCCGCTTCTGAACGAGATCGTCTTCCCCGCCGGGATCCTCCAGCCTCCGGCGTTTTCGGTCGACGCGACCGACGCGGTGAACTATGGCGCGATCGCCGTCGTCATCGGCCACGAGATCTCCCACGGGTTCGATGACCAGGGCGCGCAGTACGACTACCTCGGACGCCTCCGGAATTGGTGGACCGACGCCGACCTCAAACAGTTCAAAGAGCGCGGCGCCTGCGTCGTCGACCAATTCGACCAATACGAGATCGACGGGGGCCTGAAGCACAACGGCAAGCTCGTCTTGGGCGAGAGCATCGGCGATCTGGGCGGCGCGAAGCTGGCCTACATGGCCTTCCAGAAGTCGATGCAGGGCAAGCCCCGGCCGGCGGACGTCGACGGGTTCACCCCCGAGCAACAGTTCTTCATCGCCTGGGGACAGTTCCGCGGCGACGCGATCCGCCCCGAGCAGCAGAAGCTCATGATCCAGACCGACCCGCACCCCATCGCCAAGTACCGGGTCATCGGCCCGCTCTCGAACCTCCCCGAGTTCCAGGCCGCATGGAGCTGCCGGGCCGACGCGCCGATGGTCCGCCCCGCGGAAAAGCGCTGCGAGGTGTGGTAGCCGACGCGATCGAGGTGCGCGCGGCGCGCCCCGAAGACGTTCCCGGCGCGGCGCGTCTTGCCGCCAGGCTGGTCCGTGAGCATCACGCCTACGATCCGCTGCGATTCATGAGCCTGGAGCCGATCGAGCCAGGATACGCGCGGTTCCTCGCCGGACAGATCGGACGCAGCGAGGTCGTCTTCCTGATCGCGCGGGACACGGCGGCACCAGACGGCGAGGTCCTCGGCTACATCTTCGCGACGCTCGAGGATCGCAACTGGAGCGACCTCCGAGACGCATGCGGCAAGATCCACGACGTCTACGTCGACGAGTCGGTCCGGCGGCACGGCGTCGCGAGACGCTTGGTCGAGGCGGCGGTCACGGCCTGCATCGATCTGGGCGCGCCACGCGTCGTGCTCATGACGGCGTGGCGGAATGACCACGCGCGGGCCTTCTTCGCGCGCCTGGGATTCCGGCCGACGATGCTCGAGATGACTCGAGAAGCGTGACCCGCTTGCCTTTCGCGTCCGCTGACCGTACCTACATTAATGCCAATACGAGGTGCCTCAGCCATGCGTGTGTCTCGACGTGTGTCCGTTGGTGTTGCTTTGCTGGGGATCGCGCTCGCAGGGTTCAGCCTGGCCTGGGCCGATCCGTCCGTAGCGACTCCGAAGAAGCCGCGAAAGAAAGGGGCGAGAGTGTCGGCGCCCTCGAGGCCGAGCGGCAAGCCCGCGCCGGTCGACGCGTACTACGGCGGCACGCAGCTCGACACGATCCGGCAATTCCAGAACGCGGCGGGCCAGACCGTCTATGCGATCGCGCCTTCCCATTTCGACGTCTCGCCGCCGCTCGCCACGATGGCGG
>Ga0068859_100005376_pt1 | contig 13024 bp, 8 predicted proteins | sample KBSSwiS22_FD_66585 | JGI IMG/M metagenome (GOLD analysis project Ga0068859, IMG submission 66585) | Switchgrass rhizosphere microbial communities from Kellogg Biological Station, Michigan, USA - KBS Switchgrass S2-2 | ecosystem: Host-associated > Plants > Roots > Rhizosphere > Soil ... | reverse complement strand
TCGCGGCAGCGGCAGGCTTCGCCGCAACGGTACGCGCGCTCGGGGACACCTCGGTTGACGAAGCTGCCGGAACTGCCGAGCTGTCAGCCGCCACGGCGACGGCCGCCTCGCTCCGCGCCGATGATGCGTCTGACCCAACGAGCTGACTGATCGCCCAGATCCCGCCAACCACAGAAATGGCGGATACGGCGATGACCGCGACGACAGGATTCCGGCGGATAAAACCGACCGACGCCGCCCCATGGGATCGAATCGCATTCAGCGAGCGTTCGAGCCGCGGAGCCGATTCGGCCTCCGTCGCGAATAACTCCAGCGCATCGTCCGGCGTCTCGCGCTGCGCGCGCGATTCTTGCAGAAAACCATCATTGGAGTCTTTGATGATTCCGAGGCGGCGGAGGACAACGGGGCGTTCGGGGGAAGGGGCACCTGCCATGCGCGGATTGTAGCGTGTGCCGCCCCTGGCGATACGTGAAAACTGTCATCGCCATCGGCCGGCGTGATATCGAACCTCAGCGGGTTCACACGTTTTCACGCCGTTTTTCACGGATTTTGTGATATTCATCTCGCCGGTCGGACGGTCCCCATCCACCGGCAGGGCGAGGGCAGAGGCATGCGTTGACCAGACGGACAAAGAAGTGGCTGGCCGGTATCGGAGCCGCCGTGGCGGCGTTGGTCATCGCGATGGCCGTCACCGGTTACGTCCTCGCTCGTCGCGTTGAGCCCTTCATCCGCGAACAGGTCATTGCTTACCTGCACGAACGGTTCGACAGCGAGGTTGAAATCGCAGCGCTCCGCGTGCGGATGCGGCGTGCATCCCTCGTCGAGACGCTGTTCAACCGCGGACACGGCCTGATCGCAACCGTCGAAGGCGACGGCGTTCAGCTGCGCCACAAGGGCCGTCGCGATCTGCCGCCGATGTTTGCGATGAAGCAGTTCAGGTTCGATGTGGAGCTGCGCACGCTGCTGGATCGAACCAGGGTCCTGCATCTGGTCACCGTCGATGGCATGGAGATCAACGTGCCGCCGAAGGGCCAGCGCCCCGATCTGGCCGGCGGCACGGGACAGGACAACGCATCGCCGAACGCACCGGCCGACACCGCATCGAGCGTCCTGCTCGAGGAGGTGCTCATCACCAACGCGGCGCTCACCATCCTGCCCAACAGCAGCAAGAAGTTTCCGCTGCGTTTCGACCTTCATCGCGTTCGCCTGCAGTCGGCTGGACAACGCGTCGCGATGAAATACGAGGCGGCACTGACCAATGCCAAACCGCGCGGCGAGGTCCAGAGCAGCGGAACCTTCGGCCCGTGGGTGACGGAGGAACCGGGCGATTCGCACCTGGCAGGCCTCTACAACTTCACGAACGCAGACCTGGGTGTGTTCTCCGGCATCAGCGGAATGCTCGAATCATCGGGACAATTCGAAGGCACGCTGTCGTCGGTGAACGTGAAAGGCGAAGCGACAGTCCCGGATTTCAGGTTGAAGAAGGTGGGTAATCCCGTTCGTCTGCAGACACGTTTCGAAGTTCGCGTCGACGGCACCAGCGGCGACACGATTCTTCAACCCGTGAACGGATCGTTAGGGGCGACCAGTTTCCGGACGAGCGGCGGCATCATCCGACACGAGTCCGATCTTCGGCGGACCATCAGCCTGAATGTCTCGATGCCGTCGGGAAACATCCACGACTTGCTCTCGCTCGCGATGAAAGGGACGCCCTTCATGCGCGGCAAGATCGCGCTGAACACGAAGATCGACATTCCGCCGCTGACGGGCTCCGTGTGCGAGAAGCTGCTGCTCGACGGACAGTTTCAGCTCTCGCAGGCACGGTTTCTCACGTCGACGGTCCAGGATCAAATCGACACCTTGAGTCGTCGGGGACGCGGGCAGCCGGGCAACACCGATATCAGCGGCGTCGTGTCGGTGATGGCGGGGAAATTCACCCTCGCAAACGAAATGATCGCGTTCCAATCGTTGTCCTTCGCGGTGCCCGGCTCCGGCGTGGACCTCACGGGGACCTACGATCTCGATCGCGATGCGCTCGACTTTCACGGCACGCTCCGGCTGCAGGCGAAAGTCTCCGAAACGATGACGGGATGGAAGCGGTGGCTCTTGAAGCCGATCGATCCGTTCTTTTCGAAACAGGGGGCCGGAACACTGTTGCGCATTCAGGTAGTCGGAACGTCGAAAGAGCCGAAGTTCGGCCGCGATCGCGGCAAGACTACAGGAACGGATTGAGCGTTACGCGGCGCTGAGGAACGGCCTGACGTCAAACGCGTCGGACGCTGGCACCACGGTCTCGACGATGTGGCAGTGATAGTCGTTTCCTTCGTCGCGCGCGCTGGTATCCAGCACGTTGAGCGGCGTCCGCCAGTCCTCATCGAACAGCTGAACGACGGGGTGGAGCGGATCTCCCAGCGTCGTGCGAAGCACGACACCAAGCGCGCCGCGGCTGGTCCGCACAACAGAACCAACCGGGAAAAATGTAATGGCATTGACGAAGGCTTTGACCAGCGCCGTGTTCAATTTCGTGCCGGCCAGGCGCGCAATCAGGAGACACGCGCGTTCGGGCGGCGTCGGCTGCTGATACGACCGCGCACCCGTCACCGCTTCATAGATGTCGGCGACCGACACGATTTGACTCATGACGTGCGGCACCACCCCATCACCGAGATCGGGATACCCGCCGCCGACGACGCTGCGGTGGTGCTCGAGCGCGACAAGTGGCGTCAACGGTGCGAGCCCCTCGACCTGCATCAGCAGCTCGGCGCCGATGACCGGGTGCGCCTCCATCAGCTTTCGCTCGCGTTTGTCGAGCGTTCCCGGCTTCTTGACGACGTCGAGCGGAATTCGTGTCTTCCCGACGTCGTGCAGCACGCCTGCCTCGACGAGGTTCGCCAGGGTCTGCTCGTCGAGACCAAGTTGCCGGCCGAGCAACAGGCTCAATACCGCGACGTTGACCGAATGGATATATGTGAGGTTCTCGTACTGCTTGACGGCGAGAATCTGGGCGATCGCCGCCTTGCTCGTGACAACGCGGCACATCAGCAGTCGGACCAGGTCGTGCACGGTACGCAGGTCGACGCGGCGGTCTTCCGCCATCTGTTCGAACGCCTGCTGCGCGAGCCCCAGCGATTCTTCGTAGTCGGGATCCAGAACATGCTGCGGATGATCCGGCCATTGGCGCGCGCGCCATCGTGTGTCGAGCGGCACCAGCCGGCCGACTGAGATGTGGTGCACACCCCGCCTGGCGAGCTGCTGGCTGACAGGTTCCTGAGCGTCGTCGCCGCTCCTGCGCAACACTTCCGCCGCGGCGGCGATTTCCTCTGGCTGAACGCCAGGGTAGATATGAAGGCTGTCGATGCTGAACGCCTGCGGCTCGCTCTGCCCCTCTACCGGAACGCCGTTCAGGTGGACGACTCCACGGACGACATCGATGCGCGCTGATTCGCCGCCCGCGAGCGACGGCTGGACGGCCTCATAGATCTCGCGCACTTTGTCGGTCACGAGCGGGTGTCCGGCTGGATAGATGCCGGTCAACGTCCCGAGGGTCGAGAAGCCTTTGAGGATCCGGTACGCCTCGGCAGTCGGTTCGGACATCATTGCCGCAGCTCCCGCGCCTTCGCGCCCACGCGCGCGACTGCCGGACTCCAGAAGTGAAACCGAAGGGACGCGAGTCCTTCGAGCACCGGGGCCAGCCCGTCGTCGGCGCTCTGTACCGCGCGCTCCAGCAATCGTGCGGCGGTGTGCGGATGATGAATCACGAAGTCGCGCCGTCTGAGCAACTCGTGCGTCTTGGCGAACGCGAGCGGCAACGGCAGCCTCCACAACGCTTCTTCAGCGGCAGGTCGGACAACGGGTGGGCCGTCCTCGATGTGTCTGACGATGAATCCGGCGGCTCGCGGCGTTCCAATGCGCGCCAGCGCTCGCATCGCTTCCCGGGCACGACGCTCGTCTCCGGTCTTCACCTGTTCGGCGATCAGCTCTTCGTAACCGGTGCCGGCGGCGCCAAGCACGGCCAACGCGGCACATGCCGCATCTACGCTCAAGAGCGGAAGGCGTTGAGCGATGGGCGGCGCAATCGATCGCGCACATTCACACATCAACGGAACAAGCTGGCGCGCACGGGCTCGTTCCGTCTGGCCATCCAGCAACTCGAGCCATGCGGGTACCAGTGAGGTCGCCGCCACTCCGACAATCGCAGCAGCCCGGGGACGGCCTTCGGCCGATCCCGACAGCTGCGCGAGACGGACGATGAATTCGTGGTTGCAGAAGCGAAGGACCATGTCGCGGACGGTCTTCGCGACATCGGGACGCGACGGATGCAGATGATCTTCAATCGCCTGCAATTCGGTGATGACGCGTGTGACCGCTTCCCAGCGCTCGGCGCGCAGCAGCTGCACGAGCGGCGGAAGCGCGCGGGCGAGCATGGCCGATACGATGCCGGGGTTCGGTTCGATGCGTACCAGGCTAAGGGCACACCTGATCTGCGCGTGAGCAGCTTCGGTCGCGGCGATCGCATCGCGGACCGCGATCAATGCCGCCGCGGTCTGATCGGTCATCGCAAGATCGAAGGCGGCGAACTCGCTGAAATTCTTGGCGACCTCGGTCGTCACGCGCGTCAACGAAGCCGCGACGCCGTCAAAGCCGTTGGCCAACGACCCTTCCTTCACCTGTTCGGCGGCGCGTCCGTTCTGGAGCCTGGCTTTGATCAATGGCGTCAACGCGGATCGACGCTCGTCCGGCAGCTGAAGGCGGTCCAGCGCCATCGCGAGTACGTGAGGAGAGGCCGCGTCGAGGTCGAGCAGGAGGCAAAGGGCCTCCGCCAGATCGATGTCGGGAAAGTCCCACAGTACGGCCTCACCGTTCATTCGGCCGTCGAGAAGGCTGGGCAGAATCGCCCCCTTCAGCAGCGATCTCCGCCGATCCGAATCGAGGGCGAGAACGGCGCGCGAGAGCTTCGAGAACAGAATGCGCGCGAGCCTCCCGTCGAGGGCGCCGATCAACGTGACAACATCGCTGTAACGATGCTGCAGCGCCGCTGTACGTCCGGAGTCGTCCGAGGCGTCCTCGTCGATCAACCGCGTGAGCATCGACGCGAGTTCCGCAGGCTCGTTGATGAGTACCGTCAAGTCGAGCAGAGAGATCGACTCGTACCGCACCGTGGGATCGAGACGCACCCATCCTTTGTCCGGCGGGTAAAGATGCTGGGCCGGTCCTGAGACCGGTATCGATGACTGGCGCACGCGCTCGCGGTCGACGACGACCCGCATCGCGGCCGGAGGCGCGCCGACGTCGAACATTTCAGGACGCGGCGTGACGCGCGCCACAATCCCACCCACACCCGCTTCAAGCAGCTGTTCCGCCACACTCGGTGATTGCCGGGACGGACGAATGCTGGCGGCAATGATCGGACAGAATTGCGACCAGTCGCGAAGCGTGACGTCGGGTTTGATTTCGACCGACGCGACGCGCGCACGGTGAAGCGGTCGCCAGAGCTGCTGCTCGACGATGGTGCCGCGCCCGATTGGTTCGTCCTGTACCAGCAGCTCCCTCTTGCCGATTCGGAGAGTCATCGGCTCCTCGAGCTCCAGCGCCATAAAGGCAGCGTGGCAGGCGGCAATCGCGTCGGTGCACAACGGGCTTGTCGGCGGATAGGTATGGAACTGATGCGCCGCGCGCGCGAGCAGTTGCAGGAAGTCGGCAACCACTCCCTTTCCCACGCCGGCACCAGCCTTGTCGTCTGATCGCCGAACTCTGTAATCAGCCTGATTAGACGAATTCGTCATCACCGACACCGGATCGGCCGCACACAGCGCGGGCGGCCTTTAATTGCAGTGATTTGCCGCCGTTCCCGCGCGTGCGTGAACGTGTCAGAGTGTGCGGACGTCTGCACCCAGGCGGCTGCCTGCCCAGACACGGGCAAGACTCGCGCCCGAATGGAGGAACGAGGTGTGTGGGCTACTTCAGGGTGTCGAGCGCCTTCCGCGCCGCGACCGCATCGGCCGCCGGAAGCTTCAACGCGAGGGCACGCTCCAAGGACTGCCTCGCGAGACTATCCTTGCCGGCTTGCGCGTACACAAGACCGAGATGGTAACGGTAGGTTGGATTGTCGGGCTCCTGACGCGTGAGAGGTTCGAGCAGCGGAATCGCTGATTCACTCAGATTCTTCTTGTAGTAGACCCATGCGAGCGTATCGCTCACGCGAGGGTCATCCGGGAGCTGCGCTTTCGCCGTTTGCGCGAGCTGCAGCGCGGCATCGAGCTGCTCCCCCTGGTCGGCGTACATCATCGCGAGATTGTTGGCCGCCACCGCCGCGCGCGGGTCGATTTCCAGCACTTTCTGATATTGAACGCGCGCTTCATCCGTTCGATTCTGTACCTGCAGCAGTACTCCCATGAACGTCTGAACGCCCACGGCGTTTGGCGCGCGTTGCGCGAGATTTTCGAACTCGCGCGTGCCGTCGGCCAGACGTTTTTGCGAGACGAGCACCTGCGCGAGCAAGCCATAGGTCCGCAGGTTGCTCGGATCGGCCTCGATTGCCTGACGGAGCGCCGGCTCCGCCTGGGCGTAGTCGCCGAGCGCAACATAGGTCTCGGCCGCGAGCGTCGCAATCCGGCCGTTTGTGGCATTGCGTTTGACAGCGGCATTCACACGCGCCCGCGCGACGTCGAGATGCTTGTCCTCGAGATCCATTTGCGTCAACGAACTCAACGCACCGAAGAAGTTCGGATCCTTCGACAACGCCCGCTCGAAAGCCGCGCGTGCCTCGCTCCTGTTCTTTCTGACGAGCTGAAGCCGTCCGAATTCGGTCTGCACGACGGGTGAACCCGGGTTGGCTTTGAGGAGCGCCGTGAGTGTCCGCTCTGCCGAGTCCACACGGCCTTTCAGGAGATCGATATGGGAAAGAAGAATGTGCGCCTCCCCGTTTCCCACCTTCGTCGCGGCGCTTCGCGCAAATTGCTCGGCCAGATCGATTCGGCCGCCATCGAAGTGCAGCTTGGCAAGTTCCAATTCGGCTTCGCCGAGGTTCGGGTTCAGTTTCACCGCCTCGCTGAACGCGTTCATCGCATTTTGAGCATCGCGCTCGGCGACGAGGAGACGGCCGAGCGAATATTGCGCCTGGGCGGACCGTGGGTCCTTGGCAACGGCGTCCCGAACGGCAGCCAGCGCTTCGGCTGATTTCCCATCGCTGACCAACAGCTGCGCTTTGACGAGCAACGCGTCAACGTTCTGCGGGTCCTTCGCCAGAACGTCGTCGACCAGTGCGTAGGCGCGTTTGCGGTCCCCCGATTGCACTTCGAGTCGCGCAAGCCTCAAGCGAGCAGTCAAGTAACTCTGCCCGTCGTTCTGCGGCACGGCCTCGAGCGTCCGACGCGCATCGGGCATTCGATTGACGCTGATGTAGTAGTCGGCCAGCGTCAGCTTGCCTGTGCTGCCACGAGCAACATCGGCGAACGTCTTGAAAGGGGCTTCGGCTTCCGCCGCACGACTGGCGCTGAGATAGAAATATCCGAGCGCGCGATTGGCGAGCTCGTCCTTCGGATCAACGGATAACGCGGTCTTGAGCTGTGTCTCGGCTTCGCGCTGGCGGCCGGCCGCCAGGTAAAAATTCGCCAGCGCCAGATAGCCTTGCGCTGACTTCGGATTCATCGCCGCCGCTTGCTTGAACGCCGCCTCCGCCTCGTCCCGATTTCCGCGAATCATCTGCAGTGCGCCGAGGCTCGAATAGCTCGCGCTTCGATCGGGTGCCCGCTTGATGGCGTCCTCGACTTCCTTGACGGCGTCATCGATGTTGTTGAGACCCGCAAGCGCATTGGCCCTGAGAATCTGCGCTTCGATGCGTTCGGGGGCGATCACGATGGCTTTGTCGGCCCGGGCTTTCGCGTCTTCGTATCGCTTGGCGGCCAGGAGCATTTCGCCGGCCTTGAGCTGCGCTGTCGCGTCATTCGGGAGGAGGTCGGCCGCGCGGATGTATTCCCGGAAGGCATTCTCGATGTCACCGACCTGAAAGTACGCCTCTGCGAGCTTGCTTCGCGCTTCGCCAAATCTCGGATCCTGCTGGACTGCGTTGCGGTACTCGACGATGGCCTCCCTGTACTGCTTCTTCGCCACATATGTGTCACCGCTGCGCACGTATTCGCGCTTGGCGACTTCAGGATCTTTCGAGCAGGCAGCGGTGGTCAGGAGAACCGCCGCGGCGGCGAACGCGAGGATCGACAGGTTGGCCTTCATGAGCAGGTTGGAGGAGCAAAGCGGGGTCCCGTAGCATCCGATGCGGGTTATGGCTACTAACCCGCTTCAGATCAGGCACTTGGGTGCCTGACGGCGTCGGGAGTCGTCCAAAAAGTCACCCAGCCAGCTGACAAAATTCGTTGGTTGCTGGTTTCTGACCCTGCAAGCAAAAGTGGGCAAGCGGACGAAACGGCTCGTGGCTACGAGTCGTGCTCGACGACTCGAAGCAGGTATTCCCCGTACGAACTCGACTCCATCCGGCGTCCAAGCTCCGCGAGCTGGGCGGCCGTGATGTAGTTCAAGCGATACGCGATTTCCTCGATGCACGCGACCATGAACCCTTGCCGGTCTTCGAGCGCCTGCACGTAGCTGGCGGCCTGCATCAGCGCGGAATGCGTGCCGGTATCGAGCCACGCTGTGCCCCGTGGAAGCTTGGCGACATGGAGCTGGCCGCATTCAAGATACGTTCGGTTGACGTCTGTGATCTCGAGTTCTCCGCGCGCTGACGGGCGCAGTCGGGCCGCGATCTCGAGCACGCGGTTGTCGTAAAAGTAGAGTCCTGTGACCGCGTAGCGGGATTTCGGGAGCGCCGGCTTCTCCTCGATGGAGATCGCGTTGCCGCGATCATTCAATTCGACGACCCCATAGCGCTCTGGGTCACGTACCGCATACGCGAAAATGGTCGCGCCGACGGAGCGCGCCGCCGCGGCGCGCAAGTTGTCGGTGAAATGGGCGCCGTAGAACAGGTTGTCACCAAGCGCCAGCGCGACGCGATCGCTGCCGACGAAGTCGCGGCCGATGATGAACGCCTGCGCGAGACCTTCGGGTTTCGGCTGCGCTGCGTACCGCAGCGACATGCCGATCTCGCTTCCGTCGCCGAGCAGCCGCTCGAACATCGACTGATCGTGCGGGGTGGTGATGATCAACACGTCCCGGATGCCCGCCAGCATCAACGCGGACAACGGGTAGTAGATCATCGGCTTGCTGTAAACCGGCAGCAGTTGTTTGCTGATGCCGCGCGTCACAGGGTGAAGCCTCGAACCGGACCCGCCGGCGAGAATGATTCCCTTCATGTGGACGGAGGCGCCAGCTTAACCTGTGAGGCGATTCGGACGGAAATGTGAAGGCGGGAAAGAAAATGCGCGCGACCACTGCGACCGCCGTGATCGCGCGCCGGCACCCGCTGACGGGGACAAGGCGTCAGAGGTGACTCTGACCTTCGAACGTACTCGGGGCACCGAGCCCCGCGGTATCCAGTAGAGACAGTATTCGGCAGATTCTTTGGACCTGATGGCAGGGTTTAATAGGAAGAGGCATTATCGGGAACGCAGCAGAACACCCCGATGACCATCGACAGATGAGCTCCAACGCCGAGCGTGAACGCGTTCCGTCAGGTCTGGGAAATGCCCGCGACCCGGGCAGTGTCCGCGCGGCGCTGCTCGCCGGCTTTGCCATCGTGTTCGGCCTCTGGCTGCTCTGGGGGTACCAACTCGTTCACAACCTCCAGCGCATCGAGCAGAACGTCACGACGGTACAGAAGTCATACGTGCGCGGCGAGCAGACACTGTCGATGATTCGGACAAATATTCTCCTCGGCTCCATCTATCTGCGCGATGCGTTGATTGACGGCTCGCGCCGGGAATCGTACCGGATCGAGTTGATGCGATTGCGTACGGAGGCCGACGACCTGCTCGGCAGCTACGTGCCCGAGGTGACCTCCGAGCAGGAACGCGAACACTGGACGCGCCTGCAGGCCGAACTCGCCGACTATTGGGCGTCACGCGACGTGGCGTTCACCGATCAACCGAAAACCCCCGATCAAGCTGCGGCGCTGCTGAGCAGCCGCGTCGTGCCGAAGCGCGACACGGTGCTGCAGATCGTCGATCAGCTGGAGGCGCTGCAGGCGGCGGCGAACCAGCGCCACGTGATGGAGATCGACGTCCTGTACCGCCAGGTCCGCACTCGACTGCTCTCGATGGGCGCCGGCACGCTCATCGTCGCGCTCGTGGTCGCGATTATGGCGTCCCGTCATGTCAACCGACTGCAATGGGAAATCGAGCGGCAGCGGCGCGGCGAACAACTCAATCGCGAAGACTTGGAGCGTCTTTCCGCGCGGCTCGTGGATGTGCAGGAGCAGGAGCGGCGTACGCTGGCGCGCGAGCTTCACGACGAGGTCGGCCAGGCGCTGACCGCTGTGAAGATGGACATCAGCATGGCGCTGCGCGGCGATCCGGAGAGCCGCACGCGCGCGGCGCTCGAGGAAGCGCGCGATCTCAGCGAGAACATCCTGCGCAGCGTTCGCGACATGTCGCAGCTGCTCCATCCGTCGGCACTCGACGACTTCGGACTTCCGGCGACCCTCACCGCGTATCTGCGGAACTTCTCGCATCGCACCGGCATTCGCGCACAGCTCGCGGAAACGATGGAGGCACGGCTGGCGCCCGCCATCGAGTTGTGCGTGTACCGCATTGTTCAAGAGGCGTTGAACAACATCGCGCAACACAGCGGAGCCACAACCTGCATGGTGTCGTTGAATGCGCGCGATCGTGTCTTGAGTCTCATCGTTGAAGATAACGGCCGAGGCCTCGACGCAGCGGCGGGCCGCCTTACGTCCGGGCGCGGCCTTGGGCTCATCGGCATGCGCGAGCGGGCGCAGGCCCTTGGCGGAACGTTTACTATTGGACGGAGAGATGGCGGCGGCACGTCGCTCGCCGTGACACTGCCGCTCGACGCAGGTTCGTTGACCGATGATGCCCACACTCAATCGATCCGGCGTGCAGGATAAGGCCGTGGCAACCGTACGCATTTTGCTCGCAGACGATCACACGGTCGTCCGGCAGGGGCTGCGGAAGGTGCTCGAGGAGTGTCCTGACTGGAAGGTCGTCGCCGAGGCGGGCGACGGACGCGAAGCCGTTCGCCAGGCCGAACAGCTCAAACCCGACGTCGCCGTGCTCGATGTCGCCATGCCGCTGCTCAACGGCGTTGAAGCGACACGTCAGATCGTCAAGCACGTACCCGGCGTCCGTGTCCTCGTGCTGAGCATGCATGCCGACGAGGCGTACGTGACGCAAATCCTTCAGGCGGGCGCCTCCGGATACCTGCTGAAAGACTCCGCCGACGTCGATCTCATTCAGGCCGTCGCCGCGGTCGCGCAGGGAAAATCGTTCTTCAGTCCCGCCATTGCGCGCCTGATGCTCGACGACTACGTCAAGCAGCGCTCCGGCGAACCGGGCGTTGTCGATCGCTACGAGACGTTGTCGGAGCGCGAACGTGAGGTCTTTCAGCTGATCGCGGAAGGGAAAACGAACAAGGACATTGCCGCGCTGCTCTTCATCAGCCCCAGCACGGTGGAGACACATCGCGCGCGGATCCTGGAGAAGCTCGACGTCCACAGCGCCGCCGAGATCGTCCTGTACGCGGTCCGGCGCGGCGTCATTCGATGACCCGCGATCACAGTCGGAACACCGATTCCACGACCCACGACACGTCTTCGCCCCCGGGGATGACCGGAACCATCATCGTGCAGTGATCCTGAGCTAGAATCTGACCCGCCACGCGAGACCGGGCTACCGGTTTCGGGCGTGGCGCGCGATTTCGTGAGAAACTGCCAGACGCCCGGTGCGGCCTGAATAACCGAGTGCATTGGGCAAACCCTTCTATGACGAGGTCGATTATGAAAGGCAAGCTGCTCGTGACGTCCGCGTTGAGCCTCAGTGTGCTGATGGGTGTCAGCGGTCGTGTGCTGGCGCATCATGGCAATGCGGCGTATGACGACAAGATCACTGAGTTCAAGAACGCCACCGTGACGAAATTCAACTGGGCCAATCCGCACGCGCTCATCGACTTCGATGCGAAAGACGCGAAAGGCAACCCCGTGCACGTGACGGTTGAAACCGCGGCGCCTCAGGCACTGAGGCTGATCGGGTGGACCAAGACATCTGTCGCGGCGGGCGACATGATCACCGTGCGGATGTACCTGGCAAAGAACGGCAACCCTGCCGGCCGACTCCAGAAAATCATCCTCGCCGACGGGTCTGAGCTCCATGATACGCAGCTCGGTGGGGATGAAGGCGGTAAGACCAGGTACGATCCCGACGCCGCGCCGAAGAAGTAACGAGGAGGCAGACTGTGCGCAACTCCATCCTGGCTTCAATAGCCGCGGTGCTGGCGCTGCTGGTCGCGCACGCCGCAGACCCCGTCGCTCAAGGCCGGCAGCGCGTCAGCGGTGAGGGGTTCATCTCCGAGGGCATTCCGAAGATGCCGAACCCTCCGGGCCCCGCGCCGAAACGAGATCTGTCCGGCGCATGGGTGGGCCCGGCGACCACCAACAAGCCAGACCCCGTGCCTCCGATGACCCCCGCAGGGCAAGCGATGTTCAAGCAGCGCAAGGCCTATGGCGTTGCGACGCGGCTTGGCGGACGTGGCGGGGACGCGCAGGCGGGCGAACCAGAGTCAAACGACCCGTTCATCACGTGCGACCCGCTCGGCTTTCCACGCAATCTGCTCGCGCACGCGATCACCCAGCGCGGGGGAACGCTCATCGGATCCGCGCCGGATCGCATCCTCATCGCCTACGAGCAGCAGCGCGTGTGGCGCGAGATCTTCACGGATGGACGAGCGCTGCCGAAGGCCGTCGACGTGAGGGGCGCTCCAGAATCACGCTATTACGGGTACTCGATCGGCCACTGGGAGAACGACACCACGTTCGTCGTCGAGACGACTGGTCTCGACGAGCGCGCATGGCTGGATGAGGAAGGGCACCCGCGCAGCTCCATGGCGCACATCACGGAGCGTT
>Ga0068859_100005375_pt1 | contig 13026 bp, 9 predicted proteins | sample KBSSwiS22_FD_66585 | JGI IMG/M metagenome (GOLD analysis project Ga0068859, IMG submission 66585) | Switchgrass rhizosphere microbial communities from Kellogg Biological Station, Michigan, USA - KBS Switchgrass S2-2 | ecosystem: Host-associated > Plants > Roots > Rhizosphere > Soil ... | reverse complement strand
GCGGCGCTTTATGCAACCAGTCCCGCCGCTGCAGTTGTTGAAGAGATCGTTGGTGACTGGCTCAAAGATCTTCTTCGATTGCCCAAGACTGCCAGCTTCGCATTGGTCACTGGCTGTCAGATGGCCCATGTGACATGTCTCGCCGCTGCACGTCATGGTCTCTTGGGGAAACTGGGTTGGGATACAGAGGCAAAGGGACTATTTGGCGCACCTCCGATTCGCATTCTTACGAGCTCCGAGCGACACGGATCATTCGAACGTGCAGTGCGACTTCTCGGTCTTGGCACCGATCAAATTCAAGTCTTACCAGTCGATGCGGATGGCCGCCTCGTGGCAGAAGCTCTGCAAGCAAAGTTAGAGAAAGGCACTGATGCACCAACACTGGTTCTGCTACAAGCCGGCGACGTTAACATCGGAGCTTACGATAACTTCGTCGAATTAATTCCGATCGCAAAGCGATATGGTGCCTGGGTTCATGTGGATGGAGCATTCGGATTATGGGCCGGTGCCAGCGATCGCTTTCGTCACTTCGTTGACGGCATTGAAGTTGCTGATTCATGGGCGACAGACGGACATAAGTGGCTGAACGTTCCCTTTGATTGCGGGTTTGCTTTCGTATCAGATTCGGAATCGCACCGCGCGTCCATGGCGAGTAAAGCTCCCTACTTCACCCTGGCAGCAGATGCTCGCGACCAAATGGATTGGAATCCGGAATGGTCGCGACGTTCACGCTGCTTCGCGGCGTACGCGGCGATTCGTCAACTCGGACGGCAAGGCATCGCTCAACTCGTAGATCGATGCTGCCACCACGCGCATTCCATCGTGACACGAATCGGAAAACTTGATGGAGCAGAAGTGGTATGGGAACCAACTATTAATCAAGGACTCGTTCGTTTTCGCGATCGCTCGCCGGGTGCGACTGAAAAAGACCACGACAGGCGAACTGACGAGGTAATTGCGCAAACACTCGCGACGGGCGAGGCATTTTTTGGTGGCACGACCTGGCGCGGGCAGCGAGCCATGCGCGTGAGCGTCTGTAACTGGCGAACCTCAGACGAGGACGTGGACCGTGTGGTGAAAGCCGTTGAGAAAGTGATCAGCTAGTTATGATCTCAGATCGCAGATCGCAGATCTCAGATCTCAGAAGAGACACCGTGACTTGGGCCTCAGTTCTGAGATTTGCAATCTGAGATCTGAAATCTGAGATCTGAGATCCGCTACCCACGAGGCGCAACATAGCTCCTGCGCGCTTTCACCACGAGATTGCCTCTCGACTTCTGCACCGCCGGCTTCAACTCGATCTTCAGTTTTCTCACCGAGCCATCTCTCGCTTTGTTCGTTGAAACAAAAGCGAGACTAAAACGAGACCGAAGATGCTCCATCAAAGTCGCGAAGGTTTGATCCAGTGCCTCTGGCTTGTCTTGCAACACTTCACCACCTGTTTCTTCGGCCATGTCTTTAATACTTAGCGTGGAAAATTTCATCATGCCAGCCATCCGCGTCCCCCATCGAAACATACCGTTTTCCATTTGCTGATCAGCGGTAATGGGAACGATTCCACACACAACACTACCTGACTCATAAACTGCATGTGTCGCGGTCTTTCCACTTGGCCCTTCACAATCGACGTTTCGGGTTATCCCAGTGATGACGATGATCACGCGACGCCCGCTGGGATTTGACGCCTGCTCCATGTAGGTCGCAGCCTCATAAAAAGCTCTATTCAGACAATGATTGGCTGATTCATCGTGTGGCGGAATATGGTCCAGCGCGAACCTTATTGGCCAGCGATCTCGCGTGAAAGGTTGCAATAACTCAGCGTTGTTGTGATACGTCATCACAGCAACTTCATCGGTCGGCTTGAGCCTGGAAAGCGCGTCGACCGCTGCGTGACGTACATGAGAACCAAATGGATCAAGACAACCGCCTCGATCAATCAGAAGCATCACAGATAGCGGCAAGCTGCCCTGACTGAAGTGAGTAATGTCTTGAGGTTTACCATCCTCGGAAATGATGAAGTCATCCCGACTCAAGTCGCCGACGACACGTGCAGTGTTTTTCTGCAATACAAGCGCATCGACAGTGACCAGATCGACATCGGTTTTGATCACTTCGAGTTGCGGGTTCGTAACTGTGCGTTCTCGAGTTTGACCGTCTGAATGAAAGTTCGTAGGCGGCAGGCTCGTTACAAAGAGCACGGCGCAGAGCAAAGTAAGAGGCAGAAGACGCAAGGCCGGGTTTGATATTCGCATGTGTTCTCTCCCGTAGAAATAGGGATCCGGAAAGATTCAGTGCAACTGAATCCGACGGGACCACAATTCGGATGTTCTCGGGGAGAGAGTTCGGGAGAGAACTCCTTGGCTGGAGCAATGATACGACTTTTCGTGCCCAGTAAGAAGACGTTTTAGGGGTGGTAGCCGTTAACTAATCTTAAGCATTTGCAAAGATCGATATACGAATCAACCTTTTACACTAGTGAGGGCATCCGATATTCGTACAAGTCGGTCGACAAGTTTCCCCGATCTTCAGCTCGTCAGGTGCACCATGAAAAAGATTGTTCTGTTGTTAGGTTTGCTTACTCTGGTTTCAGCTTTGAATGCTTACGCACAATCAGGACGAAAAGCCCCTGCTCCTGCGCCTAAACCAAAAGCAGATACGCAGTCTACTCCTCCCGACAGCTCCGATAAGAGCTCCGACAATGGAATTTCCGAATCCAAGATCTCCCCGGAAGGCGAGACGATTGAGGGCGACGTTATTCGGTTCGATACCGCCCTGGTTACTGTTCCAGTCACAGTATTCGATCGCTACGGCCATTATGTTCCGCAGCTCCAGCGAAGTGACTTCAAGATTCTTGAAGATGGAGTTGAGCAAAAAATCACCTACTTCGCTACGAATGACCAACCGATCACGGTCGTTCTCGTTATTGATACCAGCGGCTCTACTTCGTTCCGACTCGAAGACATCCAGGAAGCAGCGTTAGCCTTTGTTGATAAGCTGAAACCTGGAGACAGTGTGATGGTCATGTCGTTCGATGATCGGATCCAGGTGCACGCCAAACCCACAACTGATCGCGAAGTGATCAGAAAGGCAGTTCGTCGTACTAGAACAGGTGGCGGTACACGTTTATACGACGCAGTCGACCAAATATTCAGCAAACAGCTAGAAACGATCTCAGGACGCAAGGCTGTGGTTTTGTTTACCGATGGCGTGGACACTACGAGCCACCGCGCAACTTATGAGACCACTCTTCGGGAGGCTGAAGAATCAGAGGCACCAATTTACTCTGTCGACTACGACACTTCCGGAGGCAACACGGTCTTCACCCAGGGTCTTCCCATGCCAAGGGGTCGAGGAACCATTCTAGGACTTCCACTACCAACACCTGGCGGCGGACCTGGCATGCCGGGTTCAAATCCTGGGGATTACAGACGTGCAGTCGAATATCTACATGCTCTCTCTAACGCAACTGGAGGACGCTTCTATAGCGGCGATACAATGTTTGGTATTGGCCAGGCGTTCACTTGGATCGCAGAGGAACTCTCCAGGCAGTACACACTCGGATATTATCCGCGCAAGACTGGCGCGAACGGCGAGCGCCGAACTATCAAGGTTCGAGTTGAGGGTCCGGAACTCGTCGCCAAAGCACGAGGCAGTTACATTTACACAGAGCGAAAGCCGCCTGCGGTTCAGACAAGCGACAAAGCTCAACCGTACTTGGAGACGCGGTGAGGGGGCGACGGAGTGACTGGGCAACGGAGTGAAGCGGAGACTGGGATTTTGGTTCGGTCTACGTGTCACATACCAATCCTTCATTCCGATTTCACATAGACGTCAGCCGTCGTCGCATCACCCCCTCATCCTGTCGCCTCGTCCCATCTCTCGCAACTTATCCAGAAATGAAAAAGGCAGCCTGCGTGAGCGTGCTGCCTGTTCATCCCAAACTTTCCGAAAACGCCTTAGTTACTCTTTCTTCGAACCGCAGACAATTGATTGATAGCATAGAACTGGCTCGTGCTGGCGCCTTGATAGTAAAAGTCGCCCTGCATTTTCCAGTTTCCAAGATTAAACGTTCGTTGCGCCCCACAATTCACACAAACACGGTAAGCCTGCCCCTGGTGTGAGAATGGCCGGCTCAGATCGGAATGCCAGCAACCAAAGACTCGCGCCATCCACTCTCCGACTTTGGCAATCACGGAGAATGTATCCATTTGACCGACGTTTGGTGTCGCGATAGTTAATTGGCCAGCTTGCATAATTCTCACCTCTTTCTCGAATCCCAAAACTGCCTTCACTACCTTAACGCGCAAAATTTGGAGAAAGAGGGTCATCCATATCGATTACTATTTGCGGCAAGCCGCAGCAAACGATCATTGTTTACGCTGAAGACTTAGGCTTTGAGAGCAAAACCAAGTCGAACAAAATCTTTTTTTAAGCGTTTCTCGACAAGGACCAGTGAACAAAGTTAGGTACCTTAGCTTCATTTGACGGAGCTGTTATTCACTCGCGAGATTCTGGCTTATACTGCTCCTGTTCGGTCACAGTTATCGCTTTCGCTTAACGTAAACTGAGCGAAAAATGGGAGAAACGGCGCTTGAGCCAACAACCAACTGAGAGCGTCACTCGGTTACTAATTGAACTTTCAAATGGCGATCGGGGGGCAGTTGATCTTTTACTACCTGTCATCTACGATGAACTCCGAAAGCTTGCAGCGAATTACCTTCGCCGTGAACGTCCTGATCACACTCTGCAGCCCACGGCTCTTGTGCATGAGGCGTACTTGCGACTTGTCGATCAGACTCGAGTCAATTGGCAGAATCGAGCTCACTTCTTTGGTGTTGCCGCTCAGATAATGCGACGCCTGCTCGTCGATCACGCGCGCAAGCATAATGCTGAAAAGCGGGGTCAGGACTTCCAAAAGCTCTCCCTGGATGAAAACATCGATCGGGCTGTCGAGCGTAGTGCTGAGTTGATAGCACTTGACGACGCTTTGAAAGCACTCGCAGAATTTGATGAACAAAAAGCGCGGATGGTAGAACTGCGCTACTTCGGTGGCCTCTCCATCGAAGAGACAGCTGACATTCTTGGCGTCACCCCCACGACGATCAAACGTCACTGGCGTTTTGCGAAGGCCTGGCTTCACGGTGAAATGCAAAAGAATTAAGTAGCACACTCAGTCCTGCTCTGGACTGCAGACTTGTATGAAACTGATGTCGAGCGTCCTCCACTTACCTAATCTCCTTTTTTATATTGGTCACCGCACTAACTATCCCGACTGGATCTCAATCGAAGGCTCCAGTAATAAATTCGCGTTAAAGAACTCTCGTCAACTGAATCACCAAAGTACCTCCGTTTTAAGATGACCCCCGAACGCTGGCGACAAGTTGAAGAAATTTTCCAGACAGCCCTCGATCTGTCTCCTGACGAAAGGGTGAAATATGTCTTCGAGACATGCGGCGCCGATGAGACACTGCGTCGTGACGTACAGCTATTGTTATCTCAACACGACAGTGCGGGTGAATTACTAGACGAGCCGCTTTACGCAAATACCGAGTTGGGAATGCTAGAGTCGTTTGTGGAAGAGAAGGACCCAATGATCGGTCGACGACTTGGTGCGTATCGCATCGAACGTGAGATCGGTCGTGGCGGAATGGGCGCTGTTTATGAAGCAATCCGCGCTGACAATGAGTTCAACAAACGTGCAGCGATCAAGTTAGTCAAACGTGGGATGGATACCGACTTCATCCTCCGCCGCTTTCGCAAAGAACGTCAAATACTGGCAGCGCTGGATCATCCGCATATTGGTGGTCTGCTCGATGGCGGCACAACGGAGGACGGACTTCCCTACTTCGTAATGGAGTACATCGAAGGCCATCCGCTCTATTCCTACTGTGATACTCACGAGCTTTCCATTAACGAACGTCTAAAACTGTTTAGTTCAATTTGTGATGCGGTCCACTACGCCCATCAGAAACAGGTTGTACATCGCGACATCAAGCCCTCAAACGTCCTGGTGACCTCAGACGGTGTGCCAAAACTTCTCGACTTCGGCATTGCCAAACTTCTTAACCCGCAAATCGCTGGTGACATTACTCACGATCCGACAGCCACGGCAATGCGGCTGATGACACCCGAATATGCGTCACCCGAACAAGTCCAAGGCGCACCAACCAACCCGACAACGGATGTGTACTCCTTAGGCGTTTTGCTCTATGAACTTTTGACTGGACATCGACCGTACCGCCTGGTGAATAGAGCGCCGCACGAAATCGCTCGAGTGATCTGTGAAGAATCACCGGCCCCTCCGAGCATCATCATCACCAGAGTCGATGATCTGTTACCAAATCTTTACGCTGGTGACGAAGCGACAACACTGAAACAGCTCTATTCGACTCGCAGCGCTACGCCGGAGTCTTTACGCAAAGCACTGTCGGGCGACCTGGATAGCATTGTGATGCAGGCATTGCGTAAGGAACCCGAATGGCGTTACCAAACGGCAGCGGAACTTCGCGACGACATAACACGCTATCTGGAAGGGCGCCCTGTTTCAGACCTTCCGGATCCTCCGCGACTTTCTCTCGGCCTTAAACATGAACCTCTCTCGAACGAGAACTCATTGGCCGTTTTGCCATTAAAGCTTCTCGATATAAATCAAGTCGAATCTGCACCAGACTTTCTTGGTACAGGTCTCGCCGATGCGTTGATCACGCGCTTAAGTGCTGTTCGCAACTTCGCAGTACGACCAACCAGCAGCGTACTCCGTTATGGAGCGGACGCTGACCCGCTGCGAGCAGGACGCGAACTGGGCGTCACATTCGTGCTGGACGGGCGCATCCGAAGATCGGCGGAACGCATTCGCGTCACCGTTCAACTCCTTAATGTAAGAGACGAAACCACGGCGTGGGCGGGACAGTTCGACGAGCAGTTTACGGATGTTCTCAACCTGGAAGACACGATCTCGTCTCACGTTGCCGAAGCAATCGTGCCGCACCTGACGGTTGATGAACGTCTGCGCCTGGCAAAACGTGGCACGGACAATCCGCAAGCGCACGAAGCTTATCTGCGTGGACGTTTCTATTGGAACACGTTTACAGAAGATGGTTTTGCACGCGCAATCGTTTGCTATCAACAGGCGATCGCGCTGGATCCGAATTATGCCCTGGCGCATGCGGGCGTCGCCGGCTATCACAACTGGCTCGGAGTATTCAGCGTGATGCCCTTCGCGGAATGTGCCGCAGCCGCATATGAAGCTGCGTCAACTTCAGTAGAGATTGATCCAGCTCTTGCGGAAGGTCACGCTGCGTTAGGCCAGGCGATCCTGTGCCGGGATTTCGCGTGGGCCAGCGCGGAACACGAACTCGTTCGAGCGATTGAGCTGGATCCGAACTACGCACAAGCTCGCATTTGGTATGCACTCCAGCTGGCGATGGAGGGGCGCTTTAGTGAATCGTTGCGCGAGGCACACACAGCACGAGACCTGGATCCGATGGCAATCATTTCTAGGTTCAGTGTCGTTTGGTGCTCGTATCACGCCAGGCGTTTGGATGAGGCGTACCGCTTAGCGCGCGCAACACTGGACAATGAGCCAGCCAACCTAATGATGCTCTATGCGTTGAGTTTTTGTGCGAGCGCGTTAAGCAAACATGACGAAGCCATCGAAGCCGCACAAAAGACAGTCAACCTAATGGGTAAGGCCTCACACACTCTCGGCAGGCTAGGGTCGGCCCACGCTGCTGCGGGGAATATTAAAGAGGCTGATGACGTTCTACACGAGATGCAACAGTTGGAGGCGCGACGTTATGTCTCTCCTTACCATGTTGCACATATCAATGGTGTTTTGGGACGTGTCGAGGCAACACTTGACGCTCTCGAACGCGCCTACGAACTCAATGACGGCAAACTTCTTTGGTTAGCAGTTGATCCCGAGCTGGACAGTGTCCATGGGCATCCGCGGTTCAACGATATCCTGCGCAAACTCGATCATCGAATGGCTACACTTCCGGCCATAGCAACTCAGTTGCGTCCCGATCAAGAGTCGATTGCAGTGTTGCCACTGCGCGTGCTCAGCCCTACTGGTGACAATACCGGCGACGAATATCTAGGCATAGGGTTGACCGACGCGATCATTACGCGTCTCAGCAATGTTCAACGTCTCGTCGTCAGGCCGACAAGCAGTGTTCTTCGTTACCATGCTTCCGCAGTTGATCCGCTCATCGCCGGGCGCGATCTGGGAATCGACTACGTAGTCGACGGAACACTAAGACGTGTCGGGAATCGTATTCGGGTGACAGCACAATTGTTGAGCGTGAGTGAAGGAGTCACACGTTGGGCCGAGCACTTTGATGAAGATTCCACGGACGTGCTTCAAATAGAAGACTCAATCTCTGAACGCATTGCCACAGCACTCCTCCCTCAACTGACAGGCGACGAGCAAAGACAACTGTCAAAACGAGGGACAGACAATTCGGAAGCGTTCGAGTCCTATTTGCGCGGACGCTATTATTGGAACTCCTACACCGAGGCAGGGCTCGCCAAGGCACTCGAGTGTTACAAGCACGCAATCGAATTAGATCCGCATTACGCTCTCGCGTACACAGGCGTCGCTGATTACTACAACTGGCTTGGTGTGTTTGGTGTTAAGCCATTTGCTGAGTGCTCCGCCGCGGCCAAACAAGCTGCAAGTAAAGCCGTCGAACTTGATTCAACTTGCGCGGAGGCTTTCACTGCGCTTGGCTTCGCCATTGCTTGTCATGACTTTGATTGGGCAGTTGCAGAAGCACAACACCGGCGCGCCATCGAAATAAATCCTAACTACGCAACCGCTCACCACTGGTACGGCTTTCACCTTTTGATGGAGGGCCGGTTCGAGGAAGCGCTTCATCAGATGCTCCAGGCACGCCAGCTTGATCCACTGTCGCCCAGCATCATGCAGGGATTAGGTTGGTGCTATTACCAGATGCGTCGCTCAGACGAGGCGATCATAACTTATAAAAGCATGCTCGAAGCGGTGCCCGAGTTTTCCTATGGACTGATCACCTACTCCTGGACGTTGCGTCACTCAGGAAGCGCGGAAGAGGCTGTGTATAACGCCGAGAAAGCGCTCGAGTTTTCAAGTGGCGGACAACTATACGTGGCTGCTCTCGGCGGCGCTTATGCGGCAGCCGGACGTCGTCAAGACGCCCAGGCCGTTCTGGATCGACTGGAGCAGATGTCAGCCCATGGTTATGTCTCTCCGTACCATGTTGCGCTCATTCATCTTCTTCTCGGAAATCGTGATGAAGCAATCGCTCATCTTCAGAAGGCGGCCTCAGTTAAGGACGCATGGCTGGTGTGGTTGGGAGTAGAGCCGCAATTGGATCCTCTTCGCGGCGATCCGGTGTTTGAAGAGCTACTGCGCGAGACACGAAACCCGATCATCTCACGTAAGCCATTACAAGCAGCTACGGTCGCTGGAAAACCTCGACGGCCGAAGATCGCAAAGTCTTCTCCTATAACGACACCAGTTTTTAGTCCCGCACCGGATACCCAATCGGGTGAAAGTGAAGAAGCGCGGCAGTTGTATACGGCTGGCCGATATTATGCGACTCGACGCACAGCGGAAGGCTTGCGACAAGCTATTGAGCGTTTGGAAAAGGCGGTCGAGTTGGATCCTGAATTCGCTGTTGCGCACGCCGAGCTTGCGGATTGTTATGCGTTACTGAATTGGTACGTGGAGCCTCCGCCGGGTGGTGCCTGGGAAATGGCAAAGCAATCAGCGATTCGAGCAGTTGAAGCGGATCCGAGCCTGGCAGATGCTCATGCTTCGCTCGGTTTTGTCAGGCTTCACTACGATCGTGATTGGCCGGATGCAGAACGAGAATTAAGGACTGCCATTCTGCTGAAGCCCAGTAACCAGGTTGCACATCGTTGGTACGCCTATAGTCTCTCGGCTATGGGCCGGCACGACGAGGCGTATGCGGAGATCGAGAAAGCGCGACAGATTTCACCGCAGTCTCCAGTGATCGCTACCGCAGTCGCAAATGTTCTCTTCCTGGCTGGAAGGTTCGACGAAGCGATAGCTCAATGTCGAAAAGCCCTGGAGCTGGATGGTGGTTCGGTTGCGGCGCATACAGTCTTGCGCTGGGCCTTTGAACGAAAAGGGATGCATAACGAAGCGCTTGCCACGTTTGAACAGGAGCGCAGCTTCGCAGGCGACACGCCAACGACTCAAGCAAAACGTGCGCACGTGTTGGCCGCTATCGGAAAGTTTGAAGAGGCGAGCACTATTCTCAACGAGTTGCTAACAAAACGAAATGAGACATGGGTAACCGCTTACGAGATAGCAATCATCTACTGTCTGCTTGGTGACAACGACAACGCCGTCAGGTGGTTGAAGCAAGCAGAACGGGAGCACGCCGTTGGTTTCACTTTCGTCCGAGTCGATCCGCACCTTGCCAACCTTCGATCCGATTCCCGCTTCGCCGAATTGTTACGCGAGACTGAGAAGACCATTCCTTAAAAGCGCTTTTACTGCTCAGGCGCCAGTAAGTTTGCATCACGCAGGACCAGCCATTGCCCATCAACACTTCGACGCAGAATCGTCAAGGTTGAACCGGATCGAACTACCGTCTTCCCATCAGGCATAGTCGCACGAACTTTCAGCGAACTTCGCATCCAGGCCCAGTCCTGCACAATCTCAATCTCCTTGATCTCGCTCGTCCCTTTCATTCGAACGTTCGCCATCTGCTTGCTCGCTGCTGCAAACTCTTCTTTCCCAAACGGCTCCTTTCCGGGCACGAGAAAGAGGACGTCATCATCCATCAACGAAAGAACAGTTTGAAGATCTCCATTCTCGCTGGCAGCAAGCCACGTCTTCACCAGGTCGCGGATATCCTGTTCGTCATTCATTGGCGTACTCCTTCAGACCGGGGAACCTATTCCCATCTCGTGCGTTTGGGAAACGATTTCGAATATCTCGAGTTCCACACTATTTGATCAACCTGACGAGATTGGCACATTAACTTCTGTATGCGTTGTCATATCTTTCAATCACGTAAAAAACCTTTGCCAAATTCTTGCGGAAACTTTTCGTTGTCCAAATTGCGCTCTTAGTGGCTTCAGACTTGCGACCTATTCAGGTGGATTCTAAATAGGGAGGAAAACCATGAAGAAGACACTAGGATTGATTTTGACGACACTTTCGTTTCTATTTATCTCTCCCGATGTGTCAAACAGAAGCAACGCAGTAGCTGCCAATCCCCAGATAAGAGTGGAGATTGGACAGCACAGGCGATGGGGTGATCGGTACCGTAACCGCCGAACATATGTGCAGACCAGATACGTGAGACGCGGTTGGAATACATACCGTGAGACCTACCAAATAACGTACTTCCCGAATGGCAGGACTCAAATGACCTTGCTCGACCGCGTAAGAGTAAGTTAATGCTGACAACTGATTGATTCAGCTTGGAAAATTAGTCCGTCAAGCGCGAGCGGCCCGGTTTTTACGGTCGCTCGCGCTTCTTGTTTTTTGAGGGAGAACTAAAGGGTCGGGTTCGAATGTGCGGTATCAACCTAAAACATTCCGATCCCGGTCTCATATGCATACCAGGCACCGAAGCAGATACTAAGCAGGGCTGCAAGTGTTTGTAGTCGATTATGAGTAGAGGTCAACTGTCCGGAGGTTAGAGCGAAAGGGAAACCAATCAATCCCGACATCAAGAGCATTCCTATCATCGAGCCAATCCCAAAGATAGCCAGATACAAAAAGCCAACCCATGGTGAACTAATCTGAGTTAAGACGAGTAAAGTGAGTGCTCCAGAACCTGCCAACCCATGCATCGTGCCGATTAGCACAGGCTTCCATCCCAGGCGCGACAAGGAGTGTGAGTGCTGCGAGCGAGTAGCCGGTTCATGCTTCGTTTCCTTCTCGTGGAAATGAATATGAACATGCGAAAGGCCGTCGTGGCTATGCGGGTGTACGTGAACCTTGCTGCTGTTGCGCAACGTTCGCCAGAGCGCCGAGATCCCGAGGCCGATGATCATCAACGCGACGCCAAACTCCAGCCACGCACTGACTCTTGGTGGAATCGCAACACGGAGTGCGAGCACAATTCCGCCAACTATCAAAAGCGACGCGGTGTGACCCGCACCCCAAAGCAAACCGACAAGTGCCGAGCGGAAAACGTTTTTGTGTTGACTCACAATTGTCGATACTGCGACAACGTGGTCAACCTCAGTAGCGTGTTTTAAACCAAACACCAGGCCGATACCTAGAACGGCCCATGTGCTCAACGATTCGAGATGCTCTAACATATTCGGGGTAACTGTTCGCCCACCAGCATATCAACGATACGCTTGCCACCAAAACCGGTGCGCATCGACACGATTCCTCCAGGCTCTATTTTGACGTCCCCAATAATGCAGGCTTCGCGTCCGTATCGATTCTGCCTCATTCTCGCGACCAATTTATCCGCCAACTCCGGCGCCACGATCGCTGCAAGTTTTCCTTCGTTGGCTACATAGAGTGGATCAAGACCGAGAATCTCGCACGCCCCTTTCACTTCCTCACGTACAGGGATCCATTCTTCCTGAATCTCGATACAGACTTCCGCACTCAGCGCAATCTCATTGAGCGTGGTTGCGAGACCTCCTCGTGTCGGATCACGAAGACACCGAATGGCTCCCAAAGCATTATTAACACTGACTTCGTCAATCATGTCCGCGACAAGTGATTGCAAAGGGACACAATCGCTTAGTATGTCAGTCTCCAATTCCAACTCGCCGCGCGCAATCATGATTGTCGTGCCGTGATCACCAAGTGTTCCACTCAGAACCACTTTGTCGCCGGGCTGAGCATTCGTCGCTGATAGATTTACGGCAGACTCGACGACTCCTATTCCGGAGGTATTTATAAAAATCTTGTCCGCTCCGCCTTTCTGAACGACCTTCGTATCTCCAGTTACGATGGTCACATTTGCCTCGTTAGCAGCCTCACGCATTGACTCGAGAATTTGTTTCAGCTCATCTATTTCAAACCCTTCCTCCAGG
>Ga0068859_100005374_pt1 | contig 13026 bp, 10 predicted proteins | sample KBSSwiS22_FD_66585 | JGI IMG/M metagenome (GOLD analysis project Ga0068859, IMG submission 66585) | Switchgrass rhizosphere microbial communities from Kellogg Biological Station, Michigan, USA - KBS Switchgrass S2-2 | ecosystem: Host-associated > Plants > Roots > Rhizosphere > Soil ... | reverse complement strand
GCAGCGGCCGCTGGCGACGAGATTGCGAGCACCTAACTGAACCGACAAAGATTCGAAGCCCAGGCCACATGCGATTGCTCCCATCGATCGGCGTACGCGGAACGTTGTCTCGCCGGCACTCAACATCAAGCTACCAAACCGCAGCAACGCTTCCAGGCGTCGCATCGCCACTGCGGTCGCTTGGCCGTTCCGGTCAGGTGACGTGATCGTTAAGGCTTCAACTTTCATCCCACTGCCTTGTCCCGGTCATTGATGTCTTCCATTGGCGCGTTGAAACGCTGCTCTGCCTGCAAAACGAGCCTGGTCGCCGAGTTGTCTTTCGATTCTTAAAAGTTGATTGAACTTTGCCACTCGCTCGCTGCGGCAACCGGAACCAGTCTTCAGTTGTCCGGCACTCACAGCCACGGCCAGATCCGCGATGGTTGTGTCTTCCGTCTCTCCTGAGCGGTGAGAGATGAAACACTTGTAGTGATTCTGTTTCGCCAATTCGATCGTATCCAAAGTCTCCGTCAGAGTTCCGATTTGGTTGAGCTTGATCAGAATTGCGTTGGCGACACCGCTGTCTATGCCGCGCCGTAAAATCGTCGGGTTCGTACAGAAGAGATCGTCGCCTACCAGTTCAACTTTCGATCCCAGCTCGTCGGTGAGCAGCTTCCAGCCTTCCCAGTCGTTTTCGGACATGCCGTCTTCCAAAGAAACGATCGGATATTGCCGGCGCCACGACGCCCAAAGCGCTACCATTTCCTCCGAGGTTTTTTCTGCGCCGTCAGATTTGAAAAATACATACTTGCCTTCCTGCCACATTTCGCTGGTTGCAGGATCCAGACAAAGTGCGATGTCATCGCCCGGCCGATAACCAGCTTTGCTGATCGCTTCGAGAATAACTTCGACAGCTTCTTCGTTCGATTTGAGATTTGGCGCAAACCCACCTTCGTCACCCACAGCGGTGTTGTGGCCCCGCTTACGCAATACACCGCGAAGCGCATGGAAGGTCTCCACGCCCATGCGAATCGATTCAGCGAATGAAGCTGCGTTGTGTGGCGCGATCATGAACTCCTGGAAATCAACGGTGTTGTCGGCATGCCGGCCGCCGTTAATGACATTCATGCAAGGCACAGGGAGCAGCGACGCATTGTTGCCGCCGAGATAACGGTACAAGGGAATGCCAAGCGCATTGGCGGCGACCCGCGCGACCGCTAACGAAACTGCCAGGATGGCATTAGCGCCCAAATTCGATTTATTCGACGTGCCATCGAGCTCAAGCATCCGATGGTCGATGCGACGTTGTTCGGTAACTACGGTGCCTGCGATGGCTGGACCAATCTTGCCGTTGATATTGGCAACTGCCCGCAATACACCCTTTCCACCGTACCGGCTTTGGTCGCCGTCTCTGAGCTCCATCGCCTCTTTTTCTCCGGTCGAGGCGCCCGAAGGCACGAGCGCCGAAGCCGTGGTCCCATCTTCGAGAACGACGCTCGCCTCAACTGTCGGGTTTCCCCGCGAATCTAAAACTTCTGCCGCATTGATTCTGCTAATCCGCATGGTTTTATGTCCTCCGTAACCGCTCCGACGGGTTGTGCGTCCAGGCACGCCACACCCGGTAATTCCTTGCCCTCGAGAAACTCCAACGACGCACCGCCGCCGGTTGAAATGTGCGAGATTTGTCCGGCAACGCCCGCTCGTTCAACCGCGGACGCGGAATCACCGCCTCCGACGATAGTGGTCGAGTGATTCAGATGTGCCAACGCGTGGGCCATGGCGAAGGTGCCCGCTGAAAAAGGCTCCATCTCGAAGACGCCCATTGGACCATTCCAAACTACTGTTCGCGCGGTGCTCAGATGGCGTGAGAATAGCTCAACAGTCTTCGGCCCAATATCGAGGATGCGCCAGCCATCTGGAACTTCATCGACACCGACGATGCGCGTCTGCGCTTGCGCGTCGAAGCGGTCGGCAACTAAGACGTCCATCGGCACGATCAGCTTCTCTTTGCCTTCGCGCAGCAAACTCTCGGCGACGTCGAGTTTGTCGTTCTCCACCAGTGATTCTCCCACTGCTTTGCCCTGCGCCTTGAGAAACGTATTCGCCATGCCGCCGCCGATAAGCAGCCGATCGACTTTCGCTAAAAGGTTGTGAATCACCTCGATCTTGTCTGAAACTTTCGCGCCGCCGAGCAGGGCAACGAATGGTCGAGCTGGAGAAGCGAGCGCCTGGCCCAGGAACGTGAGTTCCTTCTCCATCAGGAAACCGGCGACTGCGGGAAGATATGCCGTGACGCCAACCGTCGACGCGTGTGCACGATGAGCTGAACCGAACGCATCGTTAATGTAAACATCTGCCAACGAGGCGAGCGCTTGCGCAAACTTTGGATCATTCTTTTCTTCTTCCGCATGAAATCTGAGATTTTCCAGGAGCAAAACCTCGCCACGCGGCATCGTCGCAGCCATTCGCTCCACCTTTGGCCCAATGCAGTCGGGAGCCATCTGCACCGGGGAACCCAACAGTTGAGCAAGTCGTTCAGCCACCGGCTTCAGACTGTATTTAGGGTCAGGCTTCCCTTTGGGCCTGCCAAGGTGAGAGCAAAGAATTGGTATGGCGTTGTTCTCAAGCAGGAATTTAACTGTTGGTAACGCAGCCCGGATACGGGTGTCGTCGCTCACCACTCCATTTTCCAATGGTACATTCAGGTCCAGACGGACCAGCACACGCTTGTTCGCAACCTCAATTTCGTTGATAGTTTTCTTCTTCATTGCTGGATTCTCGTTCAGGAGAATCTCCTTTCTTCAGCATTTGCCTTCTAACTCATCAAGGGCGCGGCGGATCACTTCGGTGGTCCACTATGCTGCTCTGGGCACTTTGCCCTGATGAGCAACGGCCTCCATTGCTTTCCGCACTTGCTCGGGGTCACCGAGAAATTCGTGACGAAGCGGGTGCAGTTCGTCATCGAGCTCATACACAAGCGGGATCCCGGTGGGGATGTTCAGGTCAACGATCTCACGATCGCTGACCTCATCAAGGTGCTTCACCAGTGCCCTCAAGCTGTTGCCGTGTGCGGCGATGAGTACTCGTTTTCCTTGTCGAATGGTTGGAACAATTGCATCGCGCCAATACGGCAGGAAACGATCGACGGTGTTTTTTAAGCATTCGCTGCGCGGCAACTCCTGGTCACGGAGATCTGCATAGCGCCGGTCGTGACCGGGGAAGCGCGAGTCCCATGGTTCAAGAGCAGGTGGCCGAACGTCATAGCTGCGACGCCAGATTTTGACCTGGTCCTCTCCGTGCTGTGCTGCAGTTTCCGCCTTATTTAATCCTTGCAGGGCCCCGTAATGTCGCTCGTTGAGCCGCCACGATCGCTGCACCGGGATCCACATCAGATCCATGTCGTCGAGTACGATCTCCAGAGTCCGAATCGCGCGCTTGAGCACAGAAGTAAAAGCCACATCGAAAGTGAACCCGTGGTCAAGCAGCAATTTAGCTGCGTTGTGGGCTTCTTCTATCCCGGCTGCAGACAGATCGACGTCGGTCCAGCCTGTAAAGCGGTTCTCGCGGTTCCAACCGCTCTGACCGTGACGAAGCAGAACTAGCTTGTGCATAGTTGCAGACCTCCTCTAAGACTCATCGTTTCAGGCTGATTTCTCTGTGCAACCTCTGTGTCCTCTGTGCCTCTGTGGTTGTTTACGAACGAATGCTTGACCACAGAGACACAGAGGACACAGAGGTTGCACAGAGAAAACGGACTTTTCGAGCCCGGCGTGCGCACGAACGACAATCCGACAAAATCAACCTCATCTGCGTGTCGACTGGTCCAATCGAGGTCGTTGAGATCCTTGTCTGTTAGAGACGCGACCGCTAATTCCGATCCCGGTAAGTTCAGCCCCTGCCGCGAACGGAGTTGTCCGGCGAGCGTTACCTTCAACTGCGCTCGATCAGGCTCGGTATTGGTGACGATCATCGCGACTGTGCCATCGGCGAAGAGGATGGTCTCTCCGAGCTTGAGATCGTTTGGCAAGTCGCGATACGAGCAGGTTAGTTCGCGCGGACTATTTGACGTCCGCTCGGTGACCAGCATGAATTCTTCACCCAGCAGACACCGCACCACATCGCCGGGAATCGGCCCGAGTCGAATCTTTGGCCCACACAAGTCCTGCAAGATCGCTACGTGCTGACCCAGGTCTCGGCTCAGAGTTCTAATATCGGCAAGGACAGCGGCGTGTTCTTCATGCGTTCCATGTGCGAAGTTGAGACGAAACACATCGACGCCGGCCTCGATAAGCTTACGCAAAATCGCAGGTGAGCGAGAGCCCGGGCCAACTGTCGCCACAATCTTGGTCCGGTTAGGGGCCGATTGAACGACATTCGTCTCAGACATGAGTTGCCTCACCACTACTCACTACTTTCTCGTTGCCAAAAAGTGAACCAGGTCCGCCACTCTCATTGAGTAGCCCCACTCGTTGTCGTACCACGCGACCACCTTGGCCAGGTTGCCACCGATGACCAGCGTCTCGAGGGAACTGAATATGGATGAGTGCGCATCACCTTTGAGGTCACTGGAAACCAGCGGTTCTTCGGAGTAGTCCAGAATGCCTTTCATTGGCCCTTCTGCATATTCCTTCATACTGGCATTGATCTCCTCGACGGTCGCATCTCTTGAAAGCAGCGCCGTAAAGTCGATGACTGAAACCGTAGGCGTGGGCACACGGAAAGCCATGCCGGTGAACTTGCCTTTGAGTTGCGGGATTACCAGACCCACGGCTTTTGCCGCTCCGGTTTCAGATGGCACGATGTTCATCGCCGCCGCGCGCGCATCACGCGGATCTTCCGTCTCGAGATCCAGCAGCCGCTGCGAATTGGTGTAGGAATGAACCGTCGTCAGGATTCCTTTTTCGATCCCGAACTTGTCGAAGAGCACTTTGGCAACCGGCGCCAGGCCGTTTGTGGTGCAGGAAGCGTTCGAGATTATGTGGTGGCGCGCCGGATCGTACATCTCCTCGTTTACGCCGAGCACAATGGTCAGATCCTCGTCTTTGGCGGGCGCTGTGATGATCACTTTTTTCGCGCCGGCATCGAGGTGCAGTTTTGCCTTTTCTCGTTTGCGGAAGAGGCCGGTTGATTCAATGACAACGTCGACGCCCAGCTTGGCCCACGGCAAACGCGCAGGATCGCGCTCCGCCAGGACCTTGACCTCGTCGCCACTGGCCACGAAACCGTCTTCACGAGCGATAACGTCGCCCGGAAAACGACCGTACGTCGAGTCATACTTCAACAAGTGGGCCATGATGTTGATGCGCCCAATATCGTTCACGGCGACCACATCGATCTCCTTGTCGTAGCGCTCACGGATGGCACGGTAAACCTGCCGGCCAATTCGTCCGAAACCGTTAATGCCAATTCGAATAGTCATTTCTTTACTCCTTCTCTCTTGAAGCGCCGTGCGTTTTCCATGCCACGAGGCGTTTCAGTCGTAGACTTTAGCCAAAGGTCAGCGGCGCTTCTTTCAGAATCGTGCGTGAAACCTGTTTCCGTTGTGGCGCTGTGCTGTATTTGTGGCCTACTCGCAGTGCCTATCCAGGTGCGAATCTATAGTCTGCTCACACCTCGTGATTCCACGACGAAAACCATGAAATCACGAACCAAACTTTGTATTTGACCAGAATTCAACCGTGTTTCGCTGGAACGTCTGTTGCACTTTATCGCCGTGACGCAAGAGGAGGTGGAGTCATGGCAATCATGAGAACTATGAAAGTCGAGCACGCCGAAATCACGTTGAGCACAGACACGATCGTATCTGCCATAGCTTTCTTGTTCGGCCTGTTGTTGCTTGTTGGACTGGCGATGGTATTGACGATTGACTAAGCTTCTTTGTGGCTAAACTCTTGCGAAGAGCACGACTACGGAATGGGCCGCGACGCGGTAGACATGGCCCGAAGCGGGCACGGCTGTCTCCCAGGAAAGAATGTCCGCGGGTGAGTCGAGGGCTGTGTCGATCCAGCGGCGCCATGGGTTTTCGCCTGCGTCAGGCACCTGCGGTAGCTCGAAATCGAGTGTGTCTCGATAGGCATTAAAGATTAGGTGATGGAGCAGCCTTTCGCGGGGACTCTCAATGGTGAGGGCAATGCTGTGCGAACTCTCGCTCCAGTCGGGTTGACCCACCTTGACGCCGTGCCAGGTCAACTTCGTAGAGTGCAAAAGGTGGTTGAGGCTCACGCCGCCATCAGGCTCAATGTCCCGCAAGAGCCGTTGCGAGTTGAGTTGGACCACGAACCGATGAACATCCTTATGTTTCGCGAGCAGTGTCCAATCGAACCAGCTCGTTTCGTTGTCCTGGCAATAGGCGTTGTTGTTTCCTAGCTGTGTGCGCCGCACTTCGTCGCCCATCAGAATCATCGGCATACCCGCGGCGATGATCGCGACGGTCAAAAAGTTCTTCACCTGCCGATTTCTAAGTTTGTTCACGGGCGTGTCACTCGTCGGACCTTCAACTCCGCAATTCCAGCTTCGGTTGTCGTTTGTGCCGTCGCGATTTTCTTCGCCGTTTGCCTCGTTGTGCTTATGGTCGTAAGAGACGAGATCGTTGAGCGTGAATCCGTCATGACACGTTACAAAATTAACGCTCTGCTCGACCTCGCGTTCTTCATGTCCGTAAATTGCCGGACTACCGAGCAAGCGGTCAGCAAAGCGTCCAACAATTCCGTTTTCTCCACGAAAGAAACTACGAACGTCATCTCGGAACTGACCGTTCCATTCTTTCCAACTGTCTCCGATGAAGCTGCCCACCTGGTACAGGCCACCCGCATCCCATGCTTCAGCGATAAGCTTGGTGCCGGCGAGTAGCGGGTCGGACTCAATGTCCCACAGTACCGGCGGGTTCGACATCACGTGTCCTGACTCATCGCGCCCCAGGATTGCCGCGAGATCAAATCGAAAGCCATCCACGTGCATCTCTTCTACCCAGTAACGAAGACTATCCAGGATCATTCGACGGACAATCGGGTGATTAGTGTTCAGCGTGTTTCCGGTGCCGCTGTAATTCGCATACGTGGAGAGATCCTCGCCGAGCATGTAGTAGGTACGGTTGTCCAAACCACGCAAACTCAAGGTTGGGCCATTTTGGTCGCCTTCTGCGGTGTGGTTGAATACCACGTCGAGAATCACCTCGATGCCGGCGCGGTGCAACTCCTTCACCATGTCGCGAAACTCGTTCAATGGTCCAAGAGGATCCTGGCTGGAGCTGTATGCTACGTGCGGCGCAAAGAATGAGACCGGCGCATAGCCCCAGTAATTGATCTTTCCCGGCGGGCAATCCTGAGCATCGAACTGAAACACCGGCATCAATTCGACTGCGGTCACGCCGAGTTCCTTCAGGTAGGGAATCTTCTCAATCAGGCCGGCAAACGTGCCCCGTTTCTGCTCGTCCACGCCCGAACTTGGGTGACGCGTAAAGCCGCGCACATGCATTTCATAAATGATCGTTCGAGAAGACGGTCGATTGAGTGGCAGGTCACCTTCCCAATCGTATGCACGCGCATCGACGACGACGCTCTTCATCGCCACCGACGAATTGTCACCTTGCTTCCGTGCCGCTTCGCGACTGTAGTTCTTCGGAACCACAACAGCGCGTCCATATGGATCGGTGAGAACTTTGTCGGGATCGAAGCGCAATCCACGGGCAGGATCCAATGGACCTTCAACTCGATATCCGTAGAGTTGTCCAGCTTTCACTCCCGGAACGAACACGTGCCAATAGTGATATGTTCGGTTGGTTAAGGGATTGATGCGAATCACACGCGCGGGTTGAGCATCAACCTCGTCAAAGAGGAGTAGCTCGACTCCGGTTGCATGCTTCGAGTAAACGCTGAAATTTGTCCCTTCCAGAGATGGAGTTGCTCCCAGCGGCGAACTCTTCCCTGCGTCGATTTCTTCTGCCATCTTGTTACCGTCGACTGTTAACTATTCGTTTAGTTAGCGGAATCAGATCAGCCAACTCATATTCAACGAGTTCGCCAATGCGCTGGACCGTAATATCCGCAGGCGGGTATGCCTCGATAATCTTTGGGTCGCGTCCAAACTGACCTTGCCGAGGAAAGATCGTGGTCACGCGCGGTCCCCACGCCTGCTTAACTGCGGTCAAGATGCGCAGCTTGTCATCTACCATGACGTAGTGATCAGCCGGGTAACGCCGCTCGACGTCGTCCAGCGCCTCTTCTTTGTGAATGTAGATGAGCACATTACCTTCGACAGCTTCCGATATCCCCGAGCGTTCAACCTTACGCGGCTGAAAGACGACGTCGCCGTCCGAGAGGATTACTGTTTGTCCCCACGATCGGAATCGTTCGAGCACACCAAGAGATTCGCGATAGAGACGATTAGCGAATGGATAGTCGACGAGGAATGACGACAGCGTCAGCAGGTGGATATCTTGCGGGTGTTCGACGCGATAACGTTGCAGAGCGCCGAGATAATCACGGTAGCCCAGATCGGCAAAGAGTTCCTCTAGGATGGCCCAGTATCGATCCCGGCAAGCCGCGCCAAACTCCCGTTCAAGATGACGCTTGAGGTCATTCTGAATCCGGTCGTTGTCGAGTAACGTATTGTCAACGTCGACGAGAAATACAATTGGCACCGACGTCGTCATGCAGCCTCATTAATTTTCTCGCCTGCGAATCGCAGGGCGCGCCGGGTTGTGCGATTTGAGTTTTTTGTCAACTCCAGCAGCGAATGAAAGTCAGAAGTGAATAACATCTTTTCGCTGCATCGCCACGTCCAATTGCCGGTCGAAGTGACGTGCAGCAAAAGGCCGGACGCGCGGTAATCAGGTGGAAAGGGAGGCGGGGCCATAACGTTACTCATAAGCGACATGCCGTCACCGGAGCTTTGCACGACAAGTGCTCAAATGCATTTGGATCACTTCGTTGGGAAGAAATATTTCTCGCGCAAAGGCGCAAAGAAAGCCCTTTAGAAACGCGGTAGCGCTTTGCGCCCTTTGCGCGAGACATCTTCTCAGTGCGATCAAGATCTGCGTTATCGGCGTTAATCTGGGGCCAACTCTCACTGTACCGGGCATGGTTCAACTTTCCAGATGTGCGTTGCATATTCAGCGATTGTCCGATCGCTCGAGAATTTTCCTGAGCTCGCGACATTCAAGATCGCTTTGCGTGACCACGCCGCGGAGTCCTTATAAACCTCACATAGCTGCTGGTCCGCTTGCAGATACGATTTCAGATCAGCCAGGTGCATGTAGTGGTCGCCACTATTTAGCAACCCCTCACGCAGCGGACCAAAAACCCCCGGCTCATTGCGGCTGAAGTAGTCTGACAGGATCAGGTCTAATGCAGCACGCGTCTCTGGTTCGTTATCGTAGTGCCACTGCGGACTGTACCAACTGCGACTGTCCGCAACCTGTGCTGCGTTGAGACCGAAGAGAAAGAAGTTTTCTTCGCCTGCCTCTTCTGCCATTTCGATAGTTGCACCGTCGCGGGTTCCGATCGTCAGTGCTCCGTTCATCATGAATTTCATGTTGCTTGTGCCACTGGCTTCATAGCCGGCCGTCGAGATTTGATTCGAGACATCAGTCGCAGGTATCAGTCGCTCAGCCAGGGAAACACAATAGTCGGGCAGGAAAAGGACTTTGATGCGACCACGAATCGCTGGATCGGCGTCAATCGTGGCAGCGAGATTGTTGATGAACTTGATGATCAGTTTAGCCAACCGATATGCAGGCGCAGCTTTGCCCGAGAAGAAGAAGGTTCGCGGCGCCACATCCAGCTTCGGGTTGTCGCGCAGGCGGTTGTAAAGCACAACGATCCGCAGCGCATTCAGCAGTTGCCGCTTATATTCATGGATACGCTTGATCTGGCAATCGAAGATGCTGTCCGGGTCTACGCCTTGGCCGGTCGTCCGTTTGAGCCAGTCAGCAAATTGCAACTTCGCCTCGCGCTTCGCCTTTTGCACAGCCTTCTGAAATGTCGCGTCTTCAGCGAGTGGTCTGAGGTTTTGCAACTGGTCGAGATCGGTGGTCCAGCCGTTGCCGATGCCGCCTGTAATAGCATTCGAAAGCGCCGGGTTTGCCAACAGCAACCAGCGACGCGGCGTGACTCCGTTGGTCTTGTTACTGAAACGCTCGGGAAAAACTTCCGCCAGATCCTTGACTGTCACAGTGCGTAGCAGTTGAGAATGAATTGCAGCCACGCCGTTGGTGCTATGAGAACCCACGATAGCCAGGTTTGCCATGCGCACATGCTTCGGTGGACCTTTGTCGATCAGGCTGATGCGCTCGACGCGCCCCTCGTCACCGGGGTACTTCGCTCGCACCGCATCGAGCAAGCGACGATTGATTTCGTAGATGATCTCCAAATGACGCGGCAGCATGATCTCAAACCATTCGAGGGGCCACTTCTCAAGAGCTTCGGGGAGTAGCGTGTGGTTGGTGTAAGCCAGCGTCTTCTGCGTGAGATCCCAGGCTTCGTCCCAACCGAGATGTGCTTCGTCGAGCAGAATCCTCATCAGCTCCGGCACTGCCAGCGTTGGATGCGTGTCGTTAAGCTGAATCGCGACTTTTTCGGGAAGGGCGCTCCAATCGACGTTGCTTGCTCGGAACCGGCGTACAAGATCGGCAAGCGAGCAGGCAACGAGGAAATACTCCTGCACAAAACGCAATGCCTGGCCCTTCTCAGTGCTGTCGTCGGGATAGAGTACTCGGGTTAGCGTCTCGGCGTTGAGTGTCTCATTCAGTGCGCCCACGAAATCGCCACTGCTGAATTCTTTGAAGTCAAACTCCTCCTGAGCTGCGGCAGCCCAGAGCCGGAGCGTGTTGATGGTTTTCCCGCCATAGCCAACGACGGGTCGATCGAAGGGAATACCAATCATAATCGAGGGCCGGCCGGGAACCACCTGCAACACACCGCCAACTATCTCGAATGAGCAGTTGAGCTTCACTTCAACTCTCTCATTCGGACGCGCAACTTCCCATGGGTCAGGCCGGCGTAGCCAGTTGTCCGGTGATTCCTGCTGCCATCCATCCTGGATGGACTGCTTGAACATGCCATATTCGTAGCGCAGGCCGTAGCCCATGGCCGGGATTTGCATCGTCGCCATGGAATCGAGGAAGCATGCAGCCAAACGTCCGAGACCTCCGTTGCCAAGTCCTGCGTCAGGTTCCTGGTCCAGCAACTCAAGCCAATCCAGCTTCTTCTTCTTAAGGTCTTCCTTTACGAACTCATCCAGTAGAAGATTTGTGACATTGTTGGCGAGCGAGCGTCCGACGAGGAACTCCATCGAGAGGTAGTAGACGCGCTTCGCGTTCTCCCGCTCGTAAGTTGTCTCGGTTCGAACCCAGCGCTGGGAGAGAACATCGCGCACAGAACGGGCGACTGCCTCAAAACGCTCGCGCTGGCCGATCATCTTCTCCGCCATCACGTTGTCAAAGACGAGATGCCGCTCGTAAAGCGCATCGTCAGTTCCACTAAACTGCACCAGTCCGCCGTATTGCTCGGCGAGCTTCGCTAGATCGGCTGCTGCAGATTTTGCGCGAACCGGCTTCTTCTGTTTTTCTACTCTCATTGTGTTTTACTGATCCTACTCCAACTCCCTCGTTTGTGAACGCTCACGCAACGACTGACAGTCGCTGCGAAGAGCGGGTAGTCAAAGCGGCATACTAGCGGGTTAGGCGGGAACTTATCTTTCCTAATCCTGCGCAAAACTTGGTTCCTTTGTCGGACTTCTTCTCTGTGCAACCCCTGTGTCCTCTGTGTCTCTGTGGTAGTTGTATGCACAGAGAAGCAGCGCGATCGAGATTCATATTGCCTCTCTCATCCTTCGATAACGACGAATCAAATGATTGGTTGAACTGTCGTGATTGAGATTGGGCTCCGTGTCGCTCTCGAGTTCGGGGATAATCCGCTGGGCCAATACCTTGCCGAGTTCGACGCCCCATTGATCGAACGAATCAATATTCCAGATGACGCCCTGTGTAAAAACAGAGTGCTCGTAAAGCGCGACGAGCTTACCCAGCGTTGCTGGGGTAAGTTTGTCTGCAAGAATAGTGTTCGATGGTCTGTTACCTTCGAAGACTCGATGCGGGACGAGCCAATCCGGTATTCCCTCCGCCTTCACCTGTTCGGGTGTTTTGCCGAAGGCAAGGGCCTCAGCTTGCGCGAACATATTCGCCAGCAAAATGTCGTGATGACGACCCAACGGATTGAGTGATTTGTCGAAGCCGATGAAATCGCAGGGAATGAGCTTGGTTCCCTGATGAATCAACTGGTAGAACGAGTGCTGACCGTTCGTTCCCGGCTCGCCCCAGTAGACGGGCGCCGTTTGATATGTCACTTCCGTGCCGTCAAGCGTGACGTGCTTGCCGTTGCTTTCCATTGTCAACTGTTGCAGATACGCCGGGAATCGCTTCAGATATTGTTCGTAAGGTAAGACGGCGACAGTCTGCGATCCAAAAAAGTTGTCGTACCAAATGCCCAGCAGACCCATCAGCACCGGCAGGTTTCGCTCGAAGGGCGTCGTGCGGAAATGCTCATCCATCTGGTGGAAACCATCGAGCATCGCGCGGAAGTTATCCGGGCCAATCGCGATCATCGTCGACAGGCCAATCGCGGATTCCATTGAGTAGCGGCCGCCAACCCAATCCCAGAAGCCGAACATGTTGGCAGTATCGATGCCAAACTTCGTCACCTCTTTGGCGTTCGTTGAAACTGCAACAAAGTGTTTCGCGACGGATACCTCTTCGTCTCCCAGTCCGGCGATGGACCAGGCGCGGGCCGTGCGCGCGTTAGTCATCGTTTCCAACGTCGTGAAAGTTTTCGAGGAGATGATAAATAACGTCTCTGCAGGGTCCAGATCGCGTACCGCCTCAGCGAAGTCGGTGCCGTCGACGTTGGAAACAAAGCGGAATTTCAGGGAGCGGTCGCTATACGCGCGGAGTGCCTCGTAGGCCATCACTGGCCCAAGATCGGAGCCGCCGATTCCGATGTTGACTACGTTGCAAATGCGCTTTCCGGTATGGCCTGTCCAGTCGCCATTTCG